>Ga0334886_1001914_pt1 | contig 22196 bp, 17 predicted proteins | sample GraSluR1_MG_9_FD_207232 | JGI IMG/M metagenome (GOLD analysis project Ga0334886, IMG submission 207232) | Sludge microbial communities from methane-producing bioreactor in Wageningen University, Netherlands - Granular Sludge_27_06-R1 | ecosystem: Engineered > Bioreactor > Anaerobic >... | reverse complement strand
CGATATGAACGCCTGTATGCGTAGGCACATAGGTGGATCGATAAAGGTTTTGTCCATCTTGAGGAATCTCTGGACTTATGGAATGAGAGCCTTGGGCATTGGGCGGGGTAACAAAGAAGGTAACCGATTGGGGTTTTTCCCCGGGGTAGTTATTGGGGGGGGTGATGGCAATCGTAAGACGAACCGGGTTCCCCAAATATACAGGGTTCGGTTCGACTCCCAAAACACCCACAGCTGGTTGTACGATCCCAGTGGGATCCTTCACCTGAACCGTCCCAACAGCGAACCCGGTATTTCCCGCAGTATCCTGCGCATTTGCGCGCACTGTTTTCACACCCAAAGAGCCTGGCGTCCAGGAAGCTGTGAAGAAGGACCCGTCAAAGGTAGACGGCATGAGCTGCGTATTGTCTTCTTCGATGCGGAGGGTGGGGGATCCATCGATCGAGGAATCCCGATCCCAAACAAGGAAAGAAATGTTTACGGGAATGTCAAGATAAGCGACAGCGGGCGTGAACAACTGGATTGAGGGAGGTGTATCATCCACAATGGTACCGATGATTTCAATTTCATCACTATACCCTCTTGCTCCTCGACTATCGATCACAACCGCCCGCAAGGTCTGCAATCCCCGTTCCACAGTATAAGGAAGATCGTTCCGGGAAAAGGTCGGTTGATCTGGGAAGAAACTGCGTTGCGTATAGTTGTTCACCAAAAGATGGACTTCTTGAATCCGCTCTCCATTATGGGCCGTCGAATGGATCTGAGCGACAATTTCGGATCCAGAAGGAATCCGTCCCGATTGAGAGGTTGAAAGGATTACAGTTGGCGCTTGATGGTCTTTGACAACGATGGTATATCGAATTATGGCGGTAACTCCGTTGCCATTTGTTATGATCACTTCAACAGATTCGCTTCGGACGGCTTTGAACGAGTATCGGAACGAATGCCTGGGTTCTAAAGGATCAAAATAAACCATCCTCCGTCCTCCGCCCGAATGGATGATTTCAATGCTCCGTAAAAAAGAGGTTGGATCTTCTATATCCGCCATCAAAAAAATGGTTTCATTCTTAAATGCTTCGATGTAGGTTGGCGTCTTTAGGTCGAATCGAGGCGGCGCGCTGCTTGTGGGGGGAGCCACCCTCATAGAAAGAGAGGCGGAGCGTCCTTCCACATTGCTCGAATTTCGCGCATACCCAACAATCGTGTAATCTCCAGGATCAAGAGGAATCTGGATTTCCGATTCTGACATTTCTACCCGTTGTCCATTCACCATGATCCATTGTGCAACCACTTTGGAATGGGGTTCAAAGATATCTAGGGAAACGAGGTGTTGATTGGATGATGCGTTGACCCGAGCGACGGATACCGATACCGATGGGGGTGTTGCGTCTCTCAACTCGTAAAAGGCATTTTTAGCAGGTTTCCAAATAGCGCGTTCCGTTGCTTCCGTATGCAAAGGGGTTTCCACGACAATGGCAAAATAGGCGCGATCGATGGTGTAGGAAAACTCGGCTCTTGCCACATTCTGCTGTTCTGCAATGACCCTCCGTTCTCCTGTGAACCCGTTAACCACCACCAAACGAATGAAATCCACTTTTCGAGCGGGATTCATGGTAACCAAAACCCGGATATTCTGCCCAATGTACGCTGGTTGATCTGGTGTCATGGTCACATTGGGGCGTGGCACACCTCCCCTTGTTGGATTCATCCATTCTTCAAGGATACAGGAACTCAAGGTGAAGAGGGAGAAAAGGAATAGAGCCATGAGTACCCACAAATAGTTGCATCGCCGCATATTTCTCATCTCCTTATCGGAACCCCCCTTTTTTTGGTGTACCTAAGCATATGAAACGGAAATCATCATGGGATGAACGTAATCCCCTTTTCAGCCGTATTTCCTCGTTTGTCCTTCACTTCCACGGTAAATACGATTCGATCTCCCGGTCTGAGGACAGGCGGAATTCCGCCCATGGTCATATCATTCAGAACGATTTCGAACACCTGCAAAAACCGGCTCGCGTTGTACTCGGCATCCGGATGAAAGAGAACCAATAACGGATAGGGTGTCCCGGGTTCGTCGACAGTTCCAGCCGGCCACATAATGGCAGATGGGGGACGGACAAACGTGTCTCTCCAATCCTCTTCGAGCATCGTTTCGTCACGAACAACGATTTTGAAGGGCTGTCCCGGTTCGCTTACGTTCAGGTTTCGAAATTCGATGGTCGGAGGCACAGCGTCTTCGGAAACGGGCGTAGCCAATACGGTAATCTGAGTTCGTCCAAATACAGGTATGCCCTGATGATGGGCTTGAAGCGTAATCGTGTGGTTGCCCATGGGTGCGTCTTCCAACAAAGCATATACACCTTGATCGGTTAATGCAATCGAACTCGGAATCACTCCCCAGTGGGGACTGGTCAAATACCAATCCGTGTCGGGCATAAACCGTAATGTATCTCCGACCCGAAATTCAGGAATTAGAAGATTGCCTCTGATCTTTTCCACCAAAAGATCCACTGTTTTTGACTGAGTAATCCCCAATCGGAAAAAGATCGGTGGTTCGTAATGGACATTATCGTTTTTGTCCCAGACCTCCAAACGAAGAGAATATATCCCGTCCGAAAAACCGGCGTTTCGAGGATCCATGAATATGGAGAACTCCGCTTCCACAAACCCGCCCGCATCAACGATTCCTTGATACGCAGAAGGCCCGCCATCAATCCGCCACCGTATCTCCTTCAAACCAGCGGGGGGAAATGTCGGATGATCGGGAAGGTCTCGCGCCCGGACCCGAAAAATAAACGAATCGAAAGCCACAAAATCAACAATATGATCGCCTGGATCAGTATCCACCGCTTCCCAAAAAAGAATGACTGGGGGGGTATGGTCGGGATATTCAGCGGTTTTTTCTGTCTGAAATTCAGTAAATTGTTCTTCATGAAGGCCAAATCCGCCCATGATCAGATGAATCGAATTATTCCCCGGTTTCAGATCATCCAAAGCTGTACGGATGATTGCGATCATCCGATTGGCTGAACCAGTGACAAAAATATCGTCTGGGTTGAAAAAGGATTGCACCAATCTTCCGTTGACAAACAACCGCGTATGTCGCTCCATGGTATTGCGAATGTCGGGCGCAAAGAGCAAAGTCTCAGGGTCATGCAGATGAATCCAGATATAGACATCATTGGTCGTGTTTGGTACTAAGGTATCATGGTCTGTAAGGTAGAAATCAATTTGGACGATCGTAGGGGGGGTTGTATCGATGATTCTCATTATATCTTCATAGACTTTAATCTGCTGCCCAATCGTTGTCACTGTCGCATAAAAGATAAATGTGTCCGCATTCATCCCCGAGTCAAAGAGTGTGGTTGCATGTCTTGTGGCTCCTCGGACCTGATGAAACCATTCATGTTCATTCGAACTCCGGATTGCTGAAATCTCCAGAGATCGAACGGGCAACCGTCCCCGGTATTGGAAATCAACAATAAAGGTTGCAGGGGGGGTGAGTGGGCCAGAAACCTGTGTTCCTTGCTCTGAAAAAAACCGGAACAGCCCATAGATATCTGTATCAGACCCAGTGCTTCCGGACATCGGATTTACCATCATCAAACAGGATGTAGAAAACACAGCTGACAACCCAATCAGGATGACAAAAACAACCAAACGACCCTTTACTCGAAACGATAAATGGAGTTCGTTCTTATCCAATACACCCAACTCCCTAAGAACCCTCTCCCGCCTATAGTGAGTCAAGCACTTACCAACAAGGACGGAAAAGGGACCTGGATTATGCTCCCCGCAATGGATTATTTCTACAAAACGGGATCAAATCCCTGATTGTTTCTTTATCGGCAATTCTTCGCCAAAGATAAAAACCACTATGTCACTTTCTGTTTCCGTTCTCCTTTGTGGAATCATGAGATGCAGGATAATCCTTTGAAGAAATTCCATAAGGCTCCTCTTCCACATTTCCAACTGGTTCGATGTGCACCATCACTTCCGACACGTATTCCATTTGCTGAATCAGCGCTTGTTCCACTTTTTTTGAAATCTCATGGGCCTGACGCACGGTTAGGGATCCATCCACTTCCAAATCCAAATCGACAACATACTTGAAACCGAATTTCCGAATCCGGACCTTATGAGGATGAACAGCCCCGTGGATTGGCTTGATTATTGAAAATAGCTTTTGATACATTTGCAAATCGCTCATGCCGTCCATCAGCTCCCGGCTGCTCTCCCAGAAGATCCCCCATGCTGTCTTCAGGATCCAAATCCCAACGCACAAAGCGATGATCGGATCCAAAATAGGGGCTTTTAGCACAATCGTAAACAGAAGACCGGTGAAGACGGTAGAAGAAATGAGGACATCATTTCGCATGTTTTTGGCGTCTGCAATCAGCATACTGCTTTTGGTCTTTTTCCCAGCCTGGAATTTATAGAGCGCCAATCCAATCTTCCCCACGATGGATATAGAGGTTGCGTATAAGGCTAGAATAGAAGGGATTTCTCGTGAAACACCTGAAGTTATCGTCTGGATTGAACTGACGCACAATTGCCCTCCGGCGAAAAAAATGACAAAGGATAGGACTTTCGCAGCAACAGTCTCTGCTCTTTCGTGACCATATGGATGGTGCTTATCGGGAGGTTTTGAAGAAACGCGCGCGGTGATCAAGGTAATCACCGAGGTTAGGATGTCCGTACTGGAATCGATCCCATCACCAACAACGGCAAGGCTACCGCTGATCAAACCAGCGATAATCTTCATCGCTGCCAAGATTCCGTTTCCAATAATCCCCGCCCATGAAGCGTTGGCAATGATTCGAGTTCGATCGCTTCGTTCCAATTCTATCTCCCTCTCTGTGTTCTCCCCATTCTGAATTTCTCGGGAGTATGGTATAATTATTTGGCCGTAATGATCCCAACGAGGTGCCCGATGAAGAAGAAGTGGATTTCCGTCATCTTGCTCTTGCTGTTTTCTGTTCAATATATTCTACCAAATTCACCCGGTCAAATCCCAGAAATCCCTGCCCGTATCGATTGGTATCCGGGTGAGTATTTCCTGGTTCGACTTCCCTTTACCCTCGGCACCCCCTTTGACTTTGGCTTTGGTATCTCTGATCAGAGTCCGGTTGTTGGGGTTTTTCTTTTTGGAGAGCGCTCTCGCAGAGAACGGATGCTTCTGCTGGATCAGTTAAGAGAACAAAGTCGCATTCGAATCTTTTTGGGTGTCGGAAGCGAACTGTATTACGAAGTGGATTGGCAGTATTATTTTTTTGAAGCGGTTGACTATTCCAATCTGGTTAATACGCTCTTAGGTACAGAGTCTTTATATATTGGATTGACCCGCTTTCAGAATCACGCGCGGTTTTTCGGCAAGGGCAGCAATCCGCGTTTTATCAACGAATCTATGTTGGACCTGAACATGGGGGGATTGCGGGTACAAATGGATTCATTCACCCAAACATCCCTCCATCACTTCGAATCACTAACAGAGATTGGCATCCGTTATATGGAGTATGAACCTTTTGGAATCGTTTTGGGAGAATTATGGGGCGCATTTGGCAACATCTCGATCGGAAGCAGAGCCTCCCGTCACGAACCGAGATTTGTGATCGGTTGGATGCCCGATCAATCCCATCTGGGATTTGGCTTTTCTTTTCACGATACTCCTCAAACTGAATTTGGCCCTTTGACCATTAGCGGGGCGGTTTTTCTGGGATTTGATGGCGGCGGGTATTGGAATGTGCGGGGAGAGCTTTCTTTAACCAACCAGAATGCCTTCATCTTTTCCATTTCCTCAAAATCTTTCTATATGGGGGGACGACTGATTGTCCCCCTAGGATTTCCTCAGTAGGCGATGAATGGATGCGGCCTGTACTTTCATATTCCTTTTTGCCTTAGCCGTTGTTCTTATTGTGATTTTTGCTCCCTTGTTGATCTGGATGAACCGATTGTTTCTGCCTACCTTCTTGATACGATTCGAGAGCTCTCTTTTCGTCTGAACGAATACCCAATCCAATCGATTGATACATTGTATATTGGAGGAGGGACTCCAAACGCGATCGATCACAAGAAAATAAAAACCCTGTTTCACTCTCTAGGCCAGTTTTTTACGGGAACCATTCGAGAATATACAGTAGAGCTCAACCCCGAACAGGTTACGGTTTCATGGATGGAAATGCTTCGCGATTCAGGGGTCAACCGGATCAGTTTGGGCGCTCAATCCTTTTGGGATCCTTCTTTGCAAACTGTCCGAAGGAGGCATACGACCGATTCTTTTTTTCGAGCATACGAAATTGCCTCTCAGGTGTTTTCCGCCATCAGCATTGACTTGATCATGGGCCTTCCGAATGAACCGAAAGAATATGCGTCCATTGCCATCGCTGCTTTACGCCAACTCAGACCCAATCACATCTCTATCTATCAGCTGGAATTGGCCGATAATACGCCGCTATACAGACAAGTGATGAAGGAAGTGGTTGATTTGCCCATTCCTTCGTCCACAGAAGCCAATGAATCGCTGATTATTGAATTTTTAGCGAAAGAAGGATACATCCATTATGAGACATCCAACTTTTGCCTACCTGGCTATGAGTCTCTCCATAATCTCCATTATTGGAACAACGACGATTATTTCGGCATTGGTCTTTCTGCGGGTGGACACATCAAGAACAAGCGGTATCAGAACACCCAAAATCTCGAGGCCTATATGCGATCGCTGTCGATGGGTTCACTGCCGCCCCCTGAATACGAGCGCGAGAATCAACCTGCAGAGGAAGGAAAAGAAACCCTTTTCATGGGCATCCGGAAAGCGCAAGGCATATGGATCCCAAAATTGCAGTCTTTCTTATCTGATTTGGAATGGAAGCGGTTTTGGGATCAAATCTGTATGAGTGAGCAATTTGAGACAAAAGATGGTTATCTACGGCTTGCTCCCCATTGGTTCCGGAAAAACCGAGAACCCATTGGGAAGCTGATCGAGATTTGGGATCAATCATTAACAACCAAAGAGAAACAGACAAATCCTTTTTGTTAGGAGGTTGAATGATGTCAGATTGCACGTCGATGATGAATGCCGTCGATTTACGGCATCGGATTCATAGGAACCCTGAGCCTGCAAACCAAGAAACGCAAACAACCCTACTTTTAGCGGAAGAACTCTCCAAATGCCCAGCAATCAAGATCCATAGGCCTTTAACAACGGGACTTATCGCGGAGTATACAGTCAACACCGGAAAGCATCTGGTTTTTCGTGCGGATATCGATGCGCTCCCTTTGAAAGAAGATACCGATGCGGAGTTCCATTCGGAAAATGGGTATATGCATGCTTGCGGCCACGATGTTCATACCGCAGTACTGTACGGATTGATTCAGAAAATTATCCATGAGCAACCGGATCGGAACCTGTTATTCTTCTTCCAACCCGCAGAAGAAAAGGACGGAGGCGCTGAGCAAGTTTTGAAAACCGGTTTTTTTGATTCTTTCTCCGTGGAAGCCGTGTTTGCGCTGCATGTAAATCCCTCTTATCCTCTCGGTACAATTGCAGGGATCGCAGGAACCCTTTTTGCAAATGTTTTGGAGTTTGAAGCCTCTTTTCACGGATTTGGGGCTCATGTCGCGTTCCCTCATCAAGGGAAAAGCGCCATATCCGCGCTCAGAGCCTTCTTGGATGGAGTGGACCGAATCCCACGCGACCCTACCCAACCTTTTGTTTGTGGAATCGGCTTAGTTCAAGCGGGAACCTCACACAATATCATCCCTGACAAAGGATTCGTCCGAGGAACCCTGCGCAGCTTTTCATCCAGTATGATCGAGTCCGTGTACCAGCAGATGGAAAATCTGGGAAGGTCAATTCATACCCACCTGGGTGTGGAAGTTCGGATTGTGCCGTACTCAAACTATCCAGAAGTAACCAATGATTCCGATCTTTTTGAACGATTTAAACCCATATTGTCCATTCAGCCTGCGACTCCGATGATGGGTGGAGAAGATTTCGGGTATTTTTGCAGAGCATACCCTTCTCTCATGCTTTTTTTGGGTACCCAGGAAGAAAACAAACCATTTTATGGTCTGCATCATCCAAGGTTTCTTCCTCCTGATCAGGCCATCGAAGAAGGAATCCATGCGTTTTGGCGCATTGTGAACTCCTATTGATTTGCTGGGATGATAGCCCTAGATAACCCCTTGCGCGCGCAAGGTCTGTATCTCATCTAATGAACAACCACACAACTGTTGATAGATTTCTTCCGTATGTTGACCAAGATCCGGCGCAGGTTGCTCCACTTTTGCCGGATGGTTTCGGAATTTCAAAGGCGAACCCGGTACGGTGAAATTGCCCGCAGTGGGATGGATCAGCTCTACCATCATATCTCGGGCCACTATCTGTGGGTCTTGAACAACCTGGGCCATATTTTGAATCGGCCCCGCCGGGATCCCCGCTTGTTCAAAAACCCCTAACCACTCTTTGGAGCTTTTGATCCGAATCTGGTCTTCTAGAAGGGGGCGGAGTTGATCCCAATGTTTGACCCGATCTTTATTCGTTAGAAATCGCGGGTCTTCCGTAAGCTCTTTTTGGCCAATAACCCCACAAAACCGTTTCCACAAAACCTCGTTTCCCACTCCAATATTGATTTTCCCGTCCCGTGTTTCTGCGGTGAAGAATGGCGCGATGGAAGGATGATTGTTTCCAATTGGTTTGGGAATCTCTCCTGTGGTCACATACCGCGCAACGGCATTCTCCAGTAATGCGACCATGCAGTCCAGCATCGCAAGATCCACATGTTCCCCTTTTCCACTCACGGATCGCCGGTTCAAAGCAGCAAGAATCCCGATGCACATGAACATACCGGTGGATATATCCGCAATCGAACTCCCCACTTTGATTGGGTGGTCCTCATCTTCTCCTGTGATGCTCATCATACCGCTCATCCCTTGAATAATGATGTCGTATGAAGGTTTTTGAGAATAAGGACCCCAATGACCATAACCCGATCCGCTGGCATAAATAATCTTGGGGTTGATCCGAGAAACCTCATCGTACCCTAAACCAAATCGTTCCATCACACCCGGTTTGAAGTTTTCGACGAGAATATCGGCTTTGCGAATCAAGGGCAACAAAAGGTCTTTGGCTTTTGGATCTTTCAAGTTCAATGTAATGCTTCTTTTTCCCCGATTGATGCTCATAAAGTACGCGCTGACTCCATTTTGAAAGGGCGTATAGCTTCTTGAGTCATCTCCGCCCTCCGGTCGTTCAACCTTAACTACGGTTGCCCCAAGATCGGAGAGGATCATCGTACAATACGGGCCTGCCAAAACTCGCGTTAAATCCAAAACAAAAAGCCCTTCTAATGGCGCGCTCATGCATCACCTCTCGTATGGAATTCGTTTGCTCGGTTCGAAAGAAGCATGCCCCTCTTCAAGCAAACCATTGTATGCCTTCAGATTTCGATCTTCAATATGATCAAAGATCTGTTCGATGGAAGAACCGGGATTGATGGAACGGATGGGGTTCGGGTCCAAGTCCGCCCATATGATCTCGTCTCTTCCGGAAGCTTGAGAAAGTTTCTGGCCACTGGGATGGACAATCATAGAGCTGCCAAAAAAAGCGGCTCCGCTTGCGTCAACACCAGTGCAATTCGTTGCAACCCAATAGACATGATTGTCATAAGCCCGGGCCCGGTTTGTCAAATCCCATTGATCGAAGGCTCTCATAAATGCGGATGGACGACAGATCACTTCTGCGCCTTTCAACGCTGTTACCCGGGCCAATTCCGGAAAATCCCCATCATAACAGATAACAATTCCGATTTTGGCTTTGGGGGTTTCTATACAAAAAGACTCGTTGCCTGGGGTAGTCCAGCCCCCGGCACTCGTTCTTTCTGTAGGGAAAGGATGGGTTTTTCGGTACACACCAAGGATCCCGGAAGGTCCGATCAGCGCAGCGCTGTTATAGATGGTAGAAAGGCCTTTGCCGCGTTCATAGACCGGAAAACAGATGAAACAATTCATTTCCTTCGCCCACTGTTCTCCCAAAGAGGTAGCGGGACCGGGAATCTTTTCTACTACTTCGAACAAAGCCTTATCTCCCCCAAATGGGGTGAACCCGGTTGTGAATGTTTCAGGAAAAACCACTAGATCCGGGTTGCAAAGAACCTCGCACTCTTTCAGATACTGGTAGGCCCTCATCAAGTTCTTTTCCGGATTCATCGGTTCGGGAGAAAACTGAATGCACGCTGCTCGCATCTTTTCCAAAATCCTTCACCACCTTTCTATGCAGTATCATGAGCGTTGGATCAAATCACCAATGGCATTTGCAATGTTATACAGTGGATGTTCCCTCCACCCTTTGGAATGGCCAAACCGGGCATTGGGATAATCTTTCTCTCCGGAAGGAGTCGAGTAAAGGCTGCTCGCGCCTTTCGGTCCGTGGACACGCAATCCCCACCAAATGTGGGAAGCATCAGACCTCCATTCACAAAATAGAAGTTGATGTAGCTCAAAGGCAATCTTTTTCCGTTTTCAAATTTCGGAGAGGGCTGTTCAATCGGCACAATCTCAATACTCAAACCGCTGGACTCGGCAAAGGAACGGGCCCGCTCTAGATTTTCTTGTGATGTTTCATAGAAGGGATCTGTGGGATTGTGACAAACTTGCATCACAAGAACCTTTGGCCCTATGAATGCTGCAACATTGTCCACGTGCCCATCAGTTTCGTCACCGATCAGACCTCCTTTCAACCACAATACTTTGGATACGCCCAGATAGTTTTTCAGGGTCAATTCGATATCCTTCCGCGATAGGCCTGAATTGCGGTTGGGGTTTAGTAAACACTCTTCGGTCGTAACCAAAACTCCCTGGCCGTTGACATGGATCGAACCGCCTTCCAGAACGATTGGTGCTTCGTACATAGGAATACCAAAGCGTTCCCCAAGGATCCGGGGCACTTCTTCATCTGATTCAAAGGGGAAGTGTTTCCCCCCCCAACCGTTGAATCGCCAGCGAACTCCTCGGAGTTCTTCGTTTCCGATCAGAAAGGTTGGCCCATTATCCCGAATCCATGAATCATCATAGCACATGGGCATAGGATCAACAAATTTCCCACATGCATTCCGAATCTCCAATTCTTCTCCCTCCAAGCAAATCATCGCAACCGGTTCATATCGCGAGATCATCCGAGCGACCATAGCGTAGGCTCTTCTCGCTTCTTCGATTCCGTCGGGCCAAATAGACTCTCGAATTGGCCAAGCCATGAATGTCCGTTGATGGACATGCCACTCTGGGGGCATTGTAAAGCCATCTTCTTTGGGAAGCATATTTATCCTCTCTCTTCTTGGTCTATCGGCATGCGCACATTACGCATCTTGAACTTGGATGCGTACTCCATAATCGTTTGGACCCGTCCAACCTTCGCGGGGTCTTCTGAATTCAAGTCGCCTCCTTCGGTGATCTTCTCAAGGATCCGATCCAGTTCTTCATAGGTCATCCGGAAGGCAAATTCATCAGTAATTCCTGGAACAAGGTCAGGGGTGGGCGGTTTTTGGATGATGCGATCCGGAACACCAATATCTTTGGCCAATTGGAAGACTTGTCGTTTGTACAGGTGCAACAAGGGTTCGATATCCACCGAATCGTCCCCCCATTTGACGTACAACCCGGTCAGCATCTCGGTCCTGTTGGTGGTGCCCACAACTGCATATCCTTTCTGTTCGGCTTCCAAATAGAGACAGCACATCCTTGTCCGATGTTTGGCTCGAGAATATGCTACCCCCCTCATAAACTCTTTTGACCCTTGTCCCCTCAGATTCGCCAGGTAAGTATCCTCTGTTCCCACTGATTCCCATTTGTTTCGGACATAGGCTTCTTGGATTCTGCGAGGAAACAGTTGCGCTGGCGGCTGGAGTCGATATACACCCATTTTTCGTAAGATTGGAGAGATCTTCTTCACGCGGTATGGAATCTGAAAATGTCGACAAACCAATATGGAGTCTTCTAAAGTGTCTGTGGCTGAATCCCGTTCAGGCATCAGCAGACCAAAAACCTTCTCGTTGCCTAATGCGCGCGTGCATAGACCCGCCACAAGGGCAGAATCTATGCCTCCGCTAATCCCAACAACAACTCCTTGAAAGTCATATTTTTGGATGGTATCTGTCAAAAACTGCTGGATCTTTTCTACGATAACAATCACTCCAATTCCATGTGATTCGCTCGATCTAAGGGTATGATATGTTTGCGTACCTATATTATACCATGAAGCTTATTATCCAGATTATCCCATCGAACCCATTCCGTATGATATAGGATGGACCAAAAGGACCTCTTCCGTGGTATAATTTACTCAAGTGAAACACATAGGAGGCGTTGGGAAAAGGGAATCCGGTGCAAAACCGGAGCGGTGCCGCCACTGTATGCGGGTATGAAATCCCTAATTGAAGCGAAGCTTCAATCATCCACTGGAGCATTCCGGGAAGGAAGGGAGAGTAAGCAGATCCGCGAGCCAGGAAACCTAACCCAACCCTTGGATAATCCCGTTTTCCTCGAGACAAGGAAAACGGGAAATTTGGTGCAATGAGGTGGTTTTATGAAACGGTATTTGGTGCTGTTGGGTTTGTTCTTGGTTCTCTGTTTGCCTGTGCTCTTTTCTGTTACAGTGATTGACGATTTGGGTCGGGTGATCGATGTCCCCACACCCCCCCAACGAGTTATCGTGGCCGCTCCGGCAATTACCGATTTTCTGATCCAACTGGGATTGAGCGATCGGATTGTAGGAGTAACAGACTACGACCGATTTGAAGCGGAGCGAATCGGACAGTTGATGCCGCTTAATCGAGAGAAAATCTTGTCGTTGCGCCCGGACCTTGTCCTGATGGCGGGTGGATTTCAGGCTCCCGAAGTTCAAGGATTGGAAGAATTAGGAATACCCACACTGGTACTGAATCCCTTGGGGTTAGAGGATGTCTATCGGAGCGCTCAACTGATTTCCATCATCTTTGGGATTCCAAAACAAGGGACCGCTTTGGTGGAGTCGTTGCGAAAGCGAGTCGATAATGTTGCCCTGGAAGCCTATACGATCCCCTTGGATCAGCGGAAGAAAGTCTTTTTTGCCATGTTCTATGGAGACGAAGTAAAAGACCTTTGGACGTGCGGTTATGGATCCTTGCTCAACGAATTAATCGCTTTGGCCGGAGGGATCAATATAACAGGCCATTTCCCCGGTCCAAGCGGGTGGTTGCCAATCGCTGAAGAGTTTGTAGCCAAAGCCAATCCTGACGTGATCATCATTCCTGTCTATTATGAAGGGGGCGAAGAACCGGCAGTTCGCGCTTTGCTTTCGTACCAACCGTGGGCTGGAGTCAATGCCATCCAATCCCGATCTTTTATCCTCGTGGATGGAGATACGTCCAACCAACCCAATACCCTTTTGATTGGGATACTGGAAACTCTGTTCCAGGAACTCTACCCAAAGAGGTAACCCTTGCTGCCCGTGATCTCCAGGAGATTGAAAATCGCGATTGCAATCGCTTTTTCGGTTTTGTTTCTTTTCTTCCTCCTTCTGAATACCTCTTTGGGAACCGTATCGATACCTTTTAGCGATGTTTGGAAGGCATTGACCTCACAACCTCCTGAGGATCCGGTCCACCATTCTATCATTTTAAACATTCGGTTGCCGCGAGTACTGCTTGGAATATTGGTTGGAGCGACCTTGGCCGTTTGTGGCAACTTGTTTCAAGCCCTTCTCAGAAACCCCCTTGCCGATCCGTATATCTTGGGGGTTTCTTCCGGGGCTGCCTTCGGAATTGTATTGTCTATCGGGATCATGGGAAGTATGACTGCAATTCCTGCCATCCTTTACAATCTTCCTCTGATGTCCTTTTCTTTCGCCATGTTGGCGGCCTTTAGCAGTTATTTCATTGCAAAACGAGGAGCGAAAACTCCGGTTGTGGACCTGATTTTAAGCGGGGTCATTGTCAACTTCCTGTTCAACGCAGGCACAACCTTTGCCATTGTCTTTCTCTGGAGAAATATCCAAAGCACCACCTATTGGCTTATGGGTAGTCTATCGGGGGCCAGTTGGACCAAGGTAAGCTCAATGGCTTTGGCAACTGGTATTGCCATCTTGTTTGGATTGATCTTTTCCGTAAAACTAAACGCAATCTCTTTGGGAGAAGAAGAGGCCATGAACCTGGGTGTCAATGTACACCTTCTTAAATTTTTGATCTTTATCACCGTCTCTCTGTTAACCGCATACTGCGTTAGCGTCGCGGGTATTGTTGGGTTTGTGGGTTTGATCATACCCCATAGCGCTCGATTGATCACAGGTCCAGACCACAAAAAGAGCATTCCCTTTTCCGCGCTTTTGGGCGGATTATTCCTGTCTTCATGCGATACCATAGCCCGCACTATGTTCGCCCCCATCGAAATGCCTTTGGGCACAATCACAGCCCTAGTAGGCGCCCCGGTGTTTATCTTTCTCCTACGAAAGAAAATGCGGACGACCTGAAGTTTGATCAATTGGAACATTATGGTATAATTCTTACACAAATCGATCCATAAGCAAACAGAGGAGGAGCGTATGGAAAAACTGCAATTGGATGATTTCACCAATTACCGGTTTCTCTCTGGGATTCAATCCGCTCCAGATGGGAAAAAAGCCGCCTTTTTGGTGTACGAGGCCGATGTCGAAGAAAACCGGTATAAAGTCAATCTATGGCTATACCGTTGGAAACGGAACCAGCTTTCTTCGCTGACTCAATCAGGTCGTGAAGGACCGTTTCTCTGGAAAGAAGACAGCGAACACATCCTATTTACTTCTATGCGAAACCCCGATGATCAGGCTGCGCGGAAAGCCGGGATCATCCGAACAACTTTCTACGAAATTTCCATTACAGGTGGAGAAGCCATAAAGCAATTCGAAATCCCTATGGAAGTTACCGGCTTCGATCTGCTGGATGACAAACGATTGCTCATTACCGCGGTAGATCATCCCGAACGCATGGATTTAGCGGATATGAATGAAACCGCCAAATCTCAGGCTTTGAAAAAACTCGAGCAGGAGAGAGACTTTGAAGTTCTTGATGAGATTCCCTTTTGGATGAACGGGAAAGGGTTTACCAATAAAAAACGGAATCGTTTGTATATGTACCATATCGATTCTGGCTACCTAGACGCGCTAACGCATGAGACCTTCCAAGTGAGCAGCTTTGAGCTGGATGAACAGAAGAAACAACTTGTCTATTCAGGAATCGATTTCCAAGGTCGCTATCCCATTCAAGAACACGTATGGTTGATGGATCTGGGCACTCGTTCAGTCAAGCAAATCTCCACAGAACCGTTTTTTTCTTCAGGAGCCGGTTTTGCGGGTGATTTAAAAGTTTACTACTATGGGAAAGATATGCAGGATTATGGGCTCAATCAAAACCCGAAGTTCTATCTGTATGATTTGAAAGATCAAAGCATACAGTGCCTGACTCCCGAATGGGACAACTCCATAGGGAATTCTGTAGGAAGCGATTGTCGATTGGGAAAACCTTCTCCAACCGTGCAGTACGAAGAAGGAAATCTGTATTTCTTAGGAACAGTAGGGCATCGGTGCGTCCTTCATCGTGTGGATATGGATGGAACCATCGAACAACCTTTGCCTTATCCAGGATCGATTGACCAGTTTTCGGTATGCAAAGAACGAATCTTGTTCATCGGGTTCCAAGACAACAAACTTCAAGAACTGCATCGGTTCCGTGATGAAGAAGTGTTTGTAGTCACTCGGTTTAATGAATGGGTTCAAAAAGATCGACATCTGGTCAAACCCGAAAAGATGGAAGTTTCGATAACCGATTCTCTCCATTTGGAAGGCTGGATCATGAAACCAGCCGATTTTGATCCAGGCAATCAGTATCCGGCCATCCTCAATATCCACGGAGGCCCAAAAACCGTATATGGGGAAATCTTCTACCACGAAATGCAGTACTGGGCCAATGAAGGATTCGTTGTCTTCTATTGCAATCCGCGAGGGAGTGATGGCCGCGGAAATGAATTTGCGGACATTCGAGGCCGGTATGGGTACGAAGACTACCATGACATTATGACCTTTACGGATCGAGTCATCGAACAGTGTCCGTTTATCGACCGCAACCGAATGGGTGTGACCGGCGGTTCCTATGGCGGATTCATGACAAACTGGATCATTGGCCATACCCAACGCTTCCGTGCGGCAGTGTCTCAAAGAAGCATTTCCAATTGGATATCCAAGTTCGCAACGACTGATATCGGGTATTTTTTCGTTCCCGATCAACACCTCACCAACCCTTGGGATGGCGTAGACAAGCTCTGGGAACATTCTCCGTTGAAATATGCCGACAAGGTTCAGACGCCCACTTTGTTCATCCATTCAGAAGAAGACTATCGTTGTTGGATTCCAGAAGGGGTACAGATGTTTACGGCCCTTCGGTACTTTGGGATAGAATCCAGACTCTGTTGGTTCCGCGGAGAAAATCACGAACTATCGCGGGGCGGTCGTCCTCGATCGCGAATTCGTCGATTGGAAGAGATTACTCGTTGGTTCAAGCTCCATCTTTGAGTGTGAAGCAGGTTATAGAAAGGGGGGGAGCCCCTTCTGAGTAAAACCATTCGCTTGATCTTTGTATTGGTGCTCTGCGCGGTTTTCATCCTCATCATTCTGGGATACCGTTATGAAACTTTGGTCATCCAGACGGTGGATTATCTGCAAGAAACCCAATGGAACAGCGAATTGGCCATTTCTTCCCTGATACCAGTTTACGCGCCCATTTCTGGCTTCATCACACACGTGGAGGTGAACGTGTTTGATTTCATCCGAAAAGGAGATCTATTGTGCGCGTATGACCAAATCAATATCGAATACTCGCTCGCCCGAGCCAGAAACGAGTATGCAAGAGCTTTGGTCCATGAAGGAGCAGCGACCCAAGAAGAACGAAGACTTGCAGTGGAGATTGCAGAACGCGAATTGAACCTTTCGCGTGTTCTGAGTCCTGTTTCGGGTATTGTATCAATCGTATCCGTCCGCCCCAATACCCACGTTGAACCAGGAAGAGAGTTAATGCGGCTCATTCCAGAAGAAGCTCGTTGGATCATTTCGTTATCTTCCCAACAGCTTCAGACTCTTCAAAAAGCCATTCATTATTCTGTGTCTGTGCCTGGGATTAGTCGGACCTTTACCCAAACCAGCCTCTCTCTGGTACGAAAAGAAGAGGATTGGGCGATCCAGTTACCTAATGACATGGCGCTTCCGACATTGCCAATTGGCGCTCGTGTCCAAGTTACTTTGATCGAATCGGGAGAACCGGCCGCTTGGATTCCCATATCTTTTCTGACCCAAGACCACGTCACTGGCGCAGACGGCTCGCAATACCCTGTGCGAATCTTAGAAAAGGATCAAGAAATGGCTTTGGTTCAGGGCCTTACCGATGGTGTCATGATCCAGAAAAGGAGGTTTTAACTTGCCTGTCATCGACATTCCCAAACTCATCTTGCATGCATACCGCATGAACTCATCAGACGTGCATCTGTGCACCGATGAACACCCCATATATCGTGTTTTTGGTCAGTTGAACCGAGTTCGAGAAGTCCCCATCATGAGTCACGAGGATGTTGAGAAGAGTCTCGAGATGCTCTTTCAAAATCTGGGGTTCCAACCGCCTCACGGAAAAAAAGAAGTGGACTTTTCCTTTGGAATCCAAGACCTCATTCGGGTCCGAGCCAACGTTTATTATGAACGAAGGAACATGGCAGCGGCATTCCGGATTATTACAAAAAAAGTTCGAACTCTTGAAGAATTGGATGTTCCGATTTTGCTTAAAGAGATCAGTGAACGGGATCGGGGGATGATTCTGGTCGCTGGTCCCACGGGCAGCGGGAAATCGACTACCATTGCTGCCATGATCAACCATATCAATGCGACCAAACCCGTGCATATCTTGACGATTGAAGATCCGATTGAATATGTATTCGAAAACCGAAAAGCGGTCATTCATCAACGAGAACTGGGTATGGATACCCAGTCGTTCGCTGATGGCCTCAAGTATGCCCTTCGACAAGATCCCGATGTAATTCTTGTCGGAGAAATGAGAGACCTGGATACGATGGAACTGGCGCTTACCGCAGCAGAAACCGGCCACCTTGTCTTTGCAACCATTCACACCAACTCAGCGCCCACTGCGCCCGAACGGATTGTCGATGTTTTCCCGGCACACCAACAGCGTCAAGTTGCCATGCAGTTGGCCAATGCTCTTGTTGCCGTTATCTATCAAAGACTGCTGACCCATGCAAACGGGAACCGATACATACCGGTCCTGGAAATCCTTCTGGTCACCGATGCCGTTAGAAATCTGATTCGAGAAGGAAAGCTTCATCAAATCGAGACCATGATGGAAACGGGGAAGAAGCTAGGAATGGTTTCTTTTGATAATGCGCTCATTGAATCGCACAAGCTTAGCAAAATCACACTCGAACAGGTCAAACTCTACTGCCGTAATCTCGACAAGGTTAAGAAGGATTTGATGCTCCCATAAAAAAAGCCAATGGAATCAAATCCATTGGCTTTTGTCCTAAAAGAAGTCTTGTATCAAACAATCCCCTTTTCAGTTTCTTTGCAGAAAAGATGCATCTTGTTCATATCCACTGCAAGATTCATATTTTCCCCTTCGGTTGCTTCCGTATCCGGGCTGACATTTGCGATCATCTGCGCTTCTCCAGCAACAATATGCAGCAATGTCTCGCTACCCAGGGGTTCTGTTACGTCGATTTTCACATCGATCGAGTTCTCTTCCGTCCCTTTGATTGAAGATACTCGTTGATCAAAAAGGTCTTCTGGGCGAATTCCGAAAACCACTGCTTTATCGACATAGTCAACTACCTTTTCCTCATACTTTTGTGGAATCTTCAGATGAATGGTTTGCGTTGAATCTTGGAACCAATACCCGCCGTCTTTCTTCATCAAAAACCCATCGATAAAGTTCATGGGAGGGGTTCCAATAAACCCAGCCACAAAGATATTCGCCGGTTGATTGTAGATTTCATGGGGGTTGGCTACTTGTTGAATGACCCCATCTCTCATGATTACGATCTTGTCCGCCATGGTCATGGCTTCGATCTGGTCGTGGGTAACATAGACAATGGTCGCAGAAAGTCTGTGGTGGAGCTTTTTTAACTCCGCCCTCATTTGGACCCGAAGTTTGGCGTCGAGATTGGACAAAGGTTCATCGAACAAGAACACCTTGGGATCTCGTACAATGGCTCTACCGACTGCTACCCTTTGTCTTTGGCCTCCAGAAAGCTGCTTGGGTTTTCTGTCCAAAAGATGCTCAATACTCAAGATCCGGGCGGCATTTTGAACCCGTTCTTGGATTTCTGCCTTTGGGAATTTTCGGAGCTTCAACCCGAATGCCATGTTGTCATACACGGACATGTGCGGGTACAAAGCATAGTTTTGGAACACCATTGCTATATCCCGATCTTTGGGCTCAACATCGTTGACCACTTTGGTATCAATCTTCACTGTCCCTTTCGTTATCTCTTCCAAACCCGCGATCATTCTGAGCGTTGTAGTTTTCCCGCATCCCGAAGGACCCAGCAAAACGACAAACTCCTTGTCCTCAATCAAAAAATCTGCGTCTTTTACGGCTTCGACTTTTCCTTCATACACCTTCCACACATGGTCCAAAAGAACTTGTGCCATCGATTATACCTCCTGATCTGTAGTATCCAAATGTACCAATAACTCGTCAAGACTTCGTTTTTTGATCAATGCAGCGTCCGATTCGCTTCCTACATCTATCAGATAAAGATCGTAAATCTCATTCAAAAACTCCATGATCTGAACATATCGATCGTAACTCATTAGCGCCGATACCGGTTTTCCGTTTCGAGTGATGATCACTTCTTCCTTTTGAGAATCCTGGATCACAGCGGAAAACTCTTTTTTGGCGTCTGCCAACGGCACAAACTGTAAATCTCGTAAAGTACGCACAATACCCACTCCTTATTGACTATAATTATAGTCAATTTCTTCCAAAAAATCAAGGCGCATATATTACATTTCTGTTCCGATCAAGAATCAGTTTGGGTAAGAAACTGTTGATAATCCAAATAGCTGTCTTTGGGGGTCCGTTTTCTCTCTTGGTCTTTAAAATCTACATAAACCAAGCCAAATCGTTTGGAAAACCCGTAAGCCCACTCAAAATTGTCCAAAAAAGACCACAAAAAATACCCTTTAACGATGATTCCCTGGTTGATCGCATTCTGGACCGCCTTAATGTGCTCCCGGATATACTTTACCCGCTTCTCATCATGTACCTTATCGCGAAACACCATATCTTTTTCGGCACACCCATTTTCGGTCACATACAAGGGAAGGCTTCCATACTCACTGACTTGCTTCAAACACTGAGTTAATCCTTGGGGATAAATTTCCCAACCCATGTCCGTGGTCGGCAAACGAGGTTTATCATGAGCGATGCCCATCATGCCTCCTGGATCGGCTTTGACCAACTGGCGGGTGTAGTAATTCACACCCCAAAAATCAATGGGTTCCCGAATGATTTCGAAATCTCCGTTCTTCACTTCGGGGTACAAACCCAACGGTTTCAGGGTTTCTGACAACTCGGAGGGATATGATCCATAAATGGGAGTGGCATAGAACCAATCATTCACGAATTGATTGCCCAAAAAGGCTGCCCGCTTGTCTTCTTCGGAACTCGAAGCCGCCTCAATACACGAGGTCACATTGGTCAATCCGATGTTCCCTCCGGGCACTTCCGAACGAAAAGCTTGGACTGCCTTCCCATGGGCCAAAAGGAGATGATGAGCGACCTGGAAAGAGCGTTTCGCATCACACACGCCCGGAGCGTGTTCGCCCATGAAGTAGCTCGTGTGGGAAGAACAAAAAGGCTCATTCAGAGTGATCCAATTGGACACCCGATCTCCCAAGGTAGAAAACATCTGCTGCGCGTAAACACCAAAGTAATCTATGGTATCTCGGGATTCCCATCCTTGGTGCTGTTCTTGAAGCACTTGGGGCAGATCCCAATGATATAACGTGATCATTGGTTCAATGCCGCGATCCAGGATCCCATCCACCAATCGGTTGTAAAAATCCAATCCTTTTGAATTCGGTTTACCTTTCCCGTCCGGAATCACCCGAGGCCAACTGATCGAGAAGCGATAGGCATTAACGCCCAGCGCTTTCATTAGTTCCAGGTCTTCGTCCCATTGATGATAATGATCGCAACCCACAGAGCCATCTTCACCCGTTCGAATGGCTCCGTCTTTTGTACAGAAGTGTGTCCAGATCGAAGGGCCTTTGCCGTCTTCCAAATCCGCCCCTTCAATTTGATAGGCCGCAGTGGCTGTACCCCACAGAAAGTTTTTCGGAAAATCGTTACGTTTCATGTGAACCCTCCTTTTCTGTGTCCGCTTGATCGATCTTCTCTGTTCCAATCATTGATTTGAGCATTGTTGCATTAATCACTGCTTTTCCCCGGAAATGGTTGTTAAAAAAAACAAGCTTTCTCCCTTTCTCCACAAGGCGAATCTTTCCCACCCATTCCATAAGCTCCTCTTCTGAATACTGATAATCATATCGCTCATATGCGTGCTCATGCGCGTACCATTTTTCTGCGTTCCGACCGTGAAACCGAAGGTAGTACCCGTCTGTATCAACCAAACGGCGGTTCATGAGCCCTTGCAACGCGGGCTGATCCACCGAAACCCACAAAATCCCACGCTCACGAAATGTATCGATTACCTGCGGTCTGTCCCACGATTCATGACGAAATTCGACCGCGCAATCAATATTGATATCTTTGATCACATGATCCAAATAGGTTCGGTTTGCGTCGGTCCTTCGAAACGAGTTTGGGAACTGAAGCAAAATTAAAAGGGGAAAGCCTTGTTCTCGAATAACCGATACGCTGCGTAGATACTCGGGAATTCCGGATCGATCGAATCCATGGGTGAACGACTGATGCCCTTTGATCACAAAAGCAAAACCTCTCGGTGCTCGTTTGCACAGAGATACCATCGTCTGATACGAAGGCATCCGATAATAGGTGTAGTTGATTTCCAAACAATCGAAGAGGGTCGTATAGTATTCAAACCATTTGTTCTGCGGCAAACCAACAGGATAAACATTACCAACCCAATCATCATACGAAAACCCGCTGGTT
>Ga0334886_1001899_pt1 | contig 22333 bp, 19 predicted proteins | sample GraSluR1_MG_9_FD_207232 | JGI IMG/M metagenome (GOLD analysis project Ga0334886, IMG submission 207232) | Sludge microbial communities from methane-producing bioreactor in Wageningen University, Netherlands - Granular Sludge_27_06-R1 | ecosystem: Engineered > Bioreactor > Anaerobic >... | reverse complement strand
CACGCTGGGTTTAATGATGAACTGGGCACTGATCTATTCTGCGCATGTCACCAACAAATGGTGGGCCTGGGTGCCAGTCATTGTCACCATTGCATCCATTTCATTCTCGTTGAACCTGATGAACACGGGCCTCGACCAGGTGTTCAACCCGGCATTGAGAGAAGATTAGGAGCGTATCATGGGAAAAGTAATGTTAGAAGTCAGAAACCTGACGACCAAATATATCACTCGATTCAAAGAAGATATCTACGCTGTGGACCATGTTTCCCTAAAGATTGAAGAGGGAAAATCTCTTGGCATTGCTGGCGAATCTGGTTGTGGGAAATCCACTCTCGCGTTGAGCCTGATGGGGTATTATTTCCCGCCGTTGTACTACACCTCTGGTGACATCATCATTGATGGGAAGAACATCTCTGGTATGGATCCCGATGTCGTGCGAAAATCTATTCTGGGCAAAGAGGTTGCCTATATTCCCCAGGCAGCCATGAATGCATTGAACCCCACGCAAAAAGTAATCCGCTTCATTGAAGATGTGATCCATGTGCACGAACCCCAAAAATCCAAAAAAGAGATCTATGAGTTCGCCCGCGACCGCTTTGAACAGCTGGGATTGCCGGCAAATGTGCTCGAAAAATATCCAGTTGAGCTTTCAGGCGGGATGAAACAGCGTACTGTAATCGCAATCTCTGTGATCCTCGGCCCTAAGGTGCTGATCGCGGATGAACCTTCCTCTGCGCTGGATGTAACTTCGCAGAAAATGGTGATTAAGATGCTGCGCGACCTGATGGATAGTGGCATGATCAAGGCGATGATCTTCATCACGCATGAGCTTCCGCTGTTGTATAACGTCACTGACGACATCATGGTGATGTACGCGGGACAAATCTTTGAAAAAGCGCCCGCACATGAGGCCGTATTCGATCCGCTGCACCCTTATTCACAGGGTTTGATGGGTTCGATCATCGTGCCAGAAGCAGGTCTGCGCGATGTGAAACTCGCCGCCATCCCCGGTACGCCTCCCAACCTCAAGAACCCGCCCTCCGGGTGTCGCTTTGCACCGCGCTGCAAGTATGTCAAACCGATCTGCAAAGTGACCTCAGTGGGTATGGTGCATGTGGGTGAGGATCGGATGTACCGCTGTGTTATGTCAGAAGAAGAGATTCGGGAGTTGAAACAATGAACAAAGAACGCAAAGTTTGTATGCAGGCGAAGGGCCTCACCAAGGTGTATGGTTTCGGCCGCACCCGAACCGTCGCGGTGGACAATGTCGACCTGACTCTGTATGAAGGTGAGGTCGTATCCATCGTGGGCGAGTCGGGATCTGGCAAGACCACGATCTCGAAACTGCTGCTGGGTTTAACCAATCTGACCGAAGGTGAGATCTATTTCCAGGGAGAGCTGCGCGACATCAGCACCTATAAAAAGAAGCAGGAATATTGGCGCAACATTCAGGCGATTTTCCAGGATCCTTTTTCTTCCTACAATATTTTTCATAAGATCGATGCCGTGCTGCTGGATTGCATAAACATGCGAGGCGGGCGAAATCTGCCGCATGACAAAAAGGTCGAGATGATGACTGAGGCGTGCAGCTTTGTCAACCTCAAATTTGAAGAGCTCACCAATAAGTATCCCTTTGAGCTGTCTGGCGGGCAGATGCAGCGCCTGATGATCGCGCGTATCTTCCTGCTCAAGCCCAAGATTCTACTGGCAGACGAAACCACCTCGATGATCGATGCTTGTTCGCGTGCTACCATTCTGGATATGCTTATGCAGCTGCGTGATGAGATCGGCATGACCATTATTTTCATCACCCATGACATCGGTCTGGCCTACTATGTGTCGGATACGGTCTATATCATGGAAAAAGGCGTGTTTGTCGAAAGCGGCCCGGCGGATGAGGTCATTCTTAACCCCAAGGAAGCTTACACCCAGCGTCTGTTGAACGATGTGCCCAAAATCTACGAGGAGTGGGATCTCTCAACGGTTTAGCGCATTTCCGGGCTGTATCTTGGTATTAATCGAAAACGCAAACAGGATGGCACAAAACGGCCATCCTGTTTGCGTTTTTAAAAATTTTTTGACCGGTGGACTGACCAGACCAACCGTTTTAAGTAGATGCTGCGTGCGTATGTGTGTGCTTGCTATAAAAGATCACTGCACAAATACATGCAGGTCGCGGCGCTATTTATTCAGATTCTTTTTCACGGATCTTTTGTGCCGCTTCAATCATGGCAAGGTAGCCGTCAACTGGCACATATTCTGGAATGGAATTGCCAGAACCCAGTGCATAACCTTTGGCCAGGCTGCGGTAAAGGGTACCGCGCCTTTCGATAATATCAACCAATGCGGCCGGATCTGTTTGACACAATAAATCAACATCAATTCCGCCAATCAGCGCAATTCTGTCACCGTAACGGTGGATCCATTCCTCAAAGGGTGCGATTACATCCTCATTTGAGTGCTTTGCGTTAATGCCAAGCGCAATAAAGTCATCCATAACCGGGTATATGTTCCCGCATGAATGCCATAGGAAGGGTGTATTGGAAGATTGGATTACATTGAGCACGCGTTGGTATTGGGGTACTATGAATTTCCGGATGTTGCGAGGTGAAGTGAGGGTATTGGTCTTAAAACCCAGATCATCACCAATACGGAAAACTGCAAAGTGTGTCCCGTATTTTTGAATGAACTCTGCCCAGATGGTGGTCATCAGGTCACCAATGCGCTGATAAATGTCAGCGTAGAGCTCCGGGTCATCAGCCTGAAGGTATGCCAAATATTCAAAACCAACCAGATCTTCGCTTATTTCAAAGGGGCCATTGCCGACGCCGCCGATTAGTTTCATGCCCGGTGGAATGTGTTTTAGGAGGCTGGTAACGAGGGGATCCGCGAGCATAAAAAAACGTACGGGCAATTCATCCCATGGATAGCGCTCAAAATCACTTCTGGATTGGATTGGGCCGGGTTTGCCCCCCATAATGGCGCCATTATCGGGCAATATACTGGTGATGCAAACCTCAGACGATATGGTGTCATAGGTCATCTGCTCGAAGAAGTGGCAGTAATGATGAAAGAACTCGTCACGATCCCTGTCGTCACCCTGGATCAGGTCAGCGAACTTTATATTTAACACCTTTTCCATGAATGGCGGGTTGATGATATGTTCATAAATCGGCAGCCGTTTTGGACGGCGATTGGTACAGGCGTCAACCATATGGCGATAATCATTGACAAAGGGTGTCAATTTCATTTGGTACTCTCTCTTAAGATTCAACGAGAAAAAATCTGGTGGATTCCCATATTATTACAAATCACTTCCGCTAGTGTATAATATAAAAATTATCCTTTTGGCTGGGTGAGTATCAAGCCAATCTTCTTGCCAAAGCCACCGCCTGGCTTGCGTCTGGTGAATAGCCATCTGCGCCGATTTCAGCGGCAAAGCTGTCGGTTAAGGGAGCGCCGCCGACCATAACTTTCACCTGGTCCCTGAGCCCGGCTTCTTTCAGGGCTTCGATGGTTGCCTTCATGTTGGGCATCGTGGTTGTTAACAGGGCAGACATAGCTATGATGTTGCAGCCTTGTTCCCGTACCGCTTCGATGAATTGTTCTGGTTTTACATCAGTTCCTAAATCGACGATTTCGAAGGAAGCACCTTCGAGCATCATACATACAAGGTTCTTTCCGATATCATGAAGATCGCCCTTGACGGTTCCTGCTGCCACTTTGCCAATTGGTTTAAAGTCTTCGGCGACCAAAATTGGTTTTAGAATTGTGAGGCCGCTTTGCATCGCGCGCGCGGCGATCAACATTTCAGGCACGAAATATTCGCCTTCTTCAAAGAGGCGGCCGACTTCTGCCATCGCTTTCACCAGGCCATCATTCAGAATGGTTTCAGCAGTAAGGCCGCTCTCAATCGCCTCTGTTACTTTGGCAGCGGTTACTTTCTGGGCTCCATCGAGCACACTCTCATAAATCTCAGTAACAATTGTGTTCATTTTGTCTCTCCTTAATTTCTTGTGAATACATTAAATTTTCAGAATTTTATCATGATATTCAATATATGTAATATTAAACGCTGTATTGACATAACGACTATACAATAGTATAGTATGTTTGTTCGTTGATTATAGTACATTGTTATTGAGTGTTATCAACAAGCATGGCAATGAAAGCCACTCTTCACCATTAATATCGATTACTTCAAGAAAAATATCGAGATAACAATTGACTGAGGCAACCCAATAAGAACGAATTATCCATAGATTTTTCTTCATAGGCGATCGATACAGATTTCTTAGTGCGCTGCAACAAATTTCATCCAATGTATCTGCAATAGTAAAAAGGTAATCATGGGCAATCAAGATTTCTTGGTTCACATCAAAGAAGGGATTGAGAGCAATTCCTCGATGCCAAAATATCTCCAGATAAAAAATTTCATTAAAAAAATGATAGAAAATAATGAAATTCAAACTGGTGCTATGTTGCCCTCTGAATCTTTGTTCTGCGAGGTATTAAATGTTAGCCGCAGCCCGGTTCGCAATGCCCTTGGAGAATTGGTGGATGAGGGCTATTTACAGCGCATCCAGGGCAAAGGGACTTTTATTACAGAATCAAAATATCACTCTGTTCATGGACGTCGTGATAAGGTGATTGGCTTTGTGACACCAGACATGAAAACAAGCTTTGCCAGCAAGGTGGTGGTTGGCATTGAGGGGGTACTGTCCCAAAAAGGGTATAGTTTGTTATTCGGAATTTCTAACCACGACGATCAACAAGAACGAGACATTGTCAATCGGTTTCTCAAACTTGGTATTGATGGTTTGATCCTGTTGCCTTCAAACAAAACCGGCCGATTGATTGACGAAATTCAGCAACTCGATCCTGCTGTAACACCGGTTTTAATTATGGATCGTCGGATTCCTGGGGGAGACTTCAATTACATCGGTAATGACAACCATGCCGGCGCCTACACCTGCGCCCGTCATTTTCAGGTCCGCGGGTACAAAAATGTTGCTTTTTGCGGGGTAAATCTTCAAGTCTCGGCTGTTGCGGAAAGATTGTCAGGTTTTATGCAGGGAGTACACAATACTGGTTTGCATCAAATCAATCATTATTTCAGTGCGCAATCGGATTGCGCAGAATCCATAGATTGTTATTCACCTGAAACATTTTTAGAGAAGATCGATGTTTTGAAGGAAAACGCACCGGTAGGCATATTGGCTGAGAATGATGAAGTTGCCATCATTCTTCAAAAACAATTAGAAAGCGCTGGATTAAGAATTGGTGTAGATTTTGGGTTAATTGGATTTATTAACTCGGAAGAAGGGAAACACAACCAACCAGCGCTGACATCTGTATCACAGAATAGCTTGTTGCTTGGACAGACAGCAGCCAATTTGATCATCAGTGCCATTGAGCATGAACCAACCAGTAAGACAATTCACATTTTACCCACCCAATTAATTATTCGAAAATCATGCGAACTAATTAACAATGAAAGCACAGACAATATTTTCGTTGGGGATGTAAAAAATAAAATGCTGAGAAATGAGTTGGGCTGAGTTATTATTGACAAGCAAATAGATCAAATGAAAAAAATAGGAAGAAAATTATTAATTTGCTAGATTTTTAATCAAAACCAGGAAAAATTGTTGTAGTATTAACTTCAATCTGTAGTTTCTGAGTCACTTATCCATTTTTATTCACTACACTTTTTTCTATATCAACAAATCATAAAGTTTAGCTTGCGCCTGGGGAGATGAGCAGGCTTGACATAATAAACGAAAGGAGTTCTAAGGGCTAAAAAAAAGCAAGAGGCGTAGCCAGCCCACCAATTCAATTTCACTGTACTTAGATTAAAAGAGGAGACGTTGTAATGAAACCACTATACAAACTATTTTCAATCCTGCTGCTGGTCACCATGCTGTTCGCAGCCTGCGCACCCAAGGCAGAAACCCCCGCCGTAACTGACGGAGACGTGGAGGAGGTGGAAACCCCTGCTGAGGTTGAGGAAGAAATGGAACTGGCAGCAGATCCTATGGAATACCTCAATGCTGCTCGTGAAGATACCCTGATTATCGACAAACCTGGACGCCTGGAGAACAGCGACAACTGGAACCCGCGCGTTCCCGGCAATGCGGTTGGCTGGGGTATGGGACAGCTGGGTTTTGAATCCTTAATGATTCTGAACTATGAGACCGGTGAGATGATGCCCTGGCTGGCGGAATCTTTTGAAGGCAGTGCTGATTCGCTGACATTCACGCTGAAACTGCGCGATGGCATCACCTGGTATGATGGAACCCCCATGACGGCTGATGATGTGGTCTTTTCCATTCAACAACAGATTGATATTGAGGGTTTTGGCTCACACTTCACCTGGAAAGAGTGGATCGAATCTGTAGAGAAAGTTGACAATCTTACTGTAGTCTTCAATCTTTCCAAACCGAATCCGCGTTTCGTCCTGGACAACTTTGCAGTGAAGATCGCCGGCACCCACTATTTTCTCCCCAAGCACATCTGGGAGACCATCGAAGACCCCATGACCTACAAGTATTTCGATATCGAAAATATGCTGCCTATGGCCACCGGGCCCTACATGCTGGGTAAAATCAGCGGTAACGAAGTTTTCCTGGTGCGCAATGACAACTGGTGGGGTTACAAGACTGGCTTTTCCGAACTGCCGGAACCCAAACTTGTGATCATTTCATACGTTGGACCTGAAGAAGTCCGCACCGCTACCGCCATTGACAATGGTTTCGATGTGATGGAAGATATCACCTTCGGCGCCTGGCAGGCAATTGAGGCGCAGAACCCCAAGTGGGAAGCCTACTATGATGATTTCCCCTATGCTGTGCCAGATCCCTGTGCCCGCTTGATCGGTATCAACAATGGCATCGAGCCCTGGAACGATAAAGACATGCGCTGGGTGCTCAACTACGTGATGGACCGCCAGCAGATCATTGACATCGCCTACGAAGGCACCACCACCATGGCGCCTTACTTCTGGCCTTCCTACGCTTCCATGGAACCCTACTCTGCCCTGATTAAACAGGAACAACTCGACAAGCTGTTGACGCCTAACCTGGAAGCAGCTGAAGCGATCATGATCGAAAAAGGCTACGAAAAGGTTGGCGGTTACTGGACCAAAGACGGCCAACAGTTGACCCTGGAAATCCAGACTGCAGAATCCTTCACAGAGCTGGAGCGAATTGCTGACGTATTTGCTGAGCAGTTGCAGCGCTTTGGCATTAACGCTGTGAAGATGAAACTACAGGATGGCACTTTCTATGACAACAGTGCCTTCGGCAACTACGCCGCCAACAGCCAGTGGTTCACCTGCGGTTCGGTGAACGAACCCTGGGCAACCCTGCGCACCCTGTCGGGTGAAGGCGCTCCCATCGGCGAACGTCCTGAAGGACAGCAGAACGTATACCGCTGGTACAACGAACGCTACACTGAGCTCGTCGATGAGATCGGTGTGCTCCCCCTGGGCGATCCTAAGATTATGGAACTGACCGCTGAAGCACTGGAAATTCTGTATGATGAGCTTCCTGCGCTGCCTGCGGCACAGGCCCGCAAACTGATCCCCAACAACTTCACCTATTGGACTAACTTCCCCTCGGCAAAGAATCCCTACATCTCACCATGGTGTTGGTGGACCTCCTTTATCGTGGTGGTGACCAATATTGAAAAAGTCCAATAATACAATAACGTTGGAGTTGGTCGCAAACCTATAGAAAACCTGGCGGCGTGAGAGATCATGCCGCCAGCGTTCCTGAAAATGAACAGGTGAATCTGATCAACGGAAAGGACTTTCACTTATGGGTGGCTTAACCTGGCAATACATAATTCGGCGATTTTTGATGATGCTCCTCACCATTTGGTTGGGAATATCTTTGATCTTTTTGATTCCGCGTCTGGCGCCCGGAGATCCGGTTACAGCCATGATCGTACGCATGACCATGCGCGAAGGCTATGTGGAAAATGCACAGGAGATCATTGAATCGTGGAAAGAACGCTTTGGATTGAATGATCCCCTGAGCGTGCAATACATGAAGTTCATGCGCAATATTGTGGTGTTAGATTTTGGTTATTCGCTGGCGCGTTTTCCAACACGCGCATGGGATATTGTGCGACCGGCTCTGCCCTGGTCAATCGGGCTGTTATCGGTTGCTTCGGTTGTTTCTTTTATTATTGGTAATACCATTGGCGCTTTGATGGGGTGGAATAAAACCCCAAAATGGCTGAAAAACGTTTTACCATTGTCATTGACCTTTACAGCGATACCTTTCTTTATGTTCGGTATCCTGCTGATATATATAGTAGCTTTTCAATTAAAATGGCTGCCTGCATCAGGCGGTTATGGACGGGGTGTGACGCCGGGCTGGAACATTGATTTCATCCGCAGTGTTATCCGCTATGGCACATTGCCGATGCTTTCCATCGTTTTGACCTCATCGGGTAGTTGGGCGTTGGGCATGCGCGGTTTGATGATCTCTGCCAACAGTGAAGATCATTTTTTGCTGGCGCAGGCAAAAGGCTTGAAACCTTTCCGCGTGTTCATGCGTTATGGCATTCGCAACGTCATTACCCCATCCTTGACTGCTTTTGCTTTGGGCATAGGAGGGCTCATCAGCGGGTCTACGCTGGTGGAATTCATTTTTGCCTACCCTGGCACCGGATTTACGCTCTACCAGGCTATTGTGACCCAGGATTATACGGTCATGCAGGCAATTAGCAGTATTATGATTTTTGTTACGTCTTTCAGTGTCTTTTTGATCGACCTGTTATACCCGTTGCTCGATCCCCGCATTACTTTTAAGACCAATAAATAGAGAGGGAGCGATGAATATGCAAAATACGATAGATCCAACTGATCCTCAACAAACAGCTCGCCGCTTCAATAAGTGGGACAATCCCTGGCTGAATACAAAATTCTTGATCGGCTGCGGCATTATCCTGGTGGTGGTCTTGTTTGGCTTGGTGGGGCCCTTGTTCTGGGATACAAACCTGGCGTTTACCGGCTCGTCGCCATTGAATAAACCACCTGTGTGGCAAGGCGGTTTGCCCGAACACCCTCTGGGTACTGAGAGCAATGGCCGTGATATGCTGGCACAGTTAATTGTGGCGATTCCCTCCTCCTTCAAGGTAGGCTTGATCGCCGCCTCAGTAGGGTTGGGCGTTGGGCTGGTGCTGGGTTCGTTGGCTGGTTATTTCGGCGGTTTTATTGATGCATTTATCCGCACCATATCAGATGCGGTAGTCACCATCCCCACTCTGGCAGTGCTGATCGTAATCGCTGCCTTTTTCCCGATGCGCGACACCACATCGATGGCGTTTATTCTGGCGGCATTCGCCTGGCCAGGGCCCACACGTATTGTGCGTTCGCAGGTGCTGTCGCTGCGCGAAAGGGGGTATGTGCGCATGGCAGTGCTCTCGGGCGAAAGTCCCTTTGGCATCATGTTCCGCGAGATGCTGCCCAATATGCTGCCCTGGTTGGCAGCGAGCTTCACTGGCGGTATTTCAGGTGCCATCCTGGGTGCCACCAGCCTCGAAGCCCTGGGCCTGGGGCCGGCGCGCATCCCTTCACTGGGGACGATCATTAACCAGGCACAGGTCAGCTCAGCGCTGATCCGAGGCATGGTATGGTGGTGGTTCCCCCCCATTCTGGTATTGATGATCATTTTCACCTCTTTCTTTTTGATCACTACCGGACTGGATGAAATTGCAAATCCAAGATTACGGGAGTTTAAACAGCAATGAACATGACCATAGTTGACAACCCTGTATTGGCAGCATACACCGACAAGAAAAAAGTACTTGAAGTCGATCGTCTGCAGGTACAGTATGAAACCCCCCGTGGGGCGGTGAAAGCCGTTGATACGGTCTCTTTCTATCTTAAGGAAGGTGAAATTCTGGGCCTGGTGGGTGAAAGCGGCTGCGGTAAAACCACCACTGCCATGGCAGTGCTGCAGATGGTGCAACCCCCCGGGCGTATCGTTGGCGGGCAGATCCGCTTAAATGGGAGTGAATTGGTTGGATTGCCTGAAAGTGAGCTGCGAAAATTTCGCTGGACGGAGTTGGCCTTGATTCCGCAGGGGGCGATGAACTCCCTTAACCCGGTCATCAAGATCAAGGAACAAATGGCTGATGCCATTCTGGCACATGAAACGGTTGATAAGAAACAACTAAAGCCGCGCATCCTGAAATTGTTCAACGATGTTGGTTTGCCGGAACGTGTCTATAACATGTACCCGCATGAATTGAGCGGCGGTATGAAGCAGCGCGTGTGTATAGCCATGTCGATCGTGCTTAACCCCTCAGTCATCATCGCTGATGAACCCACCAGTGCGCTGGATGTGGTAGTGCAGCGCGTGGTAGCGCAGACCATTCTGGAGGTGAAAGAACGCCTGGGCATCTCCATGATTATGATCGGCCATGATATGGGTTTGCAGGCGCAGATGGTTGATCGTGTGGCGGTGATGTATGCCGGGCGGTTGGTTGAAATTGGCCCAGTGGAGAATATGTTTAAACATCCTCTGCATCCCTATACCCAATTACTGATCGAGGCGATTCCTTCGATCGCAGAAAAGAAGCCGCTCAAGGTGACAGAGGGATTGACGCATGACCTGCGCAATACCCCGGAAGGCTGCGTGTTCCAGTTCCGCTGCCCGCATTTGGGAGAAGATTGTATTAACGAAGCAGTGACTATGCACCAGGTAGCGACCGACCATTTTGTTGCCTGCCGGCATGCTGCACAGCGCGCCAGTAGCATGGCTATCCTGGGAGGTACTCATGTCTGAACCATTGCTTGAAATAAAAAATGTGACCAAAGTCTTTGGTGGTGGTTTACTTTCCACCAGCAAACCGGTGGTGGCGCTGGATGATTACAGCCTGAATATCTATGACGAACCTGCCAAGATCACGACTATTGCCGGTGAAAGCGGCAGCGGTAAAACAACCCTGGTAAACCTTGTGTTGGGCTATCTGCCGCCCAGCGAAGGGCAGGTGCTATATAAAGGTGTCAGCCTGCAAGATATGGACTACCAACAGCGGCTGGCCTATCGACGTGAAGTGCAGGCGGTTTTCCAGGATCCTTACGAGGTATACAATCCCTTTTACCGGGTGCAGCATATATTTGATATGGTGATGCGCAATTTCCACCTGCGCTACAATAAAAACGAACGCCGTGACCGAATCGAAGAAGCTTTGAACCTGGTTGGTCTGCGCGGTGAGGAGATCCTTGAAAAGTATCCCCATCAGCTCAGCGGTGGACAGCGGCAACGCGTGATGGTGGCAAGAGCCTGCATGTTAAAGCCGCGGTTAATTGTGGCAGATGAGCCGGTTTCGGCGGTAGATGCTTCTTTGCGGGCCATGATCCTCGATATCATGCTGAAGCTGCGCGATGATTTTCACATTTCTTTCCTTTATATTACCCACGACTTGTCCACTGCCTATCAGATCAGTGATGAGATGTATGTGCTTTTCCAGGGTGTCACCACCGAGCGTGGCAACGCTGCTGCGATCATAGAAGATCCAAAACACCCTTATGTGCAGCAATTGATCAACTCCATCCCGGTGCCGGATCCCACCATAAAATGGGATACTGACATCCATCTGCCATCAGAAGAAGAAATGCGCATGAAATATGCAAAGGGCTGCCGGTTTTATCCGCGCTGCCTCTATGGCATGGACATCTGTAAAGAGAAGCAACCCCCTGAATACCCGGTCGGTGAAGACCATCTGGCTGCCTGTTACTTATATCGCGATAAGCAGCCATAAGAGAGGAGTGCTGATGACCCCACGCGAACGAATTAAATCTATCATTGCCCGTGAAAATGTTGACCACACTGGATTTTGGTTGGGGAATCCCGACCCGGCCACGTGGCCAATCCTGCATGCGTATTTTGGCACCACCACCGAAGAAGAACTGCGGCTGAAATTGCGCGATGACTTCCGGTGGTGTGCGCCGGATGTGCATGTAAAAGCCTATTTTCATCCCAAAGGGCGCGGTATGTTCGATCTGCAGATGGACAAGACCCACCATGGCCAGGCAGGCCCCTTTGCCAATACAGAAGACCCAAAAGAAGTAGAGGAATATGAATGGCCCCGGGTGGAATATCTTGATTTCAGCGAAGTCAAACAACGCCTGACGACATTCACAGACACATACCGTGCCAGTGGATTTTGGGTGCCTTTCTATCACCATGTGATGGACCTGTTTGGCATGGACAATTACCTGGTGAAAATGTATACTCACCCTGAAGTGGTACATGCCGTTACTGACCATGTGTGCCAATTCTATTATGATGCCAATGAGTTGTATTTTAAAGAATGTGGCGAGTATGTCGATGGTTATTTCTTCGGCAATGATTTTGGCACCCAACGCGATACCATCATGAGCCCCAAGCTCTTTGATATTTTTGTGATGCCCTGGTTTAAAACTTTCACTGATCAGGGTCATCGTTTGGGAAAACAGGTGTTGCTGCATTCATGCGGTTCCATCCACCGGGTCATTCCCCGCTTGATCGAAGCCGGTGTGGATTGCCTGCATCCTTTGCAGGCAAAGGCTGCTAACATGGACGCGGAAACACTGGCAAGAGATTTTGGCGGGAAGATTACTTTTTTGGGTGGTATTGATGCCCAGGGTATTCTGCCTCATGGCACGCCCGAAGAGGTGAAGGCGGATGTTCGCCGGGTGCGTACTTTGTTGGGGCCACATGTGATCATCAGTCCCAGCCACGAAGCTATCCTGCCGGATGTGCCGCCCAAAAATGTTCAGGCATTGGCAGAAGCTGCGCATGAGTAGAACAATAGGAGGCATCAAGGCCTTGCAGAAACTGGGAGGTAGGTTGCTAACGTAGACCGCGATCGAAAATTATGGAATTCTCAATAGTTTCGTTTTTACAATACCTGGTGCCTCGCTACCTGATGAATATATTACCGGTGTTTTCCATGCTGGCAGTAACGGTGCTGGCATTGGTGCTGGCAATTCGCAAGAAAGAATTTCGCTTTTCTGTGCGCCTATGGAGCGTCATCAGCATCTTGTTGCTGCTCGCTGCGGTTGCCTTGCAATCGCTGCAGCCGATCATTCAATTGTATCTGGAAGAGGAGTTGCAATTAATCTTTCTGGAAGCCAATAAATATACCAGCACCATGCGAAATTACCGCTATTTCCTCTATCCGCTGGCCATGTTCATTCTTGGCATGGTGATTTTTGATGAACGGCGAGACGCCTTTGCAGAGGCAGAAGGGAGCGGCGATGACCAATGAGTTATGGCTGCTGATGATCCGCAACACGCTGGCAAGCTGGCTGATCAACGCCGAATTTGCCGCTCCGTTTATCATGCTGGTCATCGCCCGAAAGAACCGCAGGCAGCATCCCAAATTGACCCGTTTTCTGCCTCTGCCGGTGGGTTTATTGATTTTGGCAGGCCTGGTACGTCAGGTCTATGAGCAAATGGCGCTGCCCTGGGTCTTGATCAATCAGGCTTTTGCATACGACCAGCTGCTTTTTGTGGTGTTTGAGGCTCTTTATGCATTGCTGTTGTTGGGTGGGTTTTCTGCTTTGCTGCGAGCGGTCTATTATCAGTGCCATGTCCCTTCCAAAGAGGATCCCTTTGGGGAATTAAGCAAGAAACCTCTTGAACAGTAAAAAAAATAGGTTAGGAAAAATAACCGATGATGATTTCAGATTCGAGAAGAGCTGTAGAATAAAAAGTCGTTGTTGTCAACAACAATCGGTTGTGAAGGGCTGAGCAGACTGAACCAGGTTTCTTTGACTCTGCTTTGGGGAGGGTGTGGCGCCGGTACTGGTGTCTCTGGACTTTATCCAAAAAAGCCAGTTCTGATGAAGCCTGCTGGCTTTCATTTTCCCATGAGAGGATTCACCTGCGCTACAATTAGGGAGTACCAGAAAAGGTTTGAGGATGGTTCACATAGAGGCAAAACAATGACCAATTGGATTGAGCAAATGGTAGCAGATGAACCTTCTTTGGCAGGATGTCACACAGCTGTCCTGCAGGCAAAGGATTTGCTATACACCTGCGTGGCCAATGGAAGAAAAATTCTGGTGTGTGGAAACGGGGGCAGTGCCGCGGACAGTGAACATATTGTCGGGGAATTAATGAAAGGTTTCCACTTGAAACGTCCAGTGGATGCCTGTTTTCGCCACCAGGCAAGTCAGTGCTTTGGGGATGCAACCGGAGAAGACCTCGTGGATCATCTTCAGGCTGCGATTCCTGCGATTTCACTGGTAAGCCAGAGTGCGCTAATAACGGCTTTTATGAACGATGTTGATGGGTCGATGGTGTTTGCCCAACAGGTGTATGGCTATGGCAAGCCGGGGGATTGCCTGCTGGCGCTTTCAACTTCGGGCAACTCGAAAAACATCATCAAAGCTGTACAGGTGGCAACTGTGTGCGGTGTGAGAACCATCGGGTTGACAGGTGAAAATGGCGGGGAATTGGCCGCCCTGTGTGAGGTGTGCATTCGAGTGCCATCGAACTCAACGCCTGTTGTTCAGCAGTATCACCAGAAGGTCTATCATGCGCTATGCGCCGAACTGGAAGACCTTTTTTTTGGAAGCCATCAAGGAGGAGAGGCGTAAATATGGTGCAGCCTATTCACTTTGAGATCATCCGGGACACAAAACAGCGCGGCAATATCCGTTTTGCGATTTTTGATTTTGATGGCACCATATCCACTTTTCGTGAGGGATGGCAGGAAGTCATGCATGCCATGATGCGGGAATACTTATTGCCAACTCCCCGGGGGGAGCGGCAGGAAGTCCTTGATCAGATCATCCGCGAGGCGATTGATGTCACAACTGGCAAGCAGACCATCTACCAGATGATCGGGCTGCGGGAAATGGTGCTGGCGCGTGGTGGTGATGCGTTGGAGGCGGTGGATTACAAAGCGATATTTAACCAGCGTTTGCTGGCGCGGATTGAACATCGATTGATGGACGTTCAATCTGGCAGGCTTACGCCGCTGGAGATGATGGTGCCAGGCGCTCTGAAGATTCTGGAAGCTATGCAGAAGATGGATGTGCGCTGTTTTTTGGCTTCAGGCACTGACCAGCCCTATGTGGAAAATGAGGCGGGTATATTGGGGATAGACAAATACTTCGAAGAAATCTACGGCGCGAGAGAAAATTTCCGAGAGCACTCCAAACGGAAGGTAATTGAGCGAATTATTCGTGAAAATCACCTGCATGGAACCGAACTGGTGGGTTTTGGGGATGGCTTTGTTGAGATTGAAGATGTCAACCGGGTCGGCGGCATTGCCGTGGGTGTGGCCAGTGATGAAGTTCGACGCTGTGGTGTGAACCAGTGGAAGCGGGAGCGCTTGATTAATGCCGGAGCGGATGTCATCATCGGGGATTTTCAAGAAGCTGACATGCTGGTGGACTGGTTATGGCAACGGTAGCAACATAAAAGGAGAGGAAGTTCTATGGCGTATCCAATATTTGACCGCAGTCAATTGAAGCTGCTACCGCTGGCAGAGCGCGTACATGATATGACCCTGGCTGATGTCCTGCCCCTGGATGCAGAATTTGAAGATTGGCCGGGACATGAACTGGATCATTTGGCGCAGAACATGCGCACAGCCCGCGCAAACGGGAAGCCAATCATCATCATGATGGGAGCGCATGTAATCAAACGAGGGATGTCACGCTTCCTGGTGGATCTGATGCGTCGTGGTTGGATCACGCATATTGGTATGAATGGCGCCTGTGCCATTCACGACAGCGAACTGGCTCTGTTTGGTGCTACGACAGAAAGCGTCGCCCGTTATATCCGTGAAGGCCAGTTTGGGTTGTGGCAGGAAACCGGCTTTATTAATGAGGCGGCTGTGTATGCGCGTGAGAACCAGATTGGTTTTGGTGAAGCGCTGGGGAAACGCTTGTTTGAAGAAAAAGCGCCCCACCTGGAGATCAGTATAGCGGCGAATGCCTACCAGATGGGGATTCCAGTAACGTTGCATGTTGGTATCGGCAGTGATATTGTGCATGAACATCCCAACATGGATGGTGCTGCAACAGGCTGGGCGTCCTATCGTGACTTTTTGGTTTTTACCCGTGCCATGCAGTCCTTACAGGGTGGGGTGGTGTTGAACATCGGTACTGCTGTGATGGGACCTGAGGTCTATCTGAAAGCACTTTCGATGGTGCGCAACGTGGCTCATCAGCGCGGAGAGCAGATCAACGATTTTACCACCGCTGTTTTTGACCTGATCCCTATTGCGGACCCTAAGAAAGAAGTTGATAAAAGCGATCCAGCTTATTATTACCGTCCGTATAAAACCATTCTGGTAAGAACGGTGCAGGACGGGGGCAGGTCTTTCTACATCCAGGGTGACCATCAAAGCACGATCGGCAGTCTTTATCAGCGATTGGTGGCAAACCATGGCAATTGAACAGATGATGACCCGCGAACGATTGTTGGCTCTGTTGGAAAAAATCAGAACCGTTAAGCTATTGATGGTGGGTGATTTTTTCATTGATCAGTATATTTTTCTAAACCGTTCATGGTCTGAGATATCACTCGAAACCAATTTAGAAGCGTATCAGGTGCAGAAAGTGCGCAATTCACTGGGCGCCGCCGGAAGTGTAGTTACGAACCTGCGGGTGCTGGGTGCATCTGTTGAGGTCGTGGGTATGATTGGCACAGATGCCAATGGATGGGTGATGCAGCAATTGATGGATGAACTGGGGATCGGCAGGCAGAATTTGTTCGTACATGGGTCTATTCAAACGCCGACCTACATCAAGCCGATGATGGTAGAAGGCGATGGACACATGCATGAACTGAATCGCATGGACATAAAAAACCGCCAGCCAACGCCGCCTGAATTGGTGTTGCGAATGAACCAGGCAGTAATAGATAGGATGGCTGAGGTTGATGGAGTTCTGGTGAATGATCAGGTGCAGGAAGCCGGCTGCGGGGTGGCAACTGACAGCCTGCGAGAAGTGCTGGCGCAGGCTGCTATGCAATACGTGGGAAAACCGATCTGGGTTGATTCCAGAGAGCGGGCGGCTTTATTCCGCCAGGTAGGCTTGAAGATGAACCTGTCAGAAGCCTGCCGGGCATTGGAGGTTGATGTGGAAATAAATCCGGATCCAGCGCAGATTGCCAGAGATTTATTCGCTCACAATCACCAGCCGGTGCTTATTACCCTGGGAGAAAAAGGCGCTTGTTTTTGCGATCAGAATGGCTGTGGCATCCAACCCGCACCGAAGGTGACCGGTCCGATCGATGTGGTGGGTGCCGGCGATAGTTTTCTGGCTGCCATGGGATGCGCACTTTGCGCCGGTGCCAGCCTGCAGGAAGCAGCTCTGATCGGCAATCTGGCGGCTTCCGTCACCATCCAGAAGATTGGAACAACCGGCAGCGCCAGCCCGGCGGAACTGTTGACGGCTTTTCAAAAGTTCTCATAATAAGTAATTCTATGATCGTAGGCCCTGCCTGAGGGTGCAGGTTGGTTTCTGCTGGCACAAGCCAAAATCCATTTGTGTCACCAGACCGGCGCTAACCTCAGATCTCCGTGTAATGCTTTGAGGAGTTTGGCGTATTAACAATAAGCGGTTTGGCATCCGGGCTCTTTGTCTGTGGATTCGCCTGCCAAATCTTAATGTTACGCTTTGGAGGTATGTGAATGACATCACGTTCGATGAAAAATAGCAGCACTTTTCCTTCACTAAAAGACCACCCGGTAGCTGTCATCGGTTTGGGCGCGCTATTTCCTGAAGCACCCCACCTGGCAGCATACTGGCAGAACATCGTTGAAGAGCTGGACTGTATTAAGGATGTTCCCCCTTCACGCTGGTCAATTGATGATTTTTACGATCCTGACCCCACCGCTCCAGACAAAAGTTACTCCAAACGAGGCGCTTTTGTACCCGAGGTTGCGTTCAACCCGATGGAATTTGGGTTGCCACCCAACATCCTTGAAGTAACCGATGTCACCCAGCTGTTGTCGCTGGTGGTTGCCAAACAAGCGTTGCAAGATGCCAGATGTCTGGATTCACCAGAAACGGTGTTGCAACGTACTGGTGTTATCCTGGGTATGGTCGGCATTGGTTCAAAACTTGCTGTGACGCTTTCAGCTCGACTGCAGGTGCCGGTATGGCAGCGAGCGCTGGAAAATATCGGTCTGGATGACGAAAGCATCCGGCAAGCCATTGACAAAATGAAGGCAGCCTATACTGATTGGAATGAAAACGCCTTTCCCGGTGCGTTGGGCAATGTGGTTGCAGGACGGATCACCAACCGTTTCAACCTCGGGGCAGCCAATTTCACTACGGACGCTGCCTGCGCTTCTTCGCTGGCGGCGGTTGGTGCTGCGATCAACGAGTTAACCCTGGGGCATGCCGATGTTATGCTGACGGGCGGGGTGGATCTGGATAATTCCATCCTGACCTATCTGTGCTTCTCAAAAACACCTGCCCTCACCCCGCGTGAGACTGTACGAACTTTTGACGAATCCACTGATGGGATGCTCCCAGGAGAGGGAATCGGGATGCTGGTTCTCAAACGGTTGGCAGATGCTGAGCGGGACGGGGATCGCATCTATGCTGTGATCCGCGGGGTGGGCAGTTCGAGCGACGGCCGCTACAAGAGTATTTACGCGCCGCGTCCTGAGGGACAGGCGTTGGCGCTGCGCAGAGCCTATGAAGAAGCAGGCATTGCGCCGCAAAGTGTGGGACTGATCGAAGCCCACGGAACCGGCACCGCGGCCGGTGATCCTGCTGAGTTGCAGGGCCTGCAACAGGTCTTCACACCGTTGGCAGATGAACGTCAGCGCATTGCGCTAGGTTCGGTCAAATCGCAGGTTGGGCATACCAAAGCAGCCGCCGGTGCTGCTGGTTTAATTAAGACCGTTCTGGCGTTGCACCACAAATTGCTGCCTGCTACGCTCAACGTAAAAAAACCGAATCCCCGCTTTGGACTGGAAGACAGTCTGTTTTACATAAACTCCGAAACGCGCCCCTGGTTGCCCGACACAGGCGATCAGCTGCGCCGCGCCGGGGTGAGTGCATTTGGTTTTGGTGGAATACCAGCCAGAACAAACAACCCCTTACCGCATGATTCCTGGCACAAGCATGCTGATACTGCATGCCGAAACCCCCAAGGCATTGCAACAACGCTGTGAGGAAGTACTGATCTCACTGCAGGGCAGTCAGGCTGAATCTATTTACGGTGAAATATGCCGCCAGAGTCAATCCGAGCCGATTCCTGAGAGCCACGCGCGCCTGGGGTTCACGGCAGACAATGTACAAGAAGCCTGCGAATGGCTGGCAATTGCCGTTGATACGCTCAGCAATCAGGGTGAGCAGACCCGATGGGAACACCCGCGCGGGATGTATTATCGCCTGAATGCGATGGATATCAGCGGTAAGGTAGCAGTATTGTTCCCCGGACAGGGGTCACAATATGTCAACATGGGACGTGAACTGGCCCTGTTGTATCCAACTATGCGTGATAGGATGATGCATACCAACCGGTTACGAACAGGCAAGGGATTGCCGTCAGTCTCATCGGTGGTGTATCCTATCCCGGTGTTCTCAGTGGAAGACCGTGAGGCACAAAGCCAGGTTTTGACCCGCACAGAAAATGCCCAACCTGCCATCGGCAGTATCAGCGTGGGCATGTATCAACTGCTGGCCGACGCTGGCTTGACCGCGGATTTTTACGGTGGCCACAGCTTTGGCGAATTGACCGCCCTGTGGGCTGCCGGCGTCTTCGATTTGGACACTTTCCTGCGGTTAACCATCGCCCGCGGTGAAGCTATGGCAGCGGCGGCCGAAGGTGGTACTGACAGCGGCAGCATGCTGGCAGTCAAGGGCCCTGCTGATGCGGTGATGACTGCGGCGCAAGACCTGTCTGATGTTTGGATCGCAAACATCAACTCCCATCAACAGGTGGTGTTGGCCGGCACTACCTCCGGTATTACCCACGCCCAGGCAGTCTTGAATGATGCCGGTTTTGCAACCATTCCCCTTTCAGTATCAGCGGCTTTCCATACACCGTTGGTCGCACAGGCGCAGGTGCCATTCGCCGCTGCCCTGGAAGAGGTTACCTTTAACACGCCCGACAGGGTGGTTTTCAACAACAACAGCGCTCAACCTTATCCATCCGACCCGGACGAAATTCGCCGTGTACTGGCGGTGCATATGCTGGGCAGCGTCAATTTCCGAGAGCAAATTCACCAGATGTACCAGATGGGCGCGCGTATCTTCGTGGAGGTCGGCCCGCGCAGCACCTTGCATAACCTGGTCAGCAATATCCTGGCCGGGCAGGAGCATATCAGCCTGAGCGTCAATCCAAACCATCGCGGCGACAGTGACCGGCAACTGAAGCAAGCTTATGTACAGTTGAAAGTATTGGGGCTCCCGCTGGGCATCCTTGACCGCTGGTACAACTGGCAGGAAGCACCTCCGGCAAGCGCAGGATCTGCGTTGTGCGTACAACTCAGTGGTGCAGAGTACCATTCTGACCAATTCAGGGCAAAATATGAGGCTGTCATGAACAATGGCTACCGTATTCATCAGGAGAAGAGTTCCATGGAATCACAATCAAAAAATACAGTAGAACACGCAAACGAACAGGCTGCCTCGGCGGTTAGTGCCGTCCCGCAGGCACCAGAAGGTATCTATGCAGGCGTCAATGGATATAGAATCAGCCTGCACGAAAAATTCCTCGATACCGCGCAAGAATTCAACCGCGCGCTGGGTGCCATGAGCCAGGTCGAACAGGCATTGCTGCAGGCAGGGATGCTCAATGGCAATCACCAGCATCTTGAACTTGTGCTGCAGCGAATGGGACGTCTGCTGGATCATCAAGAAGCGCTGCTGGCCATGCATGCCAGTCTGGTGCAGGGGCAATCGTATACCCCCGGCAATGCTGTTGTCACCCCGCCTCGTTCTGCTTTTCTCAAGCAGTTTACCGCGGTGACTGCCACCCAGCCCGCACAAGCAGCACCGGTCGCGCAGCCAGTGGAGATGCCTGCACAACCTGCTGCTCACCAGGAAATTCCTGTGGTGGTGCCATCCGAACCCGCACCTTCACCAATCAATCAATCTGAGAGCACAGTCTTGGCGGAAGAAATGGATATCCCGGCCCTGTTGCTGCAGGTGGTAGCCGACAAAACCGGCTATCCCACCGATACCCTGTCCATGGAGATGGATATGGAAGCAGACCTGGGGATCGACTCGATCAAACGGGTGGAAATTCTTGGCGCCATGCAAGAGCTCATGCCGGGCATGGAGGAAGGTGCCATTGACCTGGAAGCCCTGGCTGACTTGCACACACTCCAGCAAGTAACTGATTTCCTGGCTTCACTGGCTGGAGCACTCACCACAAAAAAAGCCTGACGCCTGAGCCAGCCCGGACCAGGCACTCAGGCATTAAACGTTATTATCCGGTCCTGCAATGGCTGCCTGCCCCCGATCAATTGGGGGAGTGTTTCAACGCGCTTACACACCTGGTCGCTGTTGGTCGTGATACCGCCTTACTGGCAGTGCTGCAACAACACCTGAGCGCAATGGGTATCCAACTGACCCAGATATCAACAGAAGGGAAGTACCTGTTGCCAACTTCACCAGATGATGAGTATATCAAGAACCTGCTGAAAGAGATCGCTGAGGTTGACGGGCCGGTAGATGGATTTATTTGCCTTGCCTGTGATGATGAACCTGAACGAGATGCGCGGGCAGAATCAATTTTATTCTTATTTGCAAAGCATATGCAGCGTGTAATACGGCCCTCGCAGCATGGCGGTAGGCAATGCTTTATTGCCTGCACATCGCTGGACGGGAATTTGGGCGTTGGGGGAGAAGTGAAGCTCCACGCGCGCAATGGTTCGGTGTTTGGCTTGCTGAAAAGTCTGCAGCAGGAATGGCCGCAGGTTTTCTGCCGTGCGATCGACTTCGCTCCTGCACTTTCAACAGAACAACGCATCATATCCCTGTTGGCGGAACTGCAAGACCCGCAAAAAGGGCTGGTAGAGGTGGGCATTGACCAGGCAGGACGCTGGACCATTCAGTGGCAGGAGGAAATGACTTGAGCGAATCAGGTATCAACAAAGATTCGGTGCTGCTGTTCACCGGCGGCGCTAAAGGCATCACTGCCCGCTGTGCCCTGGCACTTGCTCAGCAATTGCCGTGTACGTACCTGCTGATGGGCCGCAGCCAGCTAAAGGATGAGCCTGAGTGGGCAGATGGCATAGACGGAGAAGCGCCATTGAAACAAGCTGCGGTTGAGATGCTGCGCATAGCCGGCGAACAACCTGCACCGCAGGCAGTTGAACGCTTATACCAACAGGTCATTGG
>Ga0334886_1001898_pt1 | contig 22355 bp, 29 predicted proteins | sample GraSluR1_MG_9_FD_207232 | JGI IMG/M metagenome (GOLD analysis project Ga0334886, IMG submission 207232) | Sludge microbial communities from methane-producing bioreactor in Wageningen University, Netherlands - Granular Sludge_27_06-R1 | ecosystem: Engineered > Bioreactor > Anaerobic >... | reverse complement strand
TGGTCCGACGGGTCTCCCGTTACCGCCAAGGATTTTGAATATTCCTGGCGTCAGATTTGCGATCCGAAAATCGCTTCCGAGGCACTTCAATCCATAACGGATTTTGTTCAGGGAGCAAAGGAATATTTCGAAGGCACCGGATCTTATGAGGATATAAAAGCCACCGCTCTTGACGATTATACCTTTGAAGTCGTGTTGAGAAATCCCGCCCCCTTTTTCCCTCTTCGTGCCGCTGCGGATGTGTACTGTCCCGTAAAAAAGGAAGTGGTGGAGAAGTACGGCGAGGGGTGGGAGAAAAACCCTGAAACTTGCGTCAGTAATGGCCCTTTCCGGATGGCGGAATACCACATCGGATCGCATTTTATTTTTGAAAAGAATCCTTACTACTGGGATGCCGATGCGGTGAAACTCAAGGGGATAAAGGTCGTCCTCATCAGTGATGCCAATACTTCGCTCCAGGGATATCAGGCGGGGGAAATCGATGTAACCGATGTGCTCCCGAGTGAGCAGATTCCCCGGCTGGTGGCCGAGGATCCCAATGTGATTGTTGTTCCGGATACCGGAACTCTTTTTATGAATTTCAATTGTGACAAGCCTCCTTTTGATAATGTGAATGTACGCAAGGCCATTGCTCACGCCATCGATCGCAAGGCCATCGTTGAACAGGTCACCAAGGGAGGCGAGATTCCCGCCTGTGGATATATAGATCCTCACTGTCTCAAGACCGACGGCACCATGTATCGCCCTCTTGAGGACGATGGTTATCCCGCCATAGATGAAAAGTATGGCATCGATCCTCGGGGAGCTACTGTGGAAAAAGCTCGTGCTTTTTTGGAAAAAGCCGGATATCCCAACGGTGAAGGTTTTCCCGAAGTCGAATTGGCCTATGCAAATACCGAGAAGTACAAGAGAATTTGCGAAGCCATTCAGCAGATGCTCAAGACCAATCTCAATATCAACGTGGTTCTTCGAGGAGAGGAGAGCAGCGTTTTCATTTCCACCAAAACGTTGGGTAAATACGATATGGCTACTGGAGGATGGACGAATCACCCCATGGATGCCAACGGGCTGGTCAAGCTTTTCCATTCTCAGAATGGCAGCAATACCGCTCAGTGGAGATGGCAGGAATATCGCGGTGCTCCCCATGATACCGTGTTGAATCCCGGTAACAAGGCTTTTGACGAGGCTTTTGACAAAGCCATGGCCTCGGTGGGGGAAGCCCGCGACAACGCCTGGCGTGAAGCGGAAGATGCCTTGGTAGGGGATATGCCCATCACCGCTTTGTATCACCCTACGGCGGTTATGCTGATCGACCAGGAGAGGGTTTCCGGTGTAGAGGTAACGCAATCCAATTCTTTTATGTTCAAATATGCGGAGATTATCGAATAAGCGGAGAAGAAAAAAGGGGATTGGGAACTTTTTTCTAACATTGCTGGGTAATTCTGAAGATTTGCGGAAGGAGACGGCTTTGAAATCTTGCCGTCTCCTTCTTCCTCCTTTTTGTTTCGGTAACTTGTCTGACTGTTGGTTTTACAGGGATTGGAGGGGACACGGCCTGCCATGCTTACATATATCGTTAAGAGAGTGTGCGCCGCCTTAATGACTATCTGGTTTATTATGACGCTGACGTTTTTTCTGATGAATGCCATTCCGGGGGATCCTTTTGCCAGCGAAAAAATGTCCGATCCCGTCATCATACAGGCGATAAAAGAAAAATATGGCCTTGATAAGCCATTGATTTCTCGTTATTTCAAATATGTGGGTGAATATCTTCATGGTGATTTCGGTGTTTCTTTCGCAAAAGTCGGGCTATCTACCAACGATATCATTGCCGCAGGTTTTCCATACTCTCTCCGAATAGGTTTATACGCTTCAGCCATGGTTCTGGTGCTGGGGGTTTTTTTCGGTATTCTGGCGGCTCTCAGGCAGAATAAATTCGTGGACCGGCTGCTAATGATTTTTTCGACTCTGGGAGCTACGATTCCAAGCTTTGTTTTTGCTACGGGGTTTTTGCTGCTTTTCAGCAAGATGTTGGGATGGGTGCCCGCATACGGGGTGGGGAATTGGAGAGGATACATTGGACCTATCGTTGTGAGCGCTCTTTTTTCGCTTTCCTTCGTGGTCCGGCTCATGCGCTCTTCCATGCTGGACGTACTGAACCAGGATTACATTCGTACTGCCCGGGCCAAGGGACTTCCCGAGTTCAAGGTGTTAGGCAAGCATGCGCTACGGAACGCCATCCTTCCGGTGGTGACCTATATAGGTCCTATGTTTGCGGCGTTGATTACAGGATCTTTCGTGGTTGAAAAGGTCTTTGGCATTCCCGGAATAGGAAATCTTTTTACGGGAAGTATTTTGAATCGTGACTATACCATGATCATGGGGATTACCGTTTTTTTCGCGATTCTTCTGGTGTTTTGTGTTTTGGTAGTGGATATCCTTTATGTTCTCATTGACCCTCGCATTAAGTATGAGTAGGAGACCTCTTATGGCAAAAGAAGCGAAAATTACGGAAGTCCTTTGGGAACCTCTGGATGTAGAGGAGAAAGATGCGGAAAGGATTGATCGGCCCAGCCTCACTTTCTGGCAAGATGGCTGGATGCGTCTTTGCCGGAACAAGGTCGCCATGGTTTCCATGTTTTATATTATATTCATTGCCCTGGGATCGATCCTCATTCCTTTCTTCTGGAAATATTCCTATGAGGAACAGGATCTTGCCATGGCAAATCTACCTCCTTTTATGACGACCTACGTTCTGGATGAGGACACAAATCTGTATGTAACTCCTCAATACTCTCTGGTAGAGCTCTCTTCGGGGGGAGAATTAAGACGATTGGTAAGTCCTGTGCGGCGTGATATGGTTCAGAAAAAAAATTACTATACTGTAAATGACAAGAAAGTCGTACTGGATTATAGCCATTACAGCAAAGCCGTTCTTGAATTCCGGCGGTTGGAGAAAGCTGCGGAACGTTCCGGCAAAGAGGAAGTGGATATAAAAAGCGCGGCTTTTCTCCGGGACTGGTTTTCGAATCAACCCTCCCGGACAACGATCTCTCTTGAAGAGGCCCGTCAAATTCTGGAAAAGAGGCTGGAGCGCGTTTCTCTTTCCGTTGAGGGAGTGCCCTTGACTCAGCATGAGCGGCTTCGAAACCGTTCCTATCTTTTGGGTACCGATAGCCTGGGAAGGGATCTTTTTATCCGAATTGTATACGGCGCTCGAATTTCCTTGACCGTAGGAGTTGTAGCGGCTCTCATCAATTTTATGGTGGGTGTTTTCTACGGAGGTATAGCGGGATATCTCGGAGGGCGAATCGATAACGTGATGATGCGGATTGTGGATATCATTTCTTCGATTCCCATGGCCTTATACGTCATTCTCATCATGGTTGTCATCGGTCCCGGCTTGGTTTCGATCATTCTTGCCCTGGGTTTGACCTTCTGGGTGAAAATGGCCCGAATCGTTCGGGGGCAAGTTCTTACGTTGAAGCAACAGGAATTCGTTAAAGCGGCGATTGTGGTCGGAGCCGATACGAAACGAATAATGAATAAACATTTAATTCCCAACATGATGGGGCCTATCATGGTAAATATCGCTATGCAGATCCCAAGCGCGATTTTCAACGAGGCCTTTCTCAGTTTCGTGGGGCTCGGCATCTCGGCTCCCATGGCCTCCTGGGGCACTCTTTGCAATGATGCTCTTGCAGGTATTTATGTGTATCCTTATCAAATGGTCTTTCCTGCCATCGCCATTTCCACGACGATTTTTACGTTCAATATGTTCAGCGACGGGCTTCGAGATGCTTTTGATCCAAGGCTCAGAAAGTAAAAGGAGGAAGTTTGTTATGGGCGACACTCTCTTGCAGATACATCATCTCCATACCTCCTTTTTCACGCAATTGGGAGAAGTAAAGGCTATTCGCGACGTAAGCTTCCGGCTGGACAAGGGGGAAATTCTGGGAATTGTCGGTGAATCCGGAAGCGGTAAGAGCGTTACCTCCTTATCTATAATGAAATTGCTTCCCTATCCGGGGAAAATCGTAAGCGGTGAAATCCTGCTTGACGGAGAAAACCTCGTTTCTAAATCGAGTCGCCAGATGAGAAGGATTCACGGGGATAAAATTGCCATGATTTTTCAAGATCCCATGACATCGCTGAACCCTCTTTTTAGCATAGGGAACCAAATCGTTGAAGCCATTACGGAGCACCAACGGATTTCCCGCCGCAAGGCCGTGGAAAAGGCCGTCGATATGCTCCGGATTGTGGGTATTCCTTCGCCGGAAAAACGTATTCGCAGCTTCCCTTACGAATTTTCCGGCGGTATGCGGCAGAGAGCTATGATTGCCATGGCCCTCTCTTGCGAGCCTGAACTCTTGATTGCGGACGAACCTACCACGGCGCTGGACGTCACCATTCAGGCTCAGGTGCTGCGGCTTATCAAGGAGTTGAACGATTCCCTCGGCACTGCCACAATTCTTATCACCCATAATTTGGGCTGTGCCGCCAGTACTTGCGATCGCATTCTCGTCATGTACGGAGGGCAAATTATGGAAGAGGCGCCGGTGGATGAAATTTTTTACGATCCCCGCCATCCCTATACCATGGGGTTGCTGCATTCGATTCCCAAGGCCACGGCAAGAGAGGCCCAAGAGCGTTTGGTCCCTATTTTGGGAACTCCTCCGGATATGCTGCACCCTCCTACGGGATGCCCTTTTTATCCGCGCTGTGTTTTTGCCATGAAAATCTGCGCTTCCCGAGAAGTTCCTGAGTTTGTCATCAGTGACGGACATCGGGCAAAGTGCTGGCTTTGTCATCCCGAAGCGCCTCGAATAGAGAAATATGAAGCCCAGAAGGGAGGAGTGCGGCATGAAGCTGCAAAAGAGTAACTGCTCTCTTCTTGAAGTCAGAAATTTGAAAATGTATTTTAAGCGGCATACCGGAATTCTTTCTCGCCGTGTGGAATACGTAAAGGCCGTGGACGATGTTTCTTTCTCTATCGAACGGGGAGAAACCTTTGGCTTGGTTGGGGAATCCGGATGCGGAAAATCCACTACGGGATGTTCCATAGTGCGGCTTTATAAACCTACATCGGGGCACATCTTTTATGACGGCCTGGATTTGGCGGAGCTTTCGACAAAGGAAATGTGGCCTTATCGTAGAAAACTTCAGATGATTTTTCAGGATCCCTATGCCTCGTTAAACCCTCGCATGACGGTCTCGGACATTATCGGTGAACCTCTCGATATTTTTAATATTTCCAAAGGTCGGGAGCGCCGGGATAGAATTAGTAAACTGCTTGAAGTGGTGGGTTTGAGTAAAAGCCATGCGAGCCGTTATCCTCACGAGTTCTCGGGAGGGCAGCGTCAAAGGATCGGTATTGCCCGGGCCTTGGCTGTCAACCCTGAATTTATCGTTTGCGATGAGCCCATTTCAGCGCTTGACGTGTCCATCCAGGCCCAGGTTATAAATATGCTGGAGGAGCTGCAGGAACAGTTGGGGCTTACGTATTTATTTATCGCCCATGATCTTTCGGTGGTTCGCCATATTTCCAGGCGCGTGGGGGTAATGTATTTGGGCTCTTTAGTGGAAATGGCTTCTACGGAAGATCTTTTTCGCAACACCTTGCATCCCTACACTCAAGCCCTCCTTTCCGCTGTTCCCGTGCCTGACCCGGAACTCAGTCGAAGGATGAATGCCCAGGTGTTAGAGGGGGACGTCCCAAGTCCGATCGATACGCCCAGAGGGTGTAAATTTGCCTCTCGCTGCATGAGGGCGCGAAAAAATTGCTTTGACTCGGCGCCATCCCTCAGAAACGTTGGTTCTGAGCATTATGTGGCGTGTCATTATGTTTGAAAATTTGATCATTCGTTTCTTTGAGTGATAGCGCTTTGTTATGGAGAAAGGGTGACTCGTATGGCTTTAACTCTTGCGGATTTGGTGTGGCTTACGGTAAATTTGCCCGAAGATGTGGAAAAACTTAAGTGGTTTGGAGATTTCGACCGCGCTCAGAATGTCATCGATCTTTACTTGAACAGAGATATTCCGGAAGCCCTGAGAAAACGGCTTTCTATAGAAAAAGAGCTGCTTCGGAGAATGCCTTTGGGCTATCGCTATTCCCATGATGAAGCTCTCCGAATTTTGCGTGATGCCCTTGTGGATTTCAAGGATGAAGAGTTGGAAAGTTTGAGAGACAACAATGCGGTGGAGTGGATCTATATCCGGGGAGAGGTTCACTATAAGGATAATTTTCTGGAAAATTTGCTTAAAACCAGGAAAGATTATGCGGACCGGGAGAAGAATCCTTCGCAAAAATCTCAAAGCCGAACCAATGCGGAGTTATTGGATGCCGTTATTGAAAAATTAAAAACAAAGGGCGCCATAACGTACCGTCATCATATTCGCACGACCCTTACCGTTTCCTCCGAAGCGGAAAGGATAGGTGAACCAGTTCGGATTTATATTCCCATTCCTGCCTCATGTGAGAATGTAAAAAATTTTACATTGCTGGAGACCGTGCCGCGGCCTCATTTGATTTCTCCGCCGGAGTACCCTCTTCGTACGGTTTGTTTTGAGACCACACTGGAAAAGGGGCAAAAATTTTCTGTGGAGTACGAGTTTGAAAACCACATGTTCTATCAAAAGCTGGAACCCGCAAAAGTGCTGAAAGCACAGCCCACGTTTTACACGGAAGAACAGCTTCCTCATATTTGGATGACTCCCTATTTGAAATCTCTTGCCGCGGAGATTACCGCGGGATGTGAAAATAACCCTTTGCAGAAAGCGAGAAGAATTTACGACTACATCACTACTCACGTGAAATACTCTTATGTGCGCCCCTATTTCACCATTACAAACATTCCCGATTATGTCGCCACGGGATTCAAAGGAGATTGCGGAATCCAGGCGCTTTTGTTCATCACCTTATGCCGTATCTGCGGTATTCCCGCTAGATGGCAGAGCGGACTGTACAGCACTTCTTTGGATGTGGGGAGCCACGATTGGGCTCAATTTTATGTCGCTCCCTACGGCTGGCTTTTTGCGGACTGTTCTTTCGGCGGTGGGGCGTATCGCCGCGGTGCCATGAATCGTTGGGACTTCTATTTTGGAAACCTCGATCCCTTCAGGGTTCCCACCTGCTCGGAATTTCAGCACGAGCTCATGCCTCTCTGTCGATTCATGCGCAATGATCCTTACGACAACCAAGTAGGTGAGGTGGAATTCGAAACTCATGGATTGAATGGCAAGGAATTTGATACTGAACATGCCTTGGTTTCTATTGAGGAGCTGAGGTAGCTTCAGGTTTTTCCCAAGAATTTACTGCTATTTTGGCTATACGGCGTGAGGGATGGGATTGTCGCTTCGTATTTTGGGAGAATCCCAAAGAATAGAAACATGTTCGTTCGGGAGGCGAAGAAAATGAAAATTTTTATTTCTGTGGATATGGAGGGGCTAGCTGGAATTGTTTCCTGGATTCAGGAACAGGAAGACCGGGAAATGCTTCGAAACGCTATGCATCAGCAGTTGGAATGGATTATAGAAGGTGTCTGCGCCAGCCGACGTAACGGTGAGGTGCAGGAAATCACCGTGGCAGATTCCCATGGTTTCGGATCAAATTTAATGTATGATCGGATCAGCGACATGGATGAACGCATAAGTTTGATAAACGGCTCTCCGCGACGTCAGTTTATGATGGCCGGATTGGATAACTCCTACGACGTTGTTTTTCTCGTGGGATATCATGCCGGAGCCGGACATTTGCTTGGATGTATGGATCATACGTATTCTAGCCGCACGGTGAGCATTTTACGAGTTAATGGCACGATCATGAACGAGGCCACGGCCAACGCTTCCTATGCGGGGGAGTTGGGAGTTCCCATTGGTCTTGTGGTGGGCGATAGTGGATTGTACGAAGAATTGCTGACGGAAAAACGGATGCCTTGGGTGGAATTTGTAAAAACCAAAGACTCGTATTCCCGGAAAGCGGCGCGGTTTGTCCGCCGGAGCGAGCTTAGACGAGAGACGGTAGCCAAAACGGTTAAAGTTTTGGAAAGTGATTTGAAAGGCCTTCCATTACATAGAATAGAGTGCCCTTGCGTGCTCTCCGTTACCTTCACTACCTCGGCTATGGCCGATACGGTGGCTCAAATTCCGGGATCGGTTCGGGAGGACGGGAGGGCTGTATCCATTCAATGTGCTAGTGCCGCCGAAATGCTTGCGGGAATTTCTGCGTTTACCAGCCTGGCAGGAACGGCCGTTTGATGAAAAGCTGTATCATTTTTTATGGCAATTATGTCTTATCCTGCTCAATCAAACGCAACGCCCTTGGTTGTGCTGATGAAGCCTTTCCCGAATTCTGAGAAAAAACTCCCGTTTTTTGCGCTTCCCGGCATTCATAGGACACCCAGACACAAAAAAAGCCCCGGAGGGAAAACCTCCGGGGCCAGTGTTTGTAGTGGTGGGCGACACAGGGCTCGAACCTGTGACCTCTTCCGTGTGAAGGCCGTCAACCCGTATATTTCCACCTGGCTACATCCCAAGCTATACAATAAAAATGCTGTTTTTGCAACGCTTTTCGAGGTTTTTATTTTTCTTTGATTTGTATTGAATCGTATCGTGTTATACTTTTGCCTGACTCCAAATTGACTCCAAAAACTTTTTGGGAGGCGGCAAAGTGCAGATCAAACTTACGCAAACGCTGGTGCGGCAAACCGTAGCCGAGCCGGGAAAACGAGTGGAGCTGTGGGACACGGTTATACCCGGGCTGCATGTACGAGTGGGGAACCGCACCAAAAACTATTACCTGCGGTACTCAACCCCAAACGGCCCTCGCCGCAATGCGAAAATAGGTTCTGCGGAAGGGCTTACCCTTGCCCAGGTACGAGACATCGCTCGGAGTATTATCGGCGATGTGGCCAAGGGGGAAGATCCTGCGGCAAAGGCCCCGACAAAGGACATGCTATTACACAGATACCTCGAAGAGTATTATATCCCCTGGGTGGTAAAAAACAAAAAAGCCGGGCAGAATACGGCTATCATACTGCGTAATTTTATCGAGTTTTTCGAGCGCAACAAAATGATTTCCGATCTTTGCCGGCAGGATATAGAAGCGTGGCGGGAGGAAATGCGGACCCGTGGAAATAAGGCCGCCAGTATAAACCGCAAGTATGGCGCTCTGAGGGCGGCTCTTAATTGGGGGGTGGAGATGGAGATCCTCCCCTATAACCCTCTGGTAAGCATGCGAGGAATAAAAACTCTGAAAGAAACGGACTCGGAAGAAAAAATCCGCTACTTATCGGAAGAGGAAGAAGAGCGTCTTTACAGAGCCCTGAAAGAGCGGGACCTGGAAATTCGTCGGAAAAGACGGAAGCATAACGAATGGTGTTTTTCTCGGGGGAAAGATCCATGGCCAAACCTGGAGAATGGGGCTTATGCCGACAGCCTGGAACCCATGATTACTGTAAGTCTGAAAACCGGAGTCCGTCGTGGCACACTCTTTCATTTGGAATGGAAAGATGTGGATTTTGGTCATCAGGTGCTTACCGTGAGAGCTGAAATCTGTAAAACCGGAAAATCCCGAAAAATCCCGTTAAGCCCTACAGCCCTCAAAACTTTGGAAAAGTGGAAAGAGCAGCAAGGCGGAAAAGGGCTTGTTTTCCCCTCACCGAAAACGGGAGGCGTGATGGATAACTGCAATTCCGCCTGGACAGCCTTGCTAAGGGCTGCGGATATAGAGGGGTTCCGGTGGCACGACCTCAGGCATACTTTTGCAAGTAGGCTGGTGATAAACGGTGCAGATTTAAATGTGGTCAGGGAATTGCTTGGGCATAGCGACCTCAAAATGACATTGCGCTATGCCCATCTGGCTCCCAATATGAAAAGCAGGACGATAGAGTTGTTGGGGTAGTAGGGGGATGGTTTAGAAAAAAAGATATCTCTAGACAATTAGTAAGACATATATGCTTGCACCAATATATTTTTCATCTCTCTTTTTTAGAGTCCATATGGGGTTTACCGGAAAAGGAGCTTCCACATCGGCAGGCAAGGCATTCAAGGTTATCATAAAACAACAATAGCCAAAGAGGGTCTTTTTCCTGCGCTAGAAAGCCCCTCTTTTTGTTTTTCCCTCGATATGAGTAAATTTGATGTCTCTGAGGGCAAAATCAAGGACTATGGAATCCTTTAGTTTTTTATAACTCACATTATGCTACGCCAAATTGCGTGAGCTTGGGGACTTTTCAAACACGCTCTTAGTTTTACTGCAGAGTATTTATTTGGCTTAAATCCTTTGGCCTTCGGCGAAATGGGGAGGATAACATAGATTTTCGCACATATTCAGGAGCGTTGAATATGGAAATCCTAATTTTCTTCGCCGCCTTTCCTTACAGACAAATTAAATAATATGAAAAAGTCTATCAAAATTAAGGCAAGGCTATTCATGACAAGGGCAAGTAAGATTTTAAGAATAAGGCAGGAAAATGCGGAATTAGATAATAGCAAGATAGAAAGAATAAAGGAGAGGGCTAAATAAATGGCGGTAAGGATTAACATGAATTTGTATAAAGAAAGATAGCCAAGCTTTTCGTATCGTTTCCTGTTGTAATTGGGAGATAGAGAAAATAGTATGGACGCTATGGTAAGCAAAAAACCTAAAAATGTGGAAGAATAGCTTGAAATTATATGCGCAATGCTTTCTTTAGCGCTGAAAAGGCTGAAAGCGTATTTGGTATTTGCAAAAATTATTTGATAAACACCCCAAAAAAAGAGGCCAGGAAGTAAAGAAAGTACAAAAATTATTTTTTTCGATAAACATTTGTTATTTTCCATTGCGCTTAACCTTCAATTTTTTTTGGAACATTTTATTGAACTGTGTTGGGGGAGTTTTTTCGAATGCATCTGTTTCAAACTCACTTAGCTTTTTCTCTAAGATTTTGTTTTTATAAAGTCTTTCGGTGATAACTTTATCTACTGCTGGGATGCTGAGTGTTGGTATATTCTTCAGTTTGTCTGACACTTTCCCTTGACCAATTACATAAAGATCTGAAAGGATTGGCTGAAGTTCTTGTTTTGCTTGAGCTACAAATTTTACTGTTTCAGTGTCAATGTGTGTAGCCACATTTGTCACTGTTTTTTTTATGGATTTATTTCGTAAGGGTTTTATTGTCACTTCAATAGAACTTATATTGTCATCGGTTGCATTCCCTCCTATAAATTCCATGAGAGCCTTACCAAGGGAACCTCTTGAAGAGGCTTCCATTGTTGTTTTTCCAATGAAATCCATAGAAAGAAGTTCGTTTTTTCCCACACGGTTTATAAGGGGAGTTAGTATTAATTTGTATTTTCTTGAAGAAGAGAATTTTTTTTCAAAATATTGATTGATTAGATCTCCAAGTAGGGTAATTCTTGGTGATAACATCCTATTTACAAAAGCGATGCAATGAGGTTTTCCAGTATAGAAAAAAGAGGCGAATCCAAGTTCTTCGTTTTCGCTTAGTTTTGTAGTGATATCTTGTACTGTGACTGTAGATGCATCAATGGCTTTGATTATTTCATTGTTTTTTGTGACAACTAGTAAAAAAGTGTTTTTTTGACGAGGGAAATCATCGCTGAAAATGTAGATATGCTCTCCGTTAATCATAAATTTTCTTCGAAACTCTTTTTTTTCCGATAAAAAACAATCTATGATTTTGTTTATATTAATTAAATATCGATTTTCGCCATCAGGTGTTTCTTCAGAAAGAGAATACGCAGTATAGCATACTCGCAAAATTGATCCCTCCCGACGATTTTGTGTAAAAGGATTAGGTTATTCTTTTTTACAGCATGGGATTGTCATCCTATTCTTTCGTTGTTTTTTCCTACGTGCAATGCTTTGCCAATCAATGGTATTTTTAGCTTTGATGTTTTTCCTATGACCACCTCCAAAATATAAAATCTTGCATTTCACTCAGTAATGAATACAATGCTTTTCCCTGGTTTTTCCCCTCTCTCTATTTTGATGTACTAATTATTTCTAAGCTCCCATCCCTACTAATCAATATTTCCTTTCCCGATTCTTTCAGATCTGGGCTGATTTGCAATACCAGAGATGTAATTTTTTGCCCTAACCGTGTCTTTTCCTGCTCAAGTTCGCCGATGGTCTTGAGATACTCTTGATTGGTGGTATGGCGAGCGATGGTGGTGCAGAAGAATGTCGCTACGAGCATGCCGAGAACGAAAGCGATAAGAGGGGAGCGTAATTTTTTCATGAAAGTCAACTTTTTGCGCCAAGAGTTTTCCGCTATATGTACATGGGGCTCTAAAGGAAGATTTTTAAGAATTTTTCCCCACTGTTCTTGTAGGAATTTTTTTGTGCATTCTCCTTGGTACCAAGTTGCTAAAATTTCTCCCTGAACTTTTTGAAAAAATCTTATTCTCTTGAGCTCGGGGTCTATTGCTTTTCTAGCGAGAAATGCAATAAAAAAAATCATAAAACCGGATACTATTACTCCAGCCCAGGTATTGTAAATACTAAAAGTGGATTGGGATGTATTGAGTACAAACAATATAGTTGGGAAACATCCTGCCATTATTATCGAAAGGCCAGTCCATTTTATGCTATTGGTGCTTTCGTATTTTTGCTCTATTTTTTGATTTATAAATAACAATATTTTTTGAACTTCTTCTTCGGTAGAAAGAAGAGGTGGTTTGCTTTTGTCTGATTGGATCATTTGTAGTTACGCCTTCCCATTATTTTTCTTTCGCATTATATCTCTTGCCATGTTTTTTAAATTTAAAAATGAGCTTTTTTTATCTTCTACGGCTTTTAAAATATTTCACCAATCGGCTGTAGTCCAGGTTTCAACGCTTTTCCCATAACTATCCCGTTTCAACCCACACTCTCATGAAAGAACCACGTCTGTTCCTGCTGCCTCTTACCACAAGCGTCCTGCTGGTTTCGGCTTCGGGACGATATACAAAACTAACCCCACGATATAGAAGTCGTCTCCTTCCCTCACCTCCCTTGCCATATAACCCTCGTTTACCGGGCGTAACATCAAGTCTCCGTTCCGCCTATCGATGGCACGCACGAAAAGGCGGTCGTCATGTAATACCACCGCAAACTGCCCATCGGAAACATCGACTCCATGGACGAATAACACGTGATCTCCATCGTTGATTCTGGGAGACATGCTGTCTCCTTCAACCTGGATGATCTTGAAGTCTCGCGATTGCCAGGAATAGCCGTCCAGGTCTTTTTTTGCGATCGGCATGGGGATCGTGCTATCCACCTCCCATTCGATACTGTCAGGATACATGTTCCCGTTTCCGCAACAAGCCTTTGCCCCGGAGACCACCGGGACAAGCATCATTTTTTTATCCACGTCCACGCCGATTTTCGAGAGATCGGGGTGGGCTTTTTCATTTTTGAAGGGTGCCGGGTCGTCGGTTTCGCCTGTTAAAAAATCCAGGGGGACTCCCAGAAGCTCTTCTATTTGCTTGGCTGTTCCATACGAAACGCCGGCCTTGCCATTTAAGACATTAGACACATGTTTTTGCGTGATTCCAATAGCTTCAGCAATGTCTTTATTTTTGATGTCTTTTTGTCGCATTATATTTCTTGCTCTGTCTTTCTTGAAAACAAGCTTTTTCTCATCTTCCATTTGTCCACCCCTCCCTTCTTTTTCTCCATAACCTACAAGGTAAAGCCGTGTTTCCGCAAAGTCAATCCACAGGGAGTTCTCAAAAATAACCTAAAAGGTTTATTTTGAGTCTTTAGGCCCATTGCGTATAATTACCTATCGGGTTATATTTTTGATGCGGAAAGGAGGTGGCACAGTGAAACTGATTGATTTAGATGAAAAAATGAGGGGCTTTGAGGTGAAAAACATTGATATTGCTAAGGATTTAAGCGTTACAGAAAAAGCAGTATCTCAATGGAGGCGAGGGCGGGTATTCCCCTCTGACAACGCAATAAGTTACCTGTTAGGTAAATTTGGCGCTTTAAAAGTTGAGACGGATTCCGGGGAAATTTTTGTTATGAGCGAAAACCCTACCACCCCCGCCCCGGAGTAGCGGCATTACCCCAGGGCGGGGAGGAGCAAAGCATCCTGGGGGCTGTCAACACGGTATCCCGATTTGTTGCAAGCCTCCAAGCCTTGGCCGCCACGTGCGACGAAGCAGGCGAAATAGCGGCAATCACCATGGATGTGGCGGCGGACGGAAAGCTCAGCGGAGAAGGCACGGTTACGCTCCGGTCAAGGTACAACGAAGCACGCGCGGCGTTTCTGGATCTTGGGGAATTGATTGGAACGTAGGGAAGGGGATGTAAAAAAATGCACGATAAAAAGGCCCCCATGAGGGAGCAAAAAGTAGGTGTTCCGCTCGTGGAGGAACCGTATTCCTTCCTCTCCGAATGCAGACGACGGGTTCTTGCTGTAAACATGGCCACCAGGAAAGACGGTACTTTTGAGTTTTCCTTGAAGCCTAAGGCATGAATTTCCCCAAAAGAAGTGGAACCAGGGTTTCCTTGATGGCGGGATGTAGCAGGGTAAGCGCAGTAATAACTGCGAAGAGGGCAAATATGCTGAGGTTGGCGCGAGTGAGTTTCTCCCGAAGTTCTTTTATTTCTGATTGCAACAGCTGGATATTTTCTTTGTGAGACTCGCTCTCTGCTCCTAGCCTCCCAATAAGAAGAGAAGCTTCATCTAGGGAAATCAGTTCTTTTGACATGGTCAGTTAACCTCATCAAGACTTTTCACTTTTGCGGAGAGATTCTTGAGAAGAATATCTGATTGACGAAGCTGCTCTTTTATCTCGTCTTCAGCATCCTTGTCTACTACGGGCTCTTCGAATGCTTGTCTGGTCAGGCCTCTTTTTTGAGCGGCATCGACCTCCATAAAGGAAATCATTCCACATTCGGGACACGAAATCATAGCAATAGGCTTAAAGGCGGACCCCCATCGCATCATTGCTACATGTTTACCGTCATCTTCTGAAGGAATTATATAGGTGCCGGCAAGGGTATAGTGCTTGATTTCTTCGTGTGAACAATACGGACAAACGTAAGCCATAGCAAATAACCTCCAATATTAGTTTATGAATATTTTAGCACACAGTTGTTTTTACGGACCTGCGGGGAAAATATTTGGAGGCCTGGGAAGCTCTTCTCGGGATTGGAGATTTAATTAAAAAATAGAGTTCTTTAGGGTTCCGAAGTCTAAATCAGATAGCACACGCTTCTAAAAAAGCTAATCCTAAGGGAGTTAAGCGGAAAGACTCAGATTCTTCTACGTCTAAACTAATCATGTCCATGACTAATGGCTCTGTTTTATTGATGCCTTTAATGATTCTCAGCCTTTTTAAGTTTTCCAGACTAATGATTAAAGATTCTTCGTTTATTTCTGAATTTTCTGGGGCCATTAAAAAATCGGAGTGTTCGAATTCACGTTTGTTGTTTTGAGAGCAATATTGAAGAAGCCGAGCTTCCAAAGGTTCTAAGGATTTGATTATGTCGATAAAAGCCATACGAATTTTGGATTCTTCAAAGTTGGGGTCCAGTGCATTGGCAAGGAGTTTAGCCCAAAGTTTTTGAAGATCGGGGTCTGTTTCCAGAGAAGCGGGAGGAATAAACACATAGCCCATTTTGGCACTCATCTCTCGGCAGAGGTTGGGGTCATGAATCCCTCTTTTTTGAAGCACTTCGCTTGTTGCTTTACAAATATCAATAAGAGAATGAGTTTTTTCAACGGCTTCTTCAACAGGACCTTTTGAGAAAAATTTTTTAATTGAAGAAGAGCATTTTTCTAGAACTCCTTGTGTTAGGAGTGTGACTGGAACAGCGGTTACGGCTGCAGTGGCGGAGCTGACTATTACGGGAAGTATTTCAGACATAAAATCAAATCCTTTCTTTGGGGGTTTTTAGATGAAAAACTTCTTTGTTCGAATGACTGCTACGCTTTTCATTCTTATTGTTTTTGCAGTTTTGATTCCTCTTCACCTACTTATCATAACACTCTGTTTTGTTCCTTGCGTAATAAACGAGCTCCTCTTATATACGGCACGGAAAATTTGGTTTTGTTGTTTTGCACCGAGGCTCATTATTGCAGAGATCGATGGTTTGCCAATTCCCAAAACGGAAGAAGCACTTTACAAGCATTTTTTTGTAGTTACAGGTATTAAAAAAATGCAAGAAAGCTTGGAGAAAATCATATGCCAAAAATCGTAACTTTATCATTTTTTGGGAATTTGACTGGGGTATAGCCGATTGGGGGCCTTGAAAACAAAGTAGCGACAATGCGCTAACCGTACTCGAATCAAGCACGGAAAGGAGGAAAACAGTGTCGAAAGCAAACGTGGTGCCTTTCGAACGTCCCCAGGAACAGCTGGGTTTGGATGGAATCATCGGCATGCTGGTGCAGCAAACCATAGCCAGCCTGCTCGCTGAAATCGATATAGAAAAAGCCTTCCGGGAGGCAATGAAAGAGGTTATTGCCGAAAAGATGCAGCAAAAAAAGCTGGAAATGGATTATTTGATGGACACGGAAGAAGTGGCCCAGATGATCAGAATGAGTAAGGCCTATCTCGATAAGGCCAGAAGCCAGGGAACCCGGGGGGGATCCCGTCCTGCTCCGAAAAACGTGGAGGTTGGCAGCAGAGCGTTGTACAAGGCTTCAACAGTACAGCGGTGGATCAAAACGCTACCGGAATATGGCGGAGAGGAAGCTCCGGTATATAAGAACCAAAAGATAAAAAAGGAGTGTGTAATGCAATGAAGGCAATGTGGTTGATCCTTGCGGTATGTGGCTGTATGGGGGGCGTCTGGGGAATTCTGCGGATAGCGGCGGATATTCACGCGGATCGTTGTACTCGTAATCACAAGGGTGTTTCCCGGAAGGGGAGGATCACGGCATGAGCAAATTGCAGTTTTTGACGGTGGTTGCGGTTTTGGTGTTGCACTTGTATGCCATGGTGATTTCTGCGCGCAGTTGGGAGCGGTAACGATGAAGCTTTTCAGGCGACGGTGCAAACTAGGCGTCCGTCGAAAGATTTGGACCCTAAAAACTGGAAAACTTGATTACGCAAGGAGATGAGACGATGAAAAATTTTCTGCAAATGATTTTTGGTTTTTTCCGTAAAAAAAGTGAGCCTCAGCCTTCTTCCGCTCTCTTTTCCCATGGCGGCAATACGAACACCATGAGCCGGACAGCGGAAGACCTCGAGCTATTGATCGGAGCCGCATGTGATGGAGACCGTATGTGGCAGGGGCTGCGCGGAGCCGTCACCATCGGAGGTATCCAACGGCTGCGGAGCATGGCGGACAGGCTGGGAGCGGCGTGAAACGGAGCGGAGTAGGGACGATAAAACACGGGATCAGGTGCTCGCAACACCTGATAAGCAGGAATGTAAAGGAGGCATGAGAAATGCTGAATATCCCCCAGGTGCCAGCGAAACTCACCACGATCTGTAACGGTGAACTCGAAGATCGCTTTCAGGACGCCCTGCGTACGGTGATCTCATCTTTGAAGCCGGGTGAAAAGGGAAGTATCACCATGACCTTGAATTTTTGCAGGCAAGCGGAGAGCGAAAGCATTATCGACACGAAGTTCAAGGTGACCAAAAAACTGCCCCCCGCAAGTAAGGCCAGCTTTATCCGGGATTTGGGAGCCAAAGGGCTACAAACGGACGCTCCCATGGAACAACAGAATCTGTCCTTCCTGGACACCGAGCCGAAGACGAAAGCTCTGGATCCTGATCTGGAAAATAAAGAAAGAACGAAGGAGGCATAAAGATGATGGAGCAGGGAGGCATAGAGATGATGGAGCAGCGAGAGCAGATCAATGTGTGTGCGAAACCGGGAGAAATTGTCATCCGGCATGGTCAAGCAAAGCCCCTTTTCGAGTATCGGGGCACGGATTACAAAACCAAGACCGTACAGGGATTTGCGAGCCTCGTAAAGGCCAAGGGGAACCGGGATCATGCCATCGTTTTCTTCGGGATAAACTCGGCAACCGCCATTCTGGACGATCGGATTCAGGACAGGGAGCAGGACATAGTTTCTTATAACGGGCAACGTTCCGTCCAATACGACGAATGGCTTCCCATTCTCAAGGGAACGGGTTTTTCCCAAAAAGAGCTGATCGAATTTCTGCAGCGACGGGAAGACGGGGAAGTTCCGGAAAAAGAAGCTCTCATTCAGCAACTGAAAAATTTCCGCTACGTCACCAACATTACCGGAGATTTCACGTATGACTCGGCGAATAACTACACCTTCTCCGTCAAGGTTGGAGAAGCGGATGGAACGGTGAGAATCCCCCAGACTCTGACGGCAAATATCGAAGTATTTCTGGATTCGGGATTTACCCAGGAGATGGAAGTGGAAATCGAGATCATAAAGCCTAAGTCGGAATCCGAGCGGCCGCGATTCGATTTGGGTTGCCCGAAGCTGAACCGGTATTTGAAAAAGGCGAATGATCACGAGCTGGAAAGGCTTCACGAGGAACTGGACGGCTGGCTGGTAGTTGCGGGGCAGCCCCTCTAAATAAAAAGAGCCCCCCAAGAAAGGGGGGGCGGACGATAAAACACGGGATCAGGTGCTCGCAACACCTGATCCCGATTATATCACACCTTGAAAGGGGAGGCCAAAATGGAAGCGGAATGTAAGCATGAGGTCGATGTAAATCGGGTGAACCGTGCAAGGGATAGGGCATGCATTCTTTCCCAGGAAACCAAAGAGATCCACTATGCCGTTCGGGTGGGAGGAGTTTACGGCCCCACCACAAGGGATAGAGGATGGAGTGAATGCTTCGGAGTGTTTGAAAACGGAGAGGAAAAAACGGCCTGAGGGAAGCCCCCCAGGCGAATGGAAAATAACGCGCCGGGCGTTACAGCGCCCGGCCTCCATTGTAACACGGCAAGTCAAGAAGGAGGTGTTGGTATGGCGCGAGGATTCAATAAAGCGATTATCATCGGCAACCTTACCAAAGATCCTAAACTCCAATATACCCCCCAGGGAACCCCCGTTTGTAAGGTGGTCATAGCGACAAACCGCAAATATAAAAACCAGCACGGGGAAACCTGTGAAGAGGTGGATTTCATTCCCGTGGTGATCTGGGGTAAAAACGCCGAAAACTGCGACACCTACCAACAGAAGGGTAGTGCCCTCCTCGTGGAAGGGCGGATCTCCACTCGAAATTACACGGATAAGGACGGCGTCAAACGATACGTTACGGAGGTTATCGCCCAGACGATTCAATTCATGCCCAAAGGGCGGAAAAATAATCAGCAGCAGGATGAATATTTCGAAGAAACTCCAGGGGAAGGTCGGTGGTAAACGGTGGCGACGGAACGGGTATCGGTGGTTGATAAGGGGTCATATTGGTTTTGTTTTCTTGATCTATCCGTTATGCGAGAGACAGCTTTGTCGGTCTACGACAAAGCTGTCTATGCCGCGCTTTGTTCGTTTGTATCTGGAGGCAACCCAGGGGCCGGGTGCTTTCCTTCCCTGGAATCCGTTGCGGAAAGAGCAAGCTGCTCCAGGCGCCAGGTAATCCGTTGCATCGAAGCCTTGGAAGCAAAGGGGTATATCGAGGTGCACCGCCGAGCTGAAAAACGCAAAAGCTCGGTGTATTACCTCACTCGCAAACGAGACGATGTGGTGCCAGACAGTCACCCAACTAGTGACAGGGAGTCACCAATGGAAAAGGGGTGGTGCCAGTCAGTCACTAGTGAAGTGCCACACAGTCACCTCACTAGTGACAGGGAGTCACCCGAAGAAGAATCACTAAATAGAGAATCATCTAAGGAGAATCACTATAGCGGTGGCGGCGACATTACGCCCCCCGCTCCCCCTGCTCTCGAATCCAAAACCCCAGTAAAAATCCCCTACACGGAGATCGTACAATCCTACAACGATATCCTTGGAGATTCCCTCCGAAGAGCAAAAGGAACTACGAAATCCCGCAGGAAATCTATCCATGCCCGATGGTCGGAAGTTCGGGAGAGGCAATCCCTCGAGTGGTGGAGGAAATTTTTCAGACTGGTCAAAACGATGCCATTTCTCCTCGGAAGAAACGACCGGAACTGGCAAGCGGACCTGGATTGGCTGCTTCGAGAAACGAGCATGGTGAACGTGTTGGAGGGGAAATATGCAGCGCCTATTCCGCCCCAAAGGCCGGACGGCGCCCCCGGGCAGGGTGGAGTTGACCTGGAAGCCCTGAAGGAAAAATACGGGGGGTTCGTGCAATGAGCGCCGCCAGTCCGAAGAGCCTGTTTTTGGAGCTTGCAGGGGTAACGCCTGAAGAGGCCCGAAGGTACGCTGAAGAAAACCGCCGTGAAGCCGTGGCATGGCTTGAAGAGCAGTTTCCGGACTTGGTGGGGGAGGACGCTCCGTGGATCTCAGGCGGGGAGAGGGCCCTCGACGCCATAGCGATTTTGGAAGCCAAGGAGAGCCGAATGAATTGCGGAAACTGTCCGGGTTATGACACTTGCCCAAACATCCCCCGGGGGCATTCCAGAAGAGTCTATGTGGAGCATGGCAGGGTGGAAGTTGTGGTAACTCACATGTGTCAGGCCAAACGACAGGCGGAGTGGAGCCGGAACCTTGAACGCACCATGCAGAAATCCCAGCTTCCGCCGCTCCTCCAGGCGAAGGGCTTTCGCAACTTCGTCAAGACCGCACACCCCCATGCAGCGAAGATGGCCAAGGTTGCGGAAGAAGCCGCCAAATCCGGGCGGTCTTTGGTGCTGGCAGGGAATTACGGCTGTGGGAAAAGCCACTTGGCGGCGGCGACACTCAACAACGCCATGCGCAAGCAGAAAACGGGGCTCTATATCTCCGTGCCGGAAATGATCGACGTTTTACGGAGCGCCGCATGGTCCAACGAAAAGCCCGTGAAGGTGCTTGAGGGGATTGTGGAGGTGGATGTGCTTGTGCTCGATGACCTGGGAAAGGAACGCCCCACCGCCTTCGCCAGCGAACAGCTTTTCCGGATTATCGACGGACGTTATACGGCCCAGAAGCAGACCATCGTTACCACGAACCACACGGAGCCTCAAACCTTGGCTTATAAATCCGGGGATCACGGAGAGGCTATCTGCTCGCGGCTGCAAGAAATGTGCGGTGCTGGCGGGTGGATTGTAAGCCAGGCTCCGGATTATCGGCGCACTTTCTGCGGAGGGAGCGTGGCGGTATGAGCAAAATGCAAGAAATCATTACAGCGCTCAAGGAAATTGGCCGTCCGGCATATGCTACGGAGATAGCCGAAAAAACGGGTACGGACGGACATACGGTTTCGGCGTACCTCAACAGCAAAGCGAAGGAAGAGGGTTTTCTGATAGGTTGCAGATTGATTGCGGTGAGTAGGTGTAAACGAGTGGCCCTTTATTATCTGCGCGCCTGGGATGAAAAAGTAATTCAGAGGCAGCCCCCTAAGTATGTACCTTTAAGATCCACACTGAAAAAACGTCCCATTACGGACCCCCGGGAATTTGGATGGCATAGGCGTGGAATCGCCAGATACGGGGCATGTAAGTGGGCATGGATTGTCAACAGAGATCCCGTGGATCTGTTGCAAAAATTGATCATGAAGAACTGTGAGGAGGCAAAACATGAACCTGAACGAATGGGCAAAAGAGATCCACGAAAACGCGAAAAATCACGGCTGGTGGGATGACGATCGGAGCTTTGGGGATGTGATAGCCCTCTGTCACTCCGAACTCTCTGAAGCCCTGGAAGAATATCGAAACGGGAAGCCGGCCCTCTACATCGAAAACGGGAAGCCCGAAGGCACAGCGGTAGAAATGGCGGACTGCCTGATCCGTATCCTGGACTGGTTCGGGCACGAGGGTATTAACCCGGAAAAGATCGTCGGGGTGAAGCATCATTACAACCTGGGGCGACCGCACCGACATGGCGGGAAGAAGCTGTGACGGAGCGGCTGAGAGGGGTTTTGGAGGGGAAAGAACGAGATGAAAGCTAGGGAATTACGAGACAGACTTACCAGGATCATCGAAAAATCCGGTTGTGAAGACGCTGATATTTCATGTTCTGTGGACATGTCGGCTCATGGGGATGAAGATACTTATGATAGGCGAGTTTTTGGGAAAGGCGTTTGCGACATCGTTCCTACCTCGACGGGAGGGTATAACGGGGAAGTGATTGAGCTTACTCTCTGCTTTGAGGTCGGGAGTAAGAACTATAAGGACGAAAACCAATGGGTTCCTGTGCAGGAACGAATGCCGAAGTTAAGGCCACAGAAAACAGAATTACGCCCGTTATTAATTGTTTCTAATGGTGTTGTTCTGAAGGTTGTTTATTCAAGCGAAGGGTGGTTCAACGGTGGTTTTGACGATTATGGTTTTAAGATTCCTCCGGAAGATGT
>Ga0334886_1001892_pt1 | contig 22462 bp, 15 predicted proteins | sample GraSluR1_MG_9_FD_207232 | JGI IMG/M metagenome (GOLD analysis project Ga0334886, IMG submission 207232) | Sludge microbial communities from methane-producing bioreactor in Wageningen University, Netherlands - Granular Sludge_27_06-R1 | ecosystem: Engineered > Bioreactor > Anaerobic >... | reverse complement strand
GCATTTATTCAAGGGGTATATCCCGATGCAATTCCCGAAGAGCAGGTTAGGGTAGTGGTATTCATAAATAGGAATACGGATTAAGCCTATAAAATTAGAGGTTATTGTTTGGCGCTCAAAAGAAACAGATAATCAAGGGAGTCGTAATATTTTTTTGTATTTTTATTGCAAAAATATGTGAATTATGGTTGATCACAGAAAGATTTATCGTGTTTTTAACCTGATTTCGCGTTTGCGATCGCCTTTTGGAGCAACCAAAACAGCATTGGCTCGCGATTTTGATGTTTCTGAGCGAACCATAGAGCGATACTTGGTGCTGCTGCAAGATCTAGGTTTCGATGTTACTAAGCGAGCCAACCGTTTCCGTATCGAGTGCGTAGGCAAGCACCAGGTTACTCCCGAGGATCTAATCGTATTCAGCTTGGAGGAGGCAGCTGCCATTAAGGATGCCATTACCAACAGCCCGCTTAGGGGGCCGCTCCAGAAAAGCCTGCTTACCAAACTATACGCCCTCACTGATATTGATGAGATATCGGACACCCTCTACAGGCAAAATATTTCAAAAAACATTAGCTCCATACGTAGGGCTATAAAGAGTAAGGAGCAACTCATTTTAAAGAGCTATCATTCGGTAAGTAGTAGCAAAACGAGCGATCGGCTGATTGAGCCAATAAAGTTTTTTAGCTATTATACCTACCTGCTTGCCTTTGAGGTAAACTCGCAGATGGTAAAGCAATTCAAGATAGACCGTATTGAGGGGGTTCACGCAGCTGGTTACCGCTGGCAGTTCGAAGAAAAACATGGGCAAAGTCGTATCGACGCCTTCGGAATGAGCGGAACAGAGCCAAAACCTGTTAACCTAAAACTCTCGATGCGTGCCCACCATCTTATGGAAGAAGAGTTTCCCGATACAGTCAATGATATCCATATTGTTGATGATGGTGCAATCTATGATGGAGCGGTGTATTCGTTCGAGGGTATTGGCCGATTTATAATGGGATTGCTTGATGAGGTGGTGGTGGTTAAACCAGAAGGACTTAAAGTGTATATCGATGAGAGAATTACAAAATGGCATGAACAAACATCAAAATAGCCTCTCTTTGAGGCAATAGTTAACCTTATCTTTTTAATCAACCTAATGGCTAATACTTATGACTAAGAATGTAACAAGCAAGAACACTAAGAATGAAATCCTTGAAGCCTATGAGGAGCTGTTGGAAAAGGTAAAGAGCACCAAACCCGAGGATCCCCGTAAGGAGCAAGAGGTTAAGCAGAATGCTAATTTGGTGCGAGCTGCCTCAGCACAAACTTTCGATGGGGTTGTTACCCAAATGGCAAACCTAAAAGTGCAGCTAACCTCGGCTCTCGATAAGCTCTCGGAAAACTTAACCGCCGAGTACCAGAAGTTTGCCGACCTGCAAAAGGCCATTGCCATTGAAAGGGAGAATCTAGAGAATCTTTACCAGCTAACCGCCGAAACCGACTCGCTGGCTGCCATGCTTCTTGCTCAGAAGGAAAAGAAAGCCCAATTTGAAGTTGAGATGGCAGAAGCCAAGCAAGCTTTTGAATCCGAGCTGGCCGAGCAACGTGCCGCTTGGAAAAAGGAGCAGGAGCTGCAAGCACAGTTGCAGAAGGAATACGACGAGAATTTGAAGAAAGCCCGTAAGCGCGAAGAGGACGAGTACAGCTACACCATTGGCCAGCAACGCAAGAAGGAGACTGATGCCTACAACGAAAAGCGTGAAGCCAAAGAGCGTGAACTTACCCAGCGCGAAGCTGCTATTGCAGCGGCTGAAGCTGAGCTTGCGGAGCTGCGTAAGCAGGTGGCCTCCTTCCCTCAGGAACTTGAACAGGCCGTTAAGCAAGCCCAGGAGGTTGTTACCCAAAAGCTAACCACGCAGTATGAGTTCGAGAAACAGCTCAGCGCCAAGCAGCTTGAGGGGGAACTAAAGCTCAACAACCAGATTATTGCCAACCTAAAGGACAAAATTAAGGATATGGAAGCTACCATTAAGGAGCTGGCCACTAAGGCTGCCGCCGCCGATGCCGGAGTTAAGGACATAGCCCTAAAGGCTCTTGAAACCAGCAAGGTACGTATTGGTGAGGGCAGGAAGATGGAGGAGTAGATAACCTTAAGATAAATTACCCCTGACAGGGTTACAAACCCTGTCAGGGGTGAAAAAAAGGAAAAGAAAAATGCCAAAAACGAAGAAAGAATTTGAAGCGATGCTAGCAAAACGGATGGGTACAACCGAAAAAGAGGCAGCCGCATGGGTTGATGCCTATACCGAATCGCTTATCGATGTTTTTAAAACAGGAGCTGGGGTAACCATAACTGGGTTGGGTGGCTTTTACTGCGAAGCGCGACGTAACGGAGTGGCTTTTAAGTTTAATCCATCGCAGCGTATCCGTAAGGTGCTGGGGTGGAGTTCAACGTATAAGGGCGATTGATGTATAATTACCCTGCTAGGGTTTCAAACCTTGTTAGGGGTGGAAAAAAAGAAAAATGCGATTTAAAATTAATCTTGAAGTTGCCGAGGCCCAGAACCGAATTCTGCCCATAAACTATCAGTACGAGGTGGCAGGGTGGATTTATAAAACCTTGGAGAAGGGTAACAAGGAGTACGCAAGCTGGTTACACACCAATGGCTTTGCTCAGGGTAGCAAGCAGTTTCGACTTTTCACCTTCTCACATTTTGAAGTTGTGAAAAAGAAAATAATGGGTGATAGAATTCAGATCAATGACCCTATTATTAGTTTGCAGCTAAGTTTTTTACCTGAGAAATCGACGGAGGAGTTTATAAAAGGTGTGTTTGCCGAGCAGCAGTTTGTGCTTGGCGATAGCAAAAGCAGGGTTAAGTTTAGAGTGAATGCCATTGAGCTGATTCCTAACCCAGTATTCACAAATAATATGGTTTTTGAAACCCTCTCACCACTTGCTGTTGCTATTAAAAACGATGAGGGCAAACCCCAATTTATCGAGCCCTCCGACTCCCGAATGGGACAAGCCCTGCACAAAAACCTTTGCCAAAAATATTTGGCGTTCTATAGCAAAGAGTTTCCACAAAGTGCTGCCCATGAGCCAATATTTGAGCTACTAGGCGAACACCGAAAGCGAGGGATAACCATAAAGGCTGGCACCCCTCAGCAAACTAAAGTAATTGGCTACACCTATCGCTTTGCGCTAACAGCCCCCATTGAACTCCTGAAAATCGGCTATGAGGCAGGGTTTGGCGAGAAGAACAGCATGGGGTTTGGATGCGTGGGGGTGGTTAAAACCTGACAGGTTTTGGAAACCTGTCAGGTTTGGAAGACTGGAATCCACAATGGTCTGATTAAATAACACATTTTAAGTATATTACACATTTCAACTCCAAATGAGGATTCCAGAGTCTATTTCAATGCAAATATAACTCTAATATTCAGATTAATACAACGTTTATATTTTGTTAAAAAAAATATTTGATGTGTAAGTATATTACACTGCAATAGTTTATATTTGCATTATAATTAAGAAGCTAGAATTATGGAAAAAGCTATAATCTATCAAAATTTGGATTTTCATCTGATGACAATGGATGAAGTTAAAGAGTATGCAAGGGTAAACGTGAGTTATTTTAAAGAAAAAGGGTTTAGCAGTAAGGATATTATTACAATAGTAGTAGAGAACCCTTACACCCCCAATTATTTTATTAGCAGTACATATTTTAGGGAGTTTAAACTATATGTAGTTAATTTATTGGAGGAGTATAATGATAATTATGAAACTACAAGAACTGGCTAGAGAAACTGTAATTATTATCTCCATTGTTCAACGACTAAAACCTAATTCAATATGCTTGACACCGTAATAAAAATTGGTAAACTATACCGCCAAGCGCCCAATGCACACATATATCACGAGCAGGTTAATTCTGTTATAAAGGATGTGGAGGCTCTTAGGAAAAATAAGGATGAGGATGAGAATCCAATAGATACAATATTCTACGAAGTTCCTGTGATAGACAAGGGTGATTCTTTCTTATTTGACCTTGATAATTTGAGAGTTATTGAGGATGAAGACAAGATGAAAAGCCTTTACTACCTAAATTTCAAAACCTCTAAAAAGGATGCAGAAAAGCGTTACCTTCTTGGAGATATTTGTTATAGTCACTTCATTGATAGGAAGGGAAATTTACAAGAGTTTGGAAACTACCGCTTGTTTGGGAAATGGGAACAACGTTCGTCTTTTGAGGGAGCCGAAGAGATAGCAAAAACAATGGATAACCTGTTTATCCATAAGTTTAGGGATGAATACAGAAAGAAGAAGTCGGAAATTGAAGACCTTATAAAGTCGAAGCCATCTGTTGTACTTCATTTTAGTTTTGGAGGTCTCAGCTGGTTTGAGGTTGATGGGTTGCTAACTGCTATTGATGAAATTATTACTCAAAATCTGGTTGTAAAAGACCCAGAAACAGGGCGTTTGGTTCTAGACAAGTACTTGTATAAAACGCTAGGTGGAATTACACCTGGATTTGATGAAAGATATAAATACAGAAATAAGGTTTTCACCAGCGATGACATTATTAGCATTATGTATGCCACTGAAGCATACCAACAGCCCAAAGTAAGAATTAATAATATTGGTATAATACTTCTTCCGCATTCCGACCAGTTGACTTCACAGGATATTGTAACTTTTTTTGAAAAGAAGAAGGTGTCAGTTGACGAAGCTAAACATGAAGAGGAAAGCCTTGTGACAGAAGTTGGAATTGATGTGGATGACCTTTTTAACGAGGCTATTAATAATCCCTTTAACGAAAGGGTTAAGTTTGACATTATCTTTTCTAGTATCCCCAATTCCCCTGCGGGTGTCTATTGCGATTTAATAGAAGTTTCTAATGTTGAAAAAAGCCTACTAGTTCGTATTCACAATCGAATTGATGAGATAAAAAGAAAAATCATTGCACAGGTAAAAACTGAATTGCCAACCCTAAAGAATCCATATACCCTTTCTATCCGCACAAGTTTTCTGAAAATTCTTGGCGATGTAACTAAGGATAAAAAGAAGTTTCAGTTTCATCTACTTAAAGTGATACCCCAAATTTATACCGACACCTATTACAACGATCCCCTACTCTTACCAGCCTTTATCGATAAGGTTGAGTATAATATACGTGAGGGGAATCAGTCTTTCACAACCCTTAAATACGACTTTTACTTTTTAATGAGCATTCAGAAAAAAAACAATCTTATGGAAATAACCCAAACAAAAAGTTATGCACTAGGGCGTAACCTAGGCATAATGGCCAGGCAATTCGCTGCATGGAGGAACGATTGTCCAATAAAATCGTTCGAAAAATCTTACGTGGGAAATCTATCCCGCCGCATTAGTTCAATTGATGAACTGGTAAAGTTTTCAGGATTTATTAATGAGAAATTAGTCATTCACGAGAGGCTTTACCCAGATGTTAAAAATGCTTACCTAGAATTAGTAAGACTGGTTAAAGAGTTTAAAGGAGAAAAGTACAGCAAGCATAATTGCGCCCTTGGATTCTTTGAAACCTACTATGCCAGTGGCAAGAAAAGTGAGAATCAAGTTGAAAGTAGTTTAGACAAATAAACCCTTAAAAAATACTATTATGGTTAATACTGTTGACAAATCAGAAATTTTGTTCCTTTTTGAGAGCAAATACACTATTCCTAATGGCGACCCCTTCACAGGAGAGCAAAGGTACGATGAGGAAACTAAGCGCGTGCTAGTTTCTGATGTGAGAATAAAACGCTATGTGCGAGATTTCTTTATTGAGCAAAATCTTATTCTAAAGGAAAAGAAATATGAGGTCTATGTTTTTAACGACAAATCTCAGATAGGAGAAGGAAGTACTGAATCTGGTTCCTCAGCAAGGATGCAATCTCTATGGGCAGATTACTACGAAAAAAAACCTGGAAAAAAAGAGATTGGAGCAGAGGCATTAAATCTAATCAAAAGATGTATTGATGTTAGGTTGTTTGGGGGAATATCAACAGAAAAAGATGCCGCAGTAAACCTCACCGGTCCAGTTCAATTTGCTTTACTAAATCCTTCACTGAACAAAAGCGACCTTAGAATACATCAGAACACTTCGGTTTTCTCATCTAGTGCAGAGAAATCAAGGGGTGCAATTGGAACTACCACCGTGGTTCCCTACGCAATAAACCAAGTACACGGTTGGATTAATCCCTACTCGGCAATCCAAACAGACCTTAGCAATGATGACGTAAAGGAACTTTTTAGCGCCATGTGGAAAAGCGTTAATAATATTAATACTAGAAGCAAATCAAACCAAAGTTCTGTATTGCTAATCCAAATAGTTTACAATGAGCCAAACGATAAGCTATACGGAACAGATAAGTTAATAACGATTGAGTCGAGCAAAGAAGACGAGCAAATTCGTTCGATGGACGACTACACATTCAACTTTTCGAGGTTACAGGAAATTGCAGAGTCAAGTAAAATCAGGGAGATTAAATACTACACCGAAATTCCTGAAATAAAAGAGACCATTGGTAAATTCGGTTCAAAGTTTACAGAAATGAGCATATAATATGGATGCAGTAAAAATAAGGGTAAATGGCAATTGGGCGCAGTTCCGAAAGGCTGAAACCAATAACAATCCCCTTTCGCACGACTTTATGACCAAAACTGCTTTTGTTGGACTACTCGGAGCAGTCATAGGAATTAATCGTGAAGATATGAGGGCCCACTTCCCCTTGCTTTGCGATGGATTGCTCTTTGGGCTACAGGTTAATAACGCTGTGGTGAAACAATCTTGGGGCTTTACTTTACGGAGCGTTTCAAACAGTTGGGATAAGGCGCCTAAACAGATGGAGTTTATTAAAAATCCAGACTACACCATTATTTGTGGTTTGAAAGACAACGCCTGTGCTGAATTCTTTGAAAAATTCACATCGCATTGCCAGCAAGGTAAAGCCTGCTACTCACCAGTACTTGGTTTACATAACTGTCCTGCAGATATTTCGTTTATAGAAACTGGAACCCTAGCTGAAAAGGAGGGTGCTTTTGAAACACTTGGTTTTGTTACAGATAGCTATAAGCCGATGGTGGATGAACTTACAACTTTCAGAGTAGGATTTGATAAGATTCCAACGTATCAGAATAACGATTTTTGGAATATCCCAGAACGATACGTATCTGTTGTTTATCCGTCTAATCAGTCTAGAATTAAAGTGCAAGGGGCATACTATGAGTTTAACGACCAAACACAATGGTGCTTAATTTAGGGTTCAAATCTCATCCAGATAAAAAACTGGAGGAGCATATTAAAGGAGTGGTGGAGTTAACCCTGCACCGCTCCTCTAGTCCCATTGCGTATTGGGCGGCGCTTTTTCATGATATTGGTAAGATGAATCCTAACTTCCAAGCAAAGCTGAGGGGGGAAACCACTGTAGGATATAGCAATCACTCCTACCTATCCTTACTTGCCTTTACGAATTTTGCACTAGCTAATATTGATTTACTAAAAGAAAAGTGCAATATTGAAAGCAACGAGGATTTTGCTTTATTTGTGTTGTTGGTATCTGTTATAATTGGTAAACACCACGGGAATCTTCCTGATTTTGAGAAGTTTTCCCCAAGTTCAGAAGAACTTATAACAGCCTATGCATTCTTTCAAGAAAATGCAGATGTTTTACCTGTTCACGAATTCATTGATAAAAGACTTAGTTTACCTTGTGAAGGATTCTCTCTTACGCTGAATAAAAAAACCGACATAATCCTTACATTCACCGATAAGATTCACAAGAGTGCATGGAAGAAAAATTCCCTTAGGTTTTTTATGGACACTCAGCGTGCATTTGCTGCGTTAATTGAATCAGACAAAAGAGACGCGGGCAATAATGTTGATTTTTACTTTACAACATCAGTTGCGCAAAGCGTAAATGGCTTACGTAATTCTTTGTCTTCAAAATTTAAATCATTCGATGAGTCCTCTAGTATTTCGGTCCTAAACAAATTAAGAACAGCTATTAGGGTTGAAGCTGTACAGGGTGTAAGAAAAGCTATTCAAAGGGAGGAGCGCATTTTTACGCTTACAGCACCTACTGGATCGGGGAAGACTTTCTCATTACTAGCCGTAGCCGATGAGATTAGGAGAGAAAAGGGAGACTTAGGAATTATTTACGCCTTGCCTTTTCTTTCTATTACCGAGCAGGTTGAAGATATTGCCAAAACTTTACTTAATGATGTACTTTCAATTAGCTCAAAGGCAGAGAATGAGAGAATTGAGGACGCTCAAAAACTTTATGAAGTAGAGCAAACTCCCGAGAATTTATCTAAGATATTAAAAGAGGATTTTGTTCAGAACACTTTTGATCATCCCTTTATAATCACTACGTTTGTTCAACTATTTGAAACTCTTGTTAGCAACAGAAACTCTACTCTTCTAAAACTGCCAAATTTTGCTTATCGTATTATTCTTATCGATGAGGTGCAAGCATTGCCCCCTCGTTTATACATCTTCTTTACAGCTTGGCTCCAAGAGTTTTGTAGAAGGAATAATTCTTATGCAGTCCTCTCCACAGCAACTATGCCCAAAATGGAAATTCCTATAAAGACTAGCGCTAATGAGGAATTGCGAGCTGATTTGCTTTTTACAGATTACTCACCGCCTAAGGAGTTAATTGATGCAGCAAAATATTTCAGTGAGGATACTTTTAATCGATATAGAATAGATATGCTGAGTGATAAGTGTAAAGTTGATGATTTGGCGGAACATATCCTTAAACAAGAAAATTCCAGCCTAGTAATTCTGAACACAATCGCAGACACTAGGTCACTATATGATAAAATGGAATATAGGTGTGAGAATTTGTACCTTTTAAATACACATTTTATACCCGATGACAGGAGTAGGATAATTGATGAGATTAAAGCAAAATTGGCGGCCAACATTAAGGTTGTATTAATATCTACTCAGCTTATTGAGGCGGGTGTTGATATTGATTTTCCCATTGTTTACAGAGACTTATGTCCTTTACCAAGTTTAATCCAGAGTGCAGGTAGGTGCAACCGTAATAAAAAAATTGAACTTGGTCAAGTATTCTTTCTTCAACTTATAAATGATAAAGGAAGGTCTAGGGCATCGCTTATTTATCGTGATGAAGCAAAAGCCTTTCTCGATTTTTGTATTAAAGAACTAAAGAGCGGAATACATGAGAAGGAACTCTTCGGCGTGCAATCGAAATTCTTTGAGTATATAAAGGACAATCTAAGTATTGGCGACTTTAAAACGGGTTTTGAAACCCGAACGAATATGGTTGAATGCGTTAATAAGGCAAGATTTGAGACATTAGGTAAGTTTAGGCTAATTGACAAAGATGTGGGCGATCAAATTCAATTCTATATCTTAAAAGACGAAAACGACACAATATATAAAGATTTAGAATTGCTGATAGCAAAACTTTCTGCATCAAAAACATTTACTGAAAGGCAAGAGTTTAGAATCAAGTTAAGTTCTTTTCAAAAGAGACTTAATGGCAGGATTCTTAATGTAAGGCAGAATAAATATAATAAATCACAGTATCCTCAAGTTTACGTTTCTGAAATTATAGGAATTAAGTATATTAGTCATACTAATTATTCTTCCAAAACTGGCCTTATCGTCAGTAATGTGGAAAATTGTTTTTTATAATGGATGTTACAGGTACATTAATAGCCTATTATTTTTACTGTCATAGAAGGATGTGGCTGCATGCCAACGGCATTCGGTTTGAGGATACATCCGAGGATGTTGAAATGGGGGTATTAGTTGAAGAAACAAGCTATAATCATCGCTCAAGTAAATATGAGCAGATTTCATTTGGTCCAATAAAGATTGATTTCTACGATGCTAAAAATAAGGTGATTCACGAGACTAAAAAATCAGGCAAGTTCCATGAAACACATATTTGGCAGCTCAAATATTACATTTATATTCTTGAATTATCAGGAGTTAACAACGTAAGGGGCATTCTTGAGTATCCGCAGGAAAGGAAAACAGAAAAAGTTGAGCTCAACAAAGATGATAGAGAACGATTGAGAGAAATTATTGATTCAATTAACAACCTATTATCATTAGATGCTTGTCCGCCGAGAATAAATAGCCCGAAATGCAAGAACTGCTCCTACTTCGATTTCTGCTGGAGCGGAGAGGAGTAATTATAAGCACCCCTGACATGGTTTTAAACCCTGTCAGGGGTAAATAATGAAGACCATGTCCACAACCCAACCCCTAATCCCAGGTAACTACTACCACATTTACAACAAGGGAGTGAATGGGATAAACCTGTTTTATAGCCCCGGTAACTATGAGTATTTCCTGCGAAAATACGATGAGCATATCGACCCCATTGCCGATACCTTTGCTTGGTGCTTGCTGGGCAACCATTTTCATTTGTTGGTACGCATTAAGGAGGCGGAGGAGGTAGTGGGAGGAGAAAACCTGATAGGTTTTGGAAACCTGTTAGGTTTGGAGGGGAGAGCGAAGGAGGCAAGCTATTCCCTTTGGGTCTCCAAGCGATTTTCAAACCTTTTCAATGCCTATGCCAAGGCCTTAAACAGACAGCAAGGCCGCCAAGGAACCCTCTTCGAAAGGCCATTCCGTCGTAAGCTGGTCGATAGCGAGCGTTACTTTCGCCAGCTGGTGGTTTATATCCACTCAAATCCTGTGCACCACGGGTTTACCGATAGCTACAAGGACTACCCTTGGTCGTCGTACGGTACAATTGTATCGGCCAAGCCCACTAGGTTGCAACGGAATCAGGTGCTGGGTTGGTTCGATGGGAGGGGCAATTTTGTGGATACGCATAGGCAGATAATTGATTTTGATTTTATTAATCATCTGATAATTGAATAAAATAATAAAACCTTTCAGGTTTGGATTATTAATCGCTATGAAAAAATCCTACTACCTCTTCAATCCTGGCCGTCTTAGCCGCAAGGACAATACGCTAAAGTTCACCCCGGTTGATGAAGACGGCGTGGAGGGGCAACCCCGATACATCCCCGTTGAGGGTGTTGATGATTTGTACGTGCTGGGGTCGCTCGATGCCAATAGCGCGCTATACAACTTCCTTGGTAAAAATGGTATCTGCGTACACTTTTTCGACTACTACGAGAACTACACCGGATCATTCATGGCCAAGGATGGGCTGCTGGCTGGAAGGATGATCGTGTCGCAGGTCGATTACTACTCCAACAAAGCTAAGCGAATGGCCATAGCACAAAAGTTTATCGAAGGCGCATCGCACAACATGCTAAAGAACCTGCGCTACTACGATACCCGAGGCAAAGACCTTTCGCTTGAAGTAAACCAGATTGAGCAGTACCAAGTGGGTATCCCTGAGTGTAAAAAGGTTGATGAGCTAATGGGCATTGAGGGGAACATCAGGCAGAGCTACTACCAGGGGGTTAACAAAATTCTAAACGATTTTGAGATGGGTGCACGCACCAAGCAACCACCACAAAATCCTATTAACGCGCTGATCTCGTTTGGCAACATGATGTGCTACAGCCAGTGCCTTCGGGCAATTCATCAAACCCAGCTAAACCCAACGATTTCGTATTTACATACACCTGGCGAAAGGAGATACTCCCTGGCATTGGACATTGCCGAGATATTTAAACCAATACTGGTGGACCGAGTAATTTTTAAGGTGATAAATAAGCGAGAGCTCCAGGAGAAGCATTTCAGCGAGCAGCTCAATAGGTGCTTGCTTAACGAGAGCGGGAAGAAGATTTTTATTAAAGCCTTTGAGGATAGGCTTAGTGAGACCATCCAGCACCGCACCCTAAAGCGGAATGTGAGCTACAAGCACTTGGTAAAGTTAGAGTGCTACAAGCTCAGTAAGCATTTGCTTGGCATAGAGGAGTATAAGCCCTTTAAGATGTGGTGGTAGTAATTAACTAACCGGGACAGGTTTCCAAAACCTGCCCGGGTTAAAATGAAGGGAATGTACATCATACTAGTTTACGACGTTAACCAGAAGCGTACCGGAAAGATGCTAAAGCTTTGTCGAAAGTATTTGAATTGGATTCAGAACTCGGTTTTCGAGGGAGAGATAACAGAGGTGAAGCTTAAAGAGCTCAAGCATAGAGCCGAAGAAATTATGGATGATGAGGACAGCCTGATCCTCTTTACAAGCAGGGAGAGCAAATGGCTTGAGAAAGAGGTGTTAGGCCATGAGCGAAGTTCCATAGACACAATGCTTTAACAAGCTGTACGGTTGTCGACCTAACAAAAACAGGATGATTAAATTCGTGCTATTTTAAGCTGAGCAGCGACAATGTTCTTTGATGTGCTGAAAACTAAGGGTATATAATAGTTGTCGAACCCCAGGGGTAATTCCATTACTTGGGTTCGACAACCAAAAATGATTGTTTTTTACTTTTTTAGTTTACGAACAGGCTGTAAATCAATTATTTTTTTTTATAAATTTACGACTTCCAATCATCCCATAGTGGAATTGAAACGTGGATTGGCAATAATTTCCTTGGCGCAGTAAGCACCCTTCCAATCATCCCATAGTGGAATTGAAACACGATAATCAGTTCACAATTCCTACAACAGGGGGTGGCTTCCAATCATCCCATAGTGGAATTGAAACCCTATGTACAGCTGCCGCTAACTGCCTTTACTCGACTTCCAATCATCCCATAGTGGAATTGAAACTTGCAAAAATATTAAGGGTAGCGATTTGGTTCATTACCTTCCAATCATCCCATAGTGGAATTGAAACCCTCCATGGGAGGATACAACGGTAACATTGAATTATTCTTCCAATCATCCCATAGTGGAATTGAAACTACGGATTGTCGTCAGATATAGAACTTGTCAGTTCATCTTCCAATCATCCCATAGTGGAATTGAAACTCGTTTTTGGGTTGCGCAGCTGCTAAGGATGAGCAGGCTTCCAATCATCCCATAGTGGAATTGAAACTTAATATTTGGGTAGAGCCATGACGAAAGCAGAGATCTTCCAATCATCCCATAGTGGAATTGAAACTACCAATTCATATTGAGCAAACCAGCTTTAGTTGTCTTCCAATCATCCCATAGTGGAATTGAAACTCTAAAGCTAAACACCTCGCTCGATGAGAGGAATTTCTTCCAATCATCCCATAGTGGAATTGAAACAGATAGACATCAAGGACATCGCCGGGGGCGAATTTCTTCCAATCATCCCATAGTGGAATTGAAACGCATTACCATGCGTCAAGCGATGTTGAACTTAAAATTCTTCCAATCATCCCATAGTGGAATTGAAACATCTGTAACGTGGCATTATCGCCTGCAATCCATTTTTCTTCCAATCATCCCATAGTGGAATTGAAACTACCGAGACTTTAACACCATACAAAGGGTTCTTGGCCTTCCAATCATCCCATAGTGGAATTGAAACTCGGAAAAACTTTGCGGAACACCTTTGCGCCAACGCTTCCAATCATCCCATAGTGGAATTGAAACTCGCGTGCCTGCCGAGCCGATTGCTCGTTACCCGGCTCTTCCAATCATCCCATAGTGGAATTGAAACATTAGGGGTAATGGGGTTGAAATTGAAAGGACAAAATCTTCCAATCATCCCATAGTGGAATTGAAACTAAGGAGATTAATGATTTTTTGCTCGACAACGACATCTTCCAATCATCCCATAGTGGAATTGAAACTAAGGACGATTACGAGGAGTGGGTACTAAGCGAGGCTTCCAATCATCCCATAGTGGAATTGAAACAACGCTGCACGGTCCTGCCGATGGGTTGGCCAATACTTCCAATCATCCCATAGTGGAATTGAAACACGAAACTGGCGAGGCTTGGTTTGTTGCAGTGGATCTTCCAATCATCCCATAGTGGAATTGAAACTTACGACCTACTTCAACAGGGATAGGTTGGCCGCTGCTTCCAATCATCCCATAGTGGAATTGAAACGCAGAAATACGTTCACGTTTATTTTTCTCAGAAGCCCTTCCAATCATCCCATAGTGGAATTGAAACTGTTGAAGAGGAGGTAATCTACAGCGTACCGAAGTCTTCCAATCATCCCATAGTGGAATTGAAACCCACCAGATTTACAACAGCGGGTGTAACCAATGCTTAGCTTCCAATCATCCCATAGTGGAATTGAAACTTCCACAGGCTGCAATTCAGGCTCGACACATTTAACTTCCAATCATCCCATAGTGGAATTGAAACTCGGTAACGCAAACCATAGGGCGTTTTTCCATCATTCTTCCAATCATCCCATAGTGGAATTGAAACTCCGTCGGCACACTCCAACCCTCGGACGACATGGCGGCTTCCAATCATCCCATAGTGGAATTGAAACTTATTCCAAATTCATCTAAAGGAGTATGATTTGACTTCCAATCATCCCATAGTGGAATTGAAACGTGAAAACGATGAAATATATAAATATCACTACTTGCTTCCAATCATCCCATAGTGGAATTGAAACTACAACGGCTGGGGGTTGGGCTAGTAAGCCCACTCACTTCCAATCATCCCATAGTGGAATTGAAACCCGTGTTTTGGCTCATATCAGACTGTCTGCTAATAGCCTTCCAATCATCCCATAGTGGAATTGAAACAATCAACGGCAAAGTAAACTATCTCATACTGTTTTTTCTTCCAATCATCCCATAGTGGAATTGAAACAATTGAAACATTGTAAATAACTGATGGTTACTGTCTTCCAATCATCCCATAGTGGAATTGAAACACGGCTATCAATACCTACAAGGGTGCGATGGCTGCCTCTTCCAATCATCCCATAGTGGAATTGAAACTTGCGAACTGAGCATCGGCAAACTTTTTCTGTATCTCTTCCAATCATCCCATAGTGGAATTGAAACGGCGGTAAGCCCATTTGCGCTGCTCCACAATGCCGCTTCCAATCATCCCATAGTGGAATTGAAACTTATGTAAACATCGTTTCTATCATATAGTGCTATCTTCCAATCATCCCATAGTGGAATTGAAACTCGTTTTTATGGTGGTATCGAGGCGTTTTTGGTTCTCCTTCCAATCATCCCATAGTGGAATTGAAACGCGCAAGGATGCCATTAACCAATCCATCCGCAAAACTTCCAATCATCCCATAGTGGAATTGAAACCACCTCCAGCAGGATCATTGGTATGGGGGTGCGCTCCTTCCAATCATCCCATAGTGGAATTGAAACTTGTGGTTGTTATCCAGTGTTTTAATTTGGTTGAACTTCCAATCATCCCATAGTGGAATTGAAACTACATCGTAGCACCCCTTAATGCCGGGGAAGGCGTTCTTCCAATCATCCCATAGTGGAATTGAAACTTTCAATTTGCATCACCTCAATTACATTTTCAGTAACTTCCAATCATCCCATAGTGGAATTGAAACCATTTAAAAGCCGAATTGCTAACAGCGGGTGTATCACTTCCAATCATCCCATAGTGGAATTGAAACACGGCACTCCCACCGCCTTTTCGCATACCTTCAAACTTCCAATCATCCCATAGTGGAATTGAAACTTCTTTTATGTAATGTGAAATCATTTCGGGGAATATCTTCCAATCATCCCATAGTGGAATTGAAACCGGAGTGTTTATGAAAATGTACATAAGGCGTAAAGCTTCCAATCATCCCATAGTGGAATTGAAACTTGTGGTTGTTATCCAGTGTTTTAATTTGGTTGAACTTCCAATCATCCCATAGTGGAATTGAAACTCAACAAACACTTTACTTAAATGTCCTTCACCACAACTTCCAATCATCCCATAGTGGAATTGAAACCCAGCATCGTTGCCTCGTTATTCTCATATCCGAACACTTCCAATCATCCCATAGTGGAATTGAAACATTATACCCCATTGCAGTTAATGCAGTTACTCGTTTCTTCCAATCATCCCATAGTGGAATTGAAACAATGCTACCCCATCCAAGCTGACCTCATAGTTCTGAGGCTTCCAATCATCCCATAGTGGAATTGAAACATCGATTTTAACCCCATTTTTTTGAGTCCTGACACCTTCCAATCATCCCATAGTGGAATTGAAACTTAAAGAAAAATGTTGCTTTTCTGTCCTCGGATTTCCTTCCAATCATCCCATAGTGGAATTGAAACTTTCAACGGTTGCTTTTCGATTATAACCTTGTTTTTCTTCCAATCATCCCATAGTGGAATTGAAACAGGTAAACCTGATGAAATGTGCAAAGATAGTAGATGCTTCCAATCATCCCATAGTGGAATTGAAACTCGTGGTAATACTTTATGAAATCACCTATTCTTTTCTTCCAATCATCCCATAGTGGAATTGAAACGAACTGATCAACGCTGAAAACCTCCAAATCGCTTAGCTTCCAATCATCCCATAGTGGAATTGAAACTATATCACACAAAGGTGTTATCTTTACTTCGTCAATCTTCCAATCATCCCATAGTGGAATTGAAACGTATTCTAAGCGAGTAAATAAGGCTTTCACACAGCTTCCAATCATCCCATAGTGGAATTGAAACATCGCTAATAATAAGATCAGGTGTACCTTGCAAAACTTCCAATCATCCCATAGTGGAATTGAAACAATCTAACGTATTTTCGTTTTACAACATCTTTTATACACTTCCAATCATCCCATAGTGGAATTGAAACCGAGCCAGCCACGTACGATATTTCGTTACAAAAACTTCCAATCATCCCATAGTGGAATTGAAACCCATCAGTTAGTCCATACATCCCATTGGCGGTGATTCTTCCAATCATCCCATAGTGGAATTGAAACAATCCAGAAAATATCATACCACCAAAAAAAGGGGAACTTCCAATCATCCCATAGTGGAATTGAAACCTACCACCAGAGGTGTAACCCAAAATATTGCTAAGGTCTTCCAATCATCCCATAGTGGAATTGAAACTCCAGTTAACTGCTTGTTTTAGCATTTTTACAAGTCTTCCAATCATCCCATAGTGGAATTGAAACCGGTAACGCTATTGTCTAGTTCAGTAAGCGAAACGCTTCCAATCATCCCATAGTGGAATTGAAACTTCTTCCTACACTTGCCATACTTTGTACTTTGCCATTCTTCCAATCATCCCATAGTGGAATTGAAACTTTAGCCCCATAGTGGTTGCCATTTGCAGCATGGATCTTCCAATCATCCCATAGTGGAATTGAAACTCCAATCCCCATATGGTTAGCAACGCCTTGACGGTCTTCCAATCATCCCATAGTGGAATTGAAACCTTGCAAATTTGTATAGATTCGCATTTCTTTGCCCCCTTCCAATCATCCCATAGTGGAATTGAAACATGGTTGAGCAAGAAATTTACGGAAAGTTTGTTGATGGCTTCCAATCATCCCATAGTGGAATTGAAACTTTAACAGCCTTTTATTTTTATTTAAATCAATTAATCTTCCAATCATCCCATAGTGGAATTGAAACTTGCCCATCGATTCTGCTAAGCTAACTAATACATCGGCTTCCAATCATCCCATAGTGGAATTGAAACTATGGCTATTCTCGCCCTAGAACCTTCTGTATTTGCTTCCAATCATCCCATAGTGGAATTGAAACAGCTTAATAAAAACGCACACCTTCTTTGCTGGGTACCTTCCAATCATCCCATAGTGGAATTGAAACATCAGCACAGCACCGAATTGTTGCGCCCAGTCAGCCTTCCAATCATCCCATAGTGGAATTGAAACATCGCTATTCTCGAAAATAACCGTATGGGCTACCACTTCCAATCATCCCATAGTGGAATTGAAACAAGTAAACTATCTCATACTGTTTTTTTAGGTTGCTGACTTCCAATCATCCCATAGTGGAATTGAAACCTCGTAATCCGCCACTGGTCATACCCGTAGCCGTTGCTTCCAATCATCCCATAGTGGAATTGAAACCTGGGCATAACAGCGTGTATATGCAAGTGGCGGTTTTCTTCCAATCATCCCATAGTGGAATTGAAACCTCGTGCCTGCTTCTACACGTTGCGAGCGAACCCCTTCCAATCATCCCATAGTGGAATTGAAACGTTAGGAATTTAAGCCTAACCAACTATTCACCATCGCCTTCCAATCATCCCATAGTGGAATTGAAACTATCAGGGATGCTGGACGGGGCCTCGAACCTCGCTACTTCCAATCATCCCATAGTGGAATTGAAACACGGGCAAAACCGTTCACGTGGCCGATAAGGGATTCTTCCAATCATCCCATAGTGGAATTGAAACAATCCCGGGTGAAACCCTTAACACGGATGCTCTTGTCTTCCAATCATCCCATAGTGGAATTGAAACTCAGCACCGAGCGACCAGCCAAATTCCACGCTGGGCTTCCAATCATCCCATAGTGGAATTGAAACGGTGGTGGAGGATAGGGCAAGGCTTAAGGCTATTGCCTTCCAATCATCCCATAGTGGAATTGAAACCATTTCTCCAAGCAACTTAAGCCTGTCGATCTGCCGCCTTCCAATCATCCCATAGTGGAATTGAAACCTTCGTCCGCTTGGCGTTTTTGCTGCTCATAATTCTCTTCCAATCATCCCATAGTGGAATTGAAACGCCCCATCCACCACTTTACCCTTCTTCAGCTTATCAACTTCCAATCATCCCATAGTGGAATTGAAACTGCTGGGGAACGGCTGGACTGTCGAGGTCATCAAGCACTTTCAATCATCCCATAGTGGAATTGAAACAGATTAAGAACCTAATGAGCATCGAAATTCAGGCGCACTTCCAATCATCCCATAGTGGAATTGAAACTCACGTACTTATCGCCCTGTGCGAACTGGAAAGCCCTTCCAATCATCCCATAGTGGAATTGAAACATGGGACATACCTAGTGACCAGTGTTTTCAAATCCTCTTCCAATCATCCCATAGTGGAATTGAAACTTGGAAATATTTTATCCGTACAAAGCATTAATATTTGCTTCCAATCATCCCATAGTGGAATTGAAACGTATCAACCTCCAATGAGTTTACTGGTGGCGGAACGCTTCCAATCATCCCATAGTGGAATTGAAACATTAGAACCAAGAGAGGACGGCAAAACCAATACATTCTTCCAATCATCCCATAGTGGAATTGAAACAAGAAAAACCCCAGCGATTTAGAACCTACTCTCACCCTTCCAATCATCCCATAGTGGAATTGAAACCTAAAAGAGCTACCCACGTGGGTGAATGTGCTCAACTTCCAATCATCCCATAGTGGAATTGAAACAGTACAAGTCCATACAAACAACATCATTACTTTGCTCTTCCAATCATCCCATAGTGGAATTGAAACTCCGAAAGGGCTAGGAATGGGTTGCGCCGCTGTATCCTTCCAATCATCCCATAGTGGAATTGAAACATCCGTATTCAATTACTTTTGCTCTAAGTTCTTTACTTCCAATCATCCCATAGTGGAATTGAAACTTGATGAAACGGTTAGAATAAAAGCATTTGAAAAGACTTCCAATCATCCCATAGTGGAATTGAAACACGGTAACCGTAACCACCTTGAGATTTCGCGTTACGGCTTCCAATCATCCCATAGTGGAATTGAAACTTGTTTTAGCAAGTCAACCATTGTTTTTAAATTAACTTCCAATCATCCCATAGTGGAATTGAAACTACCAACCTTAATACTCGCTAACGGCTGGGGGTTGTCTTCCAATCATCCCATAGTGGAATTGAAACTACAAGCCTAATTCTTTGTACTTACGATAGAAGTAACTTCCAATCATCCCATAGTGGAATTGAAACATCCGTCGTGGTTCTTTATTAAATCGTTGGCCTTTTCTTCCAATCATCCCATAGTGGAATTGAAACATCAATAACCTAGTGGTTGGGCAGCCCCGTGGTAGCTTCCAATCATCCCATAGTGGAATTGAAACTCTTGATAATCCTAGGGATTGTCGTGCTGTACTCCGCTTCCAATCATCCCATAGTGGAATTGAAACTACCATTAGCTTCGTATCCGGGTCCGTTATTCAGTTCTTCCAATCATCCCATAGTGGAATTGAAACCCCGTTATTTACTACGCCCAGCACTACCGCTTGCTTCTTCCAATCATCCCATAGTGGAATTGAAACGATATAGTTGGATCTATTGGTTTGATGTTCTCTTTTCTTCCAATCATCCCATAGTGGAATTGAAACTCAGGTTTAATTTGCTGTCTCTGGTACGAAGCAGCCTCTTCCAATCATCCCATAGTGGAATTGAAACAAAGGATGCCGCTGCAATCCCTAACCCAGCAATTCTTCCAATCATCCCATAGTGGAATTGAAACACGAAAAAACAATGCAGGTTGGCGAAAGTAGCCCCTTCCAATCATCCCATAGTGGAATTGAAACGCAGTATCAAGGATATTGATGCGAAGAGAATTAAGGCTTCCAATCATCCCATAGTGGAATTGAAACTTGGCAAGTACAATAGTCACGCCGATGGTCCCGTTCTTCCAATCATCCCATAGTGGAATTGAAACACTTTATAAACATCAACCAAAAGGCCGTGGCCAACTTCCAATCATCCCATAGTGGAATTGAAACAACTTTACGTTGCTCGGTATGCCAAATCAATTGTACTTCCAATCATCCCATAGTGGAATTGAAACTTGGGAGCAATCTCCTTATTCTGCACGTTGGAAACACTTCCAATCATCCCATAGTGGAATTGAAACAGGTTAGCAGGGTTGGCAACCACATCTTGCTGTGGTCTTCCAATCATCCCATAGTGGAATTGAAACCGGATGTACCACTGCTTGTGCTTGGCGTTGGCGTGGCTTCCAATCATCCCATAGTGGAATTGAAACTCGGGCGAGATGAATAAGACCCGCTTTACCCGCTTCCCTTCCAATCATCCCATAGTGGAATTGAAACAAGTAAGGATGTGAGTGAAATTAAATCGGCTCTGCCTTCCAATCATCCCATAGTGGAATTGAAACTAGCGTCTTCGGTTATGGAGTTGATGTTGTACTTACTTCCAATCATCCCATAGTGGAATTGAAACTTACGAACGGGGCATTTATTTCGAGATTGGTAAGGACTTCCAATCATCCCATAGTGGAATTGAAACTCAGGAGTTGGCCGAAAAAATCGACACCTTTTTTAACTTCCAATCATCCCATAGTGGAATTGAAACTTGTTTGAGTGTCAAACAATTAGACGCTTTTTAAACTTCCAATCATCCCATAGTGGAATTGAAACTAAAGAACTCCGACTGCCAGTACGTTGTGGTGGGCGCTTCCAATCATCCCATAGTGGAATTGAAACATGCTGGAAAAAGCTTATCCGTCAGGTTTGTTTCCCACTTCCAATCATCCCATAGTGGAATTGAAACCCCGGTGCTTCTTGTCGCCATCGCACTGAACCACCTCTTCCAATCATCCCATAGTGGAATTGAAACCCCGCCGTGGGCTGACTGGTTTGCTGGCTGTAGGTCTTCCAATCATCCCATAGTGGAATTGAAACAAGACCTGCTTTTGCTCGTCGGCAGTTAAGGTACCCTTCCAATCATCCCATAGTGGAATTGAAACAGGAGATAGCAAGGCTTGTAACCAACGGCAACTACTTCCAATCATCCCATAGTGGAATTGAAACTAGAGCTAAATAAAGGACATATCGACCTGCCCGAAACTTCCAATCATCCCATAGTGGAATTGAAACTCGATGGGGCGTTTGCGGAGCAAATCGTAGATGGTCTTCCAATCATCCCATAGTGGAATTGAAACACTTTATAAACATCAACCAAAAGGCCGTGGCCAATGCTTCCAATCATCCCATAGTGGAATTGAAACAGGTTAACGAAGCCTCATCACTTCAAAACCTCGCCACTTCCAATCATCCCATAGTGGAATTGAAACCATTTTGACGAAGAGACCTCTGAACACTCAACTTCCTTCCAATCATCCCATAGTGGAATTGAAACGAGCCATTTGGATGATAAACACCCTATCGAAAGCCCCTTCCAATCATCCCATAGTGGAATTGAAACAAGCGACGGGTGTCGTTAAAGGTTTGGAGTTCGGTCTTCCAATCATCCCATAGTGGAATTGAAACCGATCACACCGCTTGCGATATATGCTCGGAGTGTGGCTTCCAATCATCCCATAGTGGAATTGAAACTTGGAATGAGCACTGCCTGCCGGGTTGAGATACTCTCCTTCCAATCATCCCATAGTGGAATTGAAACAGCCTACATCAACAGCAACTTTATAAACATCAACCCTTCCAATCATCCCATAGTGGAATTGAAACGGCTGTTGATACGGGCAAAGGTTACCTCGTGCTTTCTTCCAATCATCCCATAGTGGAATTGAAACCCTTGGAGCTACACACACAGGGTGAAGTTATCCTGCCTTCCAATCATCCCATAGTGGAATTGAAACTCGCGTGCCTGCCGAGCCGATTGCTCGTTACCCGGCTCTTCCAATCATCCCATAGTGGAATTGAAACATTAGGGGTAATGGGGTTGAAATTGAAAGG
>Ga0334886_1001888_pt1 | contig 22499 bp, 16 predicted proteins | sample GraSluR1_MG_9_FD_207232 | JGI IMG/M metagenome (GOLD analysis project Ga0334886, IMG submission 207232) | Sludge microbial communities from methane-producing bioreactor in Wageningen University, Netherlands - Granular Sludge_27_06-R1 | ecosystem: Engineered > Bioreactor > Anaerobic >... | reverse complement strand
GCGACTACGTGCTGGCGCAGGGCGTTTTTCTGACGATCGCCGTGACGGCGCTGCTGATGAACTGGGCGGCGGACGTCGTCTACCGCAGGCTCGACCCGAGGGTGGCGTAGATGAGTTCGCAGGAGGTTTCTCTCAGGAGGCGGCGCTTCGCCCTTCGTTTCGGCGGATCGACCGCGGAGAAGAAACGAAGCGCTCCGTTCCGCGCCCATCGGCCGCTCTCCGCCCTCTCCCTCTGCGGGAAAGCCGGTCTGGCCGTGCTTCTGTTCATCCTCGCGACCGGCGTGTTCTCCCTTCTGTTCATGGGCGACGCGCACCGCGTTCCGTCGGGGGATTCGCTGGAGTCGCCGAGCCTGCGGCACATCCTGGGCACGGACGACCTCGGCATCGACATCGCGGCGCAGCTCTGCCGGGGCGCGATGGTCAGCGTTCTGGTCGGACTGGGAGCGGCGGTGCTGGCGGGCGCGGGGGGAAGCGCGCTCGGGATGCTGGCGGGGTATGCGGGAGGATGGCCCGACAGGCTTATCTCCGGGCTCTGCGACGTGCTGACGGCCATTCCGCAGCTCCCTCTGATGATCGTCCTCGGCGCGTTTCTGGGGCCCAGCGTCCGGAACATCGTGTTCGTCGTCGCGCTGCTCTCGTGGGTGGGGCCCGCCCGTATCGCGCGGGCGAAAACGCTCTCCATGCGCCGCGAGAAGTTCATCGTCGCGGCGGCCTGCTACGGGGCCTCGTTCTCCCATATCGCGGCGAAGCATCTTGCGCCCGCGCTGGCGCCCCTCGTCGCGGCGAGCGTGCTGCGGATCATCGGCCACGCGGTCGTGGCGGAGGCGGGGCTGACCTTTCTCGGACTGGGGGATCCCACGTCGAAGAGCTGGGGGATGATTCTGAACCGGTCGATGAGCTTCGGCGGAATCTATTTCACGGACTTCTGGAAGTGGTGGGTGCTTCCGCCGCTGGTCGCGCTGACGATGCTGGTGGTGTCGACGGCGTTCATCGCCAGAGACCTCGAGAAGTTCGTGAACAGAAAGCTGTAGAGAAGGGGAGAGACGCGCGGTGAACGACGCTGTTCTGGAGATTCGGAAGATGACGGTGCGCTATTCGGGGAGCGCTGCGGACGCGGTGCGCGGCGTGGATCTGACGCTTCGTCCCGGCGAGTGCGCGGGGGTGATCGGGGAGTCGGGCAGCGGGAAGTCCTCGCTTGCGCTGGCTTCGCTGGGGCTGCTGCGGAAGCGGGCCGAGGTGGAGGGGAGCGTGCTCTTCAAGGGCGTCGAGCTGAACGGGCTGTCGGAGAGCGCGATGGAACGCTACCGATGGAGCAGGATCGCGATCATCTTTCAGAACGGCCTCGATGTGCTGAATCCGGTCATCGCGGTCGGGGAGCAGATCGCCGAATGCATCCGCAGACACTCGGGAGAGGGGAAAGCGGCGGCGGCGGAGAAGACGAGGCGTCTGCTGGAGATGGTCGGTCTGCGGGCGTCCTGGAGCGACGCCTATCCGCACCAGCTCTCGGGCGGCATGCGGCAGAAGGCGCTTGTGGCGATGGCGCTCTCCTGCGATCCGGAGGTTTTGCTCGTGGACGAGCCGACGATGGCCCTCGACGCGGTGTCGAAGCGCGAGATCGTCGAGCTGCTTCTGCGGCTTCGGGCGGAGCGCGGCTTCGCCATGCTCGTGATCTCGCACGAGCTGCCGGTGGTCTCCGCGATGACCTCGCGCGTCATGGTGATGTACTCGGGAAGCGTCCTCGAAGAGGGACCGACGGAGGCGCTGTTGAAAGACCCGCTGCACCCCTACACGAGAGGGCTGATCTCCTCCTCTCCCTCCGTGAACCCCTATCGCGACATGTGGGGCATTCCGGGAGAGGTCGTCGTCGCGGGCGAGAAGCAGTGCCCCTTCTTCAACCGGTGCACGCAGCGCGTCGACGGATGCGCGGGAGAGCTTCCGGCCTTGAAGACGGTCCGCGACGGGCGGCGCGTCGCCTGTATCCGCGACGGAATCGTCACGCTCCTCGGGGGGAGCGGCATCGACAAGACGTACGGCTCGGGCGAGCGGAGCGTGGCGGCGTGCGTCGACTGCTCTCTTGAGGTCAGGGCCGGGGAGGTCTGCGCGCTGATCGGCGAGTCCGGCTCGGGCAAGACCACGCTCGCGGAGATACTCTCGGGGATCGCGCGCCCGGATTCCGGACAGGTGCTGTTCGAGGGGCGTCCCGTGCGCGGCAACAGCGAGACGTCGAAGACGGGCGGCATACAGATCGTCTTTCAGGATCCCCTTTCCGCGACCAACGAACACCTGACGATCGAGGAGACCGTGAGGGAGCCTCTGGATATTCTGAGAGAGGGGACGAAGACGGAGCGACTCCGGGTCGCGAGAGAGGCGTTGAAAAACGTGCAGCTTCCCTCCGACGAGGACTTCCTGAAGAGGCGCTGTTTCATGCTCAGCGGCGGACAGCGCCAGCGGGTCGCCGTCGCGCGGGCGCTCGTGATGCGGCCGAAGCTGCTGATTGCCGACGAGATCAGCGCGATGCTCGACCCCTCCACGGCGGCCAATATGCTGCGCCTGCTGAAGGGGCTTCAGAACTCGCAGGGGTTCGCCATGCTCTTCGTCACGCACGACCTCGCGCTGGCGCAGAAGATCGCGGACAGGGTCTACGTGATGCGCCGCGGGAGGATCGTCGAACACGGCCCGACGGAAGACGTGCTGGGCGCGCCGAAGGAGGAGTACACGAAGCTGCTCATGAGCGGCCCGGGCGCCGTGCGCAGCGCGTAGGGACGGAACGGAAAGGCTCGTTGACGACTGCGCGCTTGACAAACCCCTCGTGCTGCGGGTACCTTCTTTTGGAAGAGCCGTTCACGCGCTCCGCCGAATCGTGATGGAACACCGGCGGGACGTTCGACGGTCGCCGGATCTTTCTGTCGCATAAACGATCGATGCATCCGGAACAAAGGAGGGGGGCGCATGAAGTATATCGCAGTCGGCGAAGCGGCGGAGCGGTGGGGCGTCGATTCCCGCGCCGTGCAGCGGTACTGCGCGTCGGGGAAGATACGGGGAGCGAAAAAATACGGGCGCGCATGGATGGTTCCCGACGACGCCGAAAGACCTCCCGATGGCCGTAAGAAGCCTGCGGAAGCGCTTCCGCCGCTCTACCCCGGCCTGTTTCTCATGGAGAACATACGCTTGGACGGTCGAAGCGCGGACGAGATCGCCGCGGAGCTGCCCGACGAAGAGCACCGGCACGAGTTTTTCTGGGAGTTCGCGTTGCTGCAGGGGAAAACGAAAACAAGCATGGAGATATGCGACCGCATACCGAAGAACAGCAGGTTCCGCATGACCGTGCTTCATGGAAGGAATGTCGCCGCTATCCGCAGGGGGCGGTACGGCGCGCTGCGCCGGAGCATGGATGCGTTGAAGAACTTGCGGAAAGAGCAGGAGACATGCCCCGTCGCGTGTTCCTGCATCGACATGGCGGAGGCGGTGGTGTACGCGAGCGTCTACGCGGCCGACCGATGCCCGGAGTGGTTGCAGCGAGGCGATTTTTCGCAGCTTCCCGTCGATGCCCGGCCCTTTGCCCTGTATCTGTACGCGCTGTACTTGAACGCCACCGGCCAGCCCCGGCGAATGCTCGGCGTGACGGAAGCGGCGCTGGCGCGCCCTTCGGAGCGCGGTTTCACCATCCCGGAGCTGTATCTTCGAATTATGCGCGTCAACGCGCTCGTGGCGCTCGACAGCAGAGAGCAGGCGCTGGAGCTGCTTGAGCACGCGCTGGAACTCGCCGTTCCGTACGGGGTGTTCGCCCCCTTTTCGGAGCAGCTCGCCACCATGCGGGGAGCGCTTGAAGAGGTGGCGCGGACGCGGTTTTCCGAAGCGTACAAACAGATTCTCAAAGGGTGGAAAGAGGTTTTTTCCGGATGGACGGAGATACACAACCGCATCCTCGATAAAGAGAACACAAAGCTGCTGACCGCAAGGGAATATCAAATCGCCCTCTTCCTCGTCGACGGCAAGAGCTACAAGGAAATCGCCGACAGCATGCATATTTCGCTTGCGAGCGTCAATTATTCATTGCAGATGATCCGGGAGAAGCTCGGCGTGAAAAAAAGCCGCGATCTTGTGCGGTTCGTAAAATGGAACCAAACGACACTCTGAAAAACTGAAAAAACACCCTCGAAATTCTCAGTTTCTTTCTCCAATTTTTCCTTTATACTCAATCTGTCCGCACCCGACGGAGAGGGGCGCGTATGCGCTTTTCCCGGCTGTTGCGTTTCGTTCAAGCGGTCATCCGCGACGCCTGCCGCGTCCGGGCCTTCCGTCCGCCGAAAGGAGAGAGTGCTATGAACGCGAGAAGATCGTGCGCCACACGTTTGCTGCGTCTATTGCTGCTTTTGGTCGCCTTCGTTCTGCCGAATCCGCCGTCGGCGGAAGGGGCGACGATTTTTATCAAAGAGGGAATGTCGGGTGACGGGACTGAGTGGAGTAAGGCGAAAGGGGATTTAAAAAACGCACTGGACGATGCAACCAGCGGCGACGTGATCTGGGTGGCGAAGGGGACGTACACGTCTGTAACCCCGGTTTCAGCAAATAACGTCACTGACGATGAACGTAAAAAATCCTTCAGCCTGAAAAGCGGTGTTGCCCTCTACGGGGGCTTCGCCGGGACGGAAGAAAAGCTGGAGGAGCGGAACATCGCCGCGAACAAAACGATCCTTTCGGGGAACATCGGTAAACCGGAGACAAATGACGACAACAGCTACCACGTGGTGACGGCAATCGCTGTGAACAGCAGCGCCGTTCTCGACGGCTTCACCATCACCGGAGGGAACGCGAATAAAAACGATAACCCTTGGGGCAGCGGCGGCGGGATGTACATTTCCGGAGGTGCTGGTCCGACGGTGACGAACTGCACTTTCTCGGGCAACAGCGCGATTAGCGGCGGCGGGATGTATATCTCGAGTAGCAGCAATCCGAATGTGACGAACTGCACCTTCTCGAACAATACCGCACGTAACGGCGGCGGGATGTACAATAATAACGCCAGCCCGGAAGTGACAAACTGCACCTTCTCAGGTAACAAAACAAAGAAAGTAAGTACGTCTGGGTCCAGCGGCGGAGGTATGTACAACTACGACTCCAGCCCTACGGTGACGAACTGCACCTTCTCGGACAACAGCTCAGAGGACGGCGGCGGCGGGATGTTCAACTGGTCGAATAATATATGGTTTGCTACGGTGACGAACTGCATATTCTGGGGTGATCAAGAAAATCAGGTGTTTCGAGGTTTGGGCGTTTTCACCTATTGCATTTCAAAAAATAACTTGGTCGGCGATACTAACACGACCGCCGACCCGCAGCTCGGGCCTCCCGCCGACAACGGAGGCCCGACGATGACCCACGCCCTGCTTGCGAACAGCTCCGCCCTGGGGGCGGGAACCTCCGCAGGCGCCCCTTTGACCGACCAGCGCGGTATCGTCCGACCTCAGCCTGTTGTTGGAGGAGCGGTCGACATCGGCGCCTTCGAAGCGGAGCTCGGAAGCCTGAAAACAACCATAGAGCCCGAGGAAGCCCGAAACGCGGGAGCGCAATGGAGCATCGACGGCGTAACGACATGGAAAAACTCCGGCGACACGGTATCCGATCTCCCGACCGGCGATTATACGGTCATTTTCAACACACTCTCCGGCTGGACGAAGCCGGAGGATACAATGGTAACAGTGGAGAAAGACAAGGAGTTCGCGATGACCGGCACATACGTCCGCACGCCGACGCCCACGCCTACGCCAACGCCGACGCCGGAGCCGACGCCGGAACCCACACCGGAGCCGACGCCGGAACCCACGCCGGAGCCGACACCCGAGCCGACGCCAACGCCCGAGAAACCGATAGACCCGCCCGTCGTGCCTCCGGGAACGCCGCTGCCCGAGGGCTCGCTCCCCGCTACGCCGACCCCGCTCACGGTGACGCTGCCGCCGAACGCCACGCCCGAGCAGAAGCGCGAAGCGGTGCGCGACCTCCTGATCGAAGCGGGCGTTCCCGCGGACCGGATAGAAGGATTTCTCGAACTGCTCGACGTCGACGACACGGGGCGCGTGTACATCACCGATGAAGGGATGGAGCGCCTTCGAGACCTGCTGGACGACCTCGACATCCCCGATGGCGCCGAAGGAACCCCCTTGGCGGTCTTCCGCGCCGTACTCGACGCGCAGGGGACGGCGCTGACCGCCTCCGCCCCCCGTACGGCCATCGTCTTCTTCCGGATACCGGAGCGCTTCATCGGCAAAAGCTCCGACCGTCTTCAGGTGGTGAAGATGCTTTCTTCCCAAAGCGCGGAGTCCTTCAAGCGCGTCTATTCGTTCGAAGAGTTGCTCGACGGCTGCGCCGCCGTAGTGCGGGTGAAAAGCGTTCCGGGCGGCGAGGAGCTGACCGGCGTACTCGCCCCGCACGAAGTCATCGACGCGAACAGCCGTCTTGCAGTCGCCATAGCGGACGGAGGGAGATTCGACCTCGACGGCGCGGTGAATGGAGCGATCATCGACCCCGCCTTCATCGTCGAGGGTGAACCCAAGAGTCCTCCCGCCCCCGACGACCCGCAGGACCCGCACGGAGGAAGCGGCTGTACGACGGGAGGCTCCGTCTCCCCGTCGCTGCTGCTGCTTCTGTCGCCGTTGGTTCTTCTGATCATCGGCCGGAGGATCTAGCGGCAAACCGACCGGCGGAATCGCCCGTTCTATTCGATCAAGAGCGCGCTCCTTTCTCCCGCAGCGGGACGAAGGAGCGCGCTCCCTGTCTCCGAACGGAAGGAAAAGGGCTCCCCTTTTTCATTTCGAACCGGCGTTTTTTTCCGCCGCCCTCGTGCGAAACAGACGCATCGTGCCCCGAGACCGCCTCGGGATGCTATAATAATCTAAACACTCCAATGAAAGGGGAGTCTCATGGGCGACAAGGACAAGGCTTTTCGCAGGCTTCTCGCCGACGAGCGGCTCTTCCTGAAGTTTCTTCGGAGGTTTCTGAGAGGGCGCCTGCCCGGCGACATCGATTTGGATACTCTTTCCGTCGAGGACGTCGAGCTGCAGAATATCACCTTCATCCCGCCCGACCTCTCGAAAAACGAGTCCGACGTCCTCTACAAGGTACGTCGAGGAAGCGCGGAGATGTACGTCTACATTCTGGTGGAGCATCAGTCCCGGGTGGACTTCCTGATGCCGTTCCGTCTGCTCTCGTACATCGTGGAGTTCTGGAAACGGTGCACGGAGCAGGCCGGAGCGAGGGCGAGAAGGGCCGGATTTCTGCTCCCGCCCGTTCTGCCGGTGGTGTTTTACGAGGGGGCGTCCAAGTGGACCGCTCCTGTCCGTTTCGCGGACAAGGTGGAGAGCTCCTCCGACTTTCGCGGCCTGGTGCCCGATTTCGAATATCTGCTGATATCGCTTCGGGACAAGCACCCCGAGGATCTGCTCTCCTTTCGCGACGCGCTCGGAGGGCTGTGCTACCTCGCGACCCCGTCGAAGAAGGAGAGCTTCGCGGAGGCCGCGGAGCGATTGCGTATGCTGCTGACCATACTGCCGGACGAAGAGAGAGAGCTGCTGACGAACCATCTGCGCGGCTATCTGAAGATACTGATGAAGAAGGAAGGTCTGGAGATCGACGACGCTCTGGACCTCTGTCTGGAACGCGAGGAGGCCGATGAGATGCTGACCTACATGCAGAAGGAGTTCAGGAAGACTCGCAAGGAAGGGCGAGAAGAAGGACGCGAGGAAGGGCGCGAGGAAGGATTCGAGGTAGGACTCGAGAAAGGTCGCGAGGAAGGACGCGAGGAAGGGCAGTTGGAAAAGGGAATCTCCATGGCTCTGGCGATGCTCGAAGCGGGCGAGCCGGAGGAGAAGATCCTGCGCTACACCGGCTTCACTACCTCGCAACTGGCCGAGATACGCGACGGGCGTAAGTAAGACGCACGCTTCCCCGCACGGAGGAAGCGGCTACGCCGCCGGAGGCCCCTTCTCCCCGTCGCTGCTTCTGGCCCCCCTGACCCTTCTGATCATCGGCTGGAAGATGTAGCGCCAAACGGACCGGCGGAATCGCCCGTCCGTTCTATCCGATCAAGAGCGCGCTCCTTCACCCCCTGTCGGGACGAAGGAGCGCGCCCGTTTTCGCCGGAAAATTCTCCCGAAATTTCGGGTCTTCGCAAGCGCCGGGGTGCTTTTGTCGCATAAACGACAGATAAACCGGAAGAGGATGAGTCGCATGAGGTACATTTCCCTCAGCGAACGGCAGCGCGGTGGGGTGTCGCCCTTCGCGCAGTGCAGCGATACTGCGCCTCGGGGAAGATAGAGGGCGCGCGATCTGCTAGCGGACGCGCTGGAACTCGCCGTTCCGTACGGGGTGTTCGGACCCTTTTCTGAGCAGCTCGCCACCATGCGGAGAGCGCTTGAAGAGGTGGCGCGGACGCGATTTCCGAAGCGTACAAACAGATTCTCAAAGGGTGGAAAGAGGTTTTTTCCGGATGGACGGAGATACACAACCGCATCCTCGATAAAGAGAACACAAAGCTGCTGACCGCAAGGGAATATCAAATCGTCCTCTTCCTCGTCGACGGCAAGAGCTACAAGGAAATCGCCGAAAGCATGCATATTTCGCTTGCGAGCGTCAATTATTCATTGCAGATGATCCGGGAGAAGCTCGGCGTGAAAAAAAGCCGCGATCTCGTGCGGTTCGTAAAATGGAACCAAACGACACTCTGAAAAACTGAAAAAACACCCTCGAAATTCTCAGTTTCTTTCTCCAATTTTTCCTTTATACTCAATCTGTCCGCACCCGACGGAGAGGGGCGCGTATGCGCTTTTCCCGGCTGTTGCGTTTCGTTCAAGCGGTCATCCGCGACGCCTGCCGCGTCCGGACCTTCCGTCCGCCGAAAGGAGAGAGTGCTATGAACGCGAGGGGATCGTGCGCCACACGTTTGCTGCGTCTATTACTGCTTTTGGTCGCCGTCGTTCTGCCGACCCCGCCGTCGGCGGAAGGGGCGACGATTTATGTGAAGGCGGATGCAGAGGGGGGAAATAACGGCGCCTCATGGGCCAATGCCTACACGGATCTTCAGCTGGCGCTGACGGCGGCGAACGTCAGCGATGATATATGGGTGTCTGCGGGGACGTATTATCCGAGCAAAGACAAAGATGGTAGCGATCCGAGCAATCCCCGCGAAAATACCTTTGCCCTGAAAAAAGGAGTTGCCCTCTACGGGGGCTTCGCCGGGACGGAAGGAAAGCTGGAGGAGCGGAACATCGCCGCGAACAAAACGATCCTTTCGGGGAACATCGGCGAAGAGGGGAGCGCTGCAGACAACAGTTTCCACGTGGTAACGGCGATCAACGTAGACAATACCGCCGTCCTCGACGGCTTCACCATCACCGGAGGGAACGCGAACGGTGGGGATTCCTGGGGCTGGGGCGGCGGAATGTATATTTCTCAAGAAATTCCTCAAGATGATGGCCCGAATGTGACGAACTGCACCTTCTCAGGCAACAACGCAGTTTTCGGCGGCGGGATGTACAACAAGAATAGCAGTCCGACAGTGACGAACTGTACCTTCTTCGGTAACAGTGCAATTGCCAGCGGCGGCGGGGTGTACAACCAAGGCGGCAGTCCGACGGTGACGAACTGCACTTTCTCAGACAACAGCGCTGGCAATGATGGCGGAGGGATGTATAATTCAAACTCCAGTCCGACGGTAACGAACTGCACCTTTTTCGATAACAACGCAACTGCCAGCGGCGACGGGATGTACACCTCCCATGACACCTCCGAACCGAATGTGACGAACTGCATATTCTGGGGAACTGGAGTGCAGGTAGTGAAAGGTCAAGAAATCTTTACCAACTGCGTTAATGCAGAAGACTTGAACGGAAATGGCAGCAATGGAAACATCACCGCCGACCCGCAGCTCGGGGCTCCCGCCGACAACGGAGGCCCGACGATGACCCACGCCCTGCTTGCGAACAGCTCCGCCCTGGGAAAAGGCCTCCCAGCAGGGACGCACACTATCGATTCAAAAGAGGTAGTTGTTCCTTCGACCGACCAGCGCGGCTTTTCCCGACCCGTCGCTTCGCTCCCTGTGGACATAGGAGCCTTCGAGGTTCAGGGCTCGGTAAAGGTCCAAATCACTGGCCCCGACGGGGCGAGGTGGAGCCTCGACGACGTAGGAAGTCACGCAAGCGACCATACGGTTACCGTTCCACGCGGGGACTACAAAGTAACCTTCAGCGAAGTCCCCGGCTGGACGAAACCCGGACAGGAGACCGTAACGGTGGAGAAGGACCAGATGGCGCCCGTTGTATCCGGAACATACGTCCGGCACGTCGGCTCGGTGAAGGTGACCATCGACGGTCCCCCGGAAGCGAGATGGAGCCTGAACGCCACGGGGAGCTACTCAAGCGGGCACACAGTCGAAGCCGTGCCGACGGGTGAGCATACGGTCTCTTTCAACACGGTCTCCGGCTGGACGAAGCCCGCGAACACATCCGTGACGGTGAAAAAAGACACGCAGTCCACGAAGACCGGCACATACGTCCGCACGCCTACGCCCACGCCTACGCCAACGCCCACGCCGACGCCGACGCCGGAACCCACACCGGAGCCGACACCCGAGCCGACGCCAACGCCCGAGAAACCGATAGACCCGCCCGTCGTGCCTCCGGGAACGCCGCTGCCCGAGGGCTCGCTCCCCGCTACGCCGACCCCGCTCACGGTGACGCTGCCGCCGAACGCCACGCCCGAGCAGAAGCGCGAAGCGGTGCGCGACCTCCTGATCGAAGCGGGCGTTCCCGCGGACCGGATAGAAGGATTTCTCGAACTGCTCGACGTCGACGACACGGGGCGCGTGTACATCACCGATGAAGGGATGGAGCGCCTTCGAGACCTGCTGGACGACCTCGACATCCCCGATGGCGCCGAAGGAACCCCCTTGGCGGTCTTCCGCGCCGTACTCGACGCGCAGGGGACGGCGCTGACCGCCTCCGCCCCCCGTACGGCCATCGTCTTCTTCCGGATACCGGAGCGCTTCATCGGCAAAAGCTCCGACCGTCTTCAGGTGGTGAAGATGCTTTCTTCCCAAAGCGCGGAGTCCTTCAAGCGCGTCTATTCGTTCGAAGAGTTGCTGGACGGCTGCGCCGCCGTAGTGCGGGTGAAAATCGTTCCGGGCGGCGAAGAGCTCACCGGCGTACTCGCTCCGCATGAAGTCATCGACGCGAACAGCCGTCTTGCAGTCGCCATAGCGGACGGAGGGAGATTCGACCTCGACGGCGCGGTGAACGGAGCGGTCATCGACCCCGCCTTCATCGTCGAGGGTGAACCCAAGAGTCCTCCCGCCCCCGACGACCCGCAGGACCCGCACGGAGGAAGCGGCTGTACGGCGGGAGGCTCCGTCTCCCCGTCGCTGCTGCTGCTTCTGTCGCCGTTGGTTCTTCTGATCATCGGCCGGAGGATGTAACGGCAAGCCGAAAGGCGGAACCGCCCGCCCTCCGCATTCGACGAAGAGCGCGGAAAAGGGCGAAACAAGAGAATGCAGCGTGTCATAAAAGAGGAAAATACGCTATAATTCGCCATGAGAACGATGTTTTGTGCTCTTCTGTGCGCCTATGGGTGCTCGGCGTCGTTGCTCCGCACTCTACCACGGAAGAAGACGAGGAGAAGTGAATAAAGACACCACGCAGTATCTCAAGATGCTGGGGATGCCGGTCGGCAGGCTGATCCTGTCGCTGGCCGTGCCGACGATCATCAGTATGCTGGTGACGGCGGTCTACAACATAGGGGACACGTTCTTCGTCTCGAAGCTTGGCACCAGCGCTTCGGGCGCGGTCGGTATCGTCTTTTCGCTGATGGCGATCATCCAGGCGGTCGGGTTCACGGTCGGCATGGGCTCGGGAGCGCAGATCTCGCGATTGCTGGGCGCGAAGAAGACGGACGAGGCCGATACGGTCGCGGCGAGCGGCTTCTTCGCGGCGGCGGCGTTCGGTGCGCTGCTTGCGATCTTCGGCAAACTCTTCATCGACGACCTGATGCGCGTTCTGGGCGCGACGGAGACGATTCTGCCGTACGCGCGCGATTACGCGAGCTATATTCTGTACGCGGCTCCCGTGATGGCGTCGTCCTTCCTGCTGAACAACATTCTCCGCGCGGAAGGGAAGGCGAAGCTCGCCATGGTCGGGCTGACGACCGGCGGTCTGCTCAATCTGGCGCTTGATCCGCTGTTCATCTTCGGTTTCGGGTGGGGCATCGGCGGAGCGGCCATCGCTACGGCGATCAGCCAGTGCGTCAGCTTCTGCATTCTGTTCTCCTGGTTCCTTCGGGGGAAGACCATCGTCCACCTGAGCGCGGCGAGTATCTCGCGCAGTCCGTTGGAGTACCTTCGAATACTCAAGAACGGCTTCCCGTCCTTCTGCAGGCAGGCGCTCGCCAGCATCGCGACCATCGCGCTCAACGTGAGCGCGGCCGTGTACGGAGACGCCGCCGTGGCGGGGATGTCCATCGTCGGCAGGCTCTTCATGTTCGTCTTCGCGATCAATCTGGGGATCGGGCAGGGGTACATGCCCGTGGCGGGGTACAACTACGGCGCCGGAAAGTTCGGCAGGGTGAAGGCGGCGTTTCTGTTCACTTTGAAAGTAACCAGCGTTATGATGACGCTCTCCGGGATAGCGGCGTTCGTGTCGGCTCCGGCTTTGATCAGGGTTTTCATCAGGACCGACCCGGACGTGGTGCGGATCGGCGCGCCGGCGCTACGGGCGATGTGCCTCGCCATGCCGCTGATTCCCCTCGGCGTGGTCTGCAACATGACCTTCCAGTCCATCGGGAAGTCGTGGACGGCGACGGTGCTGTCGCTCGCGCGGCAGGGCATCTTCTTCCTGCCGCTGATCTTAACCCTCCCCCGGTTCATCGGCTTGACCGGCGTGCAGATCACCCAGCCGCTCTCCGACGCGCTGACCTTCCTCTGCTGCCTGCCGCTCGCGTTCTTTTTCTTCAAAGAGCTCGACGCCGCGACGGACGCGAACTGACCAGGCGGACGATTCATATTTCCCCCGCGGCGTCGTCCTTTGCAGCGCTTCGTTCCGCCGGTCGGTTTATTTGAGAAGATTCACCAGTTTTCTCATCCAGCCCGACTTCATCTTCTCCATCATCCAGTCCTCGGCGACCATCTTGTTGATCATGGAGACGGACGGGAAGGCGTGCTGCATCATCATCACGTGGTGCATCCGTTTGTTGTACTGGATGGCCATGGTCCACTCGTGAATCAGTTCGCTCGCCGCCTCGCCGACGATTGTGGCACCGTATATCCTTCCGCGGGCGTCGACGACGACCTTGACGAACCCCTCGGGGTGTCCGTCGGCCACGGTGCGCCCGTAGGAGCGAAATGCCTTCTTCACCACCCGGGTCTTCAGCCCCTTCTCGCGCGCTTCCTTCTCCGTCATGCCGACCTGAGCGATCTCCGGTTCGGTGAACACCGACCACGGAACGACATACCGCTCGCGCTTCAGCATGGGAAGGGAAAACGGGGAGAGGGAATGCATCAGGGCAAGCATCCCCTGGTGCATGGCCGCGTGGGAGAGAAGACTCTGCCCGTTGCAGTCGCCGACGGCGTAGATGTGCGGCCTGTTCGTTCGCATGTGGCTGTCCACAACGATGCCCCGTTTCGTGAACTCTACGGCAGCCTTCTCAAGGCGAAGAGCCTCCAGAACCGGCTTTCTCCCCGTGGCCACGAGGATTCGCTCCGACTCCAGAGTCGTCGTGTCCGCGACGGTGAGGACCTTTCCGTTTTTCATGGAAACACCGGTGATTTTCGCTCCGTTGTGAACAGCGATGCCCTCCCGTTCGAACGCCTCCTGGAGCACTCCGGCGGCCTCTTCGTCCCCTACCGGAACGAGATGCGGGTCCATGTGAACCAGAGAGATTTTCGTTCCCAGTCTGGAAAATGCCTGCGCCATCTCCGAGCCGATGGCGCCGCCGCCGATGATGGTCAGCGACTCCGGCATCTTCTCGATCTCGAACATGTTCACGTTCGTGAGGATGTCCGGAATATCGCGCAGCCCCGGAATAGGTGGAATGAAGGGTTCCGTTCCGGTGGCGATGAAGATCTTCTTCGCGGTGTAGCTCTCGCCGTTCACCTGTACCGTCCGGTCGTCGAGGAACTCGGCGGATCCTTTCACCAGTGTTGCATTCTCGAATGCCTTCTGGAATTTTTTGTCGTTGATGCCGAGAATTTTTTCCCGAACCACGTGCATAGGGTCGGAAGCGCTCATGTGGAATTCGCCTTCGATGCCGTACTTTTTCAGGTTTCTCGCGGAATGAACCGCCTCTCCGGCTTTCAGGAGCGCCTTGCTGGGGATGCAGCCGCAGTTCAGGCACTCTCCGCCCACTTTGTGCTTTTCGATGGAGAGCACCGAAAGTCCCATGGCCGCGCCCATAGCCGAAACGGCCATGCCCGCCGGTCCCATTCCGATCACCATGACGTCGAACTGCTTCACTGTCAGCACCTGCCTTTTTAAGGGTGAGGATAAGGAGATTATACCCGCTATCGGTATGTACCGCAATAAGGGGGCGCGACTCGACAATGCTCCGCAAGGGCTCGGAAAACAGTCCTGTTCGTTCACATGACGATGTTCAACGGGTTCAGGAGACCTCGGCTGAGGCCGTTTACCGCCATCTGTCCAGTATTTCCTTCAATTTGCCATCCTGTTCCATTTTTCGAAGAGCGTCCGTTATTTTTTCAGCCGCAGCATCCGGGAAGTGAAGACCGGCGGCTATGTACACGCGAGTAAGCTCGCCTATGGCAAGGCCTTCCTGCAGCCGGGACGTATCTTCGCCGATTTTTCGCCAGTTGTACAAGGCGATGAAATCGGACTCCGCAATGGTATCGAAGCGTTTGTGCTGGAGTTTTTTCGCGTTGATTTCCGCATCGGGGGCTTCATCCAGCCTCTCGATGCCCAGCGTCTTGAGCAGAGGAATTATCGCATGGCCCCGGACGACGCCCACGGGTATGGCCGCGGCCTCTTCGACCGAGAGTACGGGGGCCGCCCTTTCGAAGGAGTAGAGCCGGAACTGAGTCTGTATAAGTTCTCCGACCCACTTGAATGTGCCTTCCCGTTGCGGAGAGCGAGAAAAAGGGATAATGGCGTTCAGCTCGCCGCCGGGATTCTGCACCATCATCTGGGCTCTCAGCCACGGCACGTCCATAACGAATTCGAACTCGGGGGCTCCGTACAGGGTGGCTTCCTGGAGAATTTCTACTGTTATACCCACGGGTTTCCCATCCGAAACTCCGCAAAGGGGCATGGCGTTAAGGCCGTAGACCACGACTTTTTCGGCAAGCGCGTCGGTTGTGAAAAGAGGAAGAACCAAGAAAAGGGCTGCAAGCGCGATGCGTTTCATTCTCATAGCGATCCCCTCCATCCCTGCATTAAATTGATAGGATCCTTTTCGTGAAAAACCTTTTTTTCCGGTATCTGGCCCAAAGATAATCTTATATAATTTTAAATATTTTTTATTTACATGTCAATATGTGGTCTGGGTCCTCGGATCAGCAGGTTCGATTGTGGAGGTCATTTTGAGGCATCGCGGGAAGGTGGACGGGAGGAGTTGCTCCACTATTCGGCGCTCGAAAGAGCGCCTGAAGCGGCGTATTCAGGAAGAGTAATATGGAAGCGTCGCCGAGACGCCGGAGTGCGTCGTGGAGTCCGGCAACGAAGATCCGGGATCGTACGCCATCGTCTGGAGACGGTTTCTGAGAAGAGCCGGGGAAGGCACGGTTTATCGGCGCATCGGGTAGGTTTCCCTTTTCAGAAGATCATCTTCCGCACTGCCTACGGATTCTTATGAAGAGGGGGTCAGCTGGTCCCCCTCACGCATCACGTCCCCGGCCCTTCCTGTAGTACCCCTTGAACGCCAGGTCGAGTAGCACCGCGCCGATGAAGACGAGCCCCTTTACCGACTGCTGTACGTAGCTGGAGATGGCCAGCAGGCGGAGGCCGTTGTCGAGGAAGCCCATGATGAGGACGCCCGCAACGGTACCCCCCACGCCGCCCACGCCGCCGAAGAGGCTGGCGCCGCCGAGGACGACCGCGGCGATGACGTCGAGTTCGAGTCCCATGCCGACGTTGGGCTGGGCGCTCCAGAGTCGTCCGACCATGAGGACTCCGGCCAGTCCGGCGAGGGAGCCGGAGATGGCGTAGACGGAGAGGGTGAGGCGCGGGGCGGAGAGCCCGGCGAGGCGCGCCGTCTCGGGGTTGTCGCCGAAGGCGCGGAGGTGCGTGCCGAAGGGGGTGCGCTGCAGCAGCACCCACGCGGCGAGGGCGAGGCCGAAGAAGACGAGTCCTGAAACGGGGAACGGCCCGACCGAGGCCCATCCGGGGGTGTAGAACGCCGGAGGCAGTCCCGAGACTGGGTACCCCTGCGTCAGGAGCAGCGTGCCGCCGCGCGCCGCCGCGAGCATAGCGAGGGTGGCCATGAAGGGGGGAACGCGCCCGAAAGCCACGAGCGAACCGGAGGCGAGCCCGCAGAGGGTTCCGGTGAGCACGGCGACGGCCCACGCGAGCGGGACGGGGAGGCCGAGCTCCTTGCAGGTCCACGCGCCGACGGCTCCTGCGAGGGCGAGAACGCTGCCGACGGAGAGGTCGATGCCGCCCGAGAGCAGCACGAAGGTCATGCCGACGGCGCAGACGCCGACGATGGCGGACTGTGCGAGCACGTTGGCCATGTTCTGCCGGTCGAGCACTCCGGGGTGGAAGGCGGCCAGCAGGCCCACGACGGCGAAGAGCAGCAGGACGCTCCCCCAGCCCTTGTCGCGCAGCGTTGCAAGGAACGATTGTGTTTTCTCAGGCATTGGCGATTCCTCCAGTCGCGGCGGTCATGACGCGTTCTCCGAGGGTTCCCTGCGCGCCCTCTCCGCGCGGGAAGCGGGCGACGCAGCGGCCGTCGCGGAAGACGAGGACGGCGTCGCTCATTCCCAGCACTTCGGGGAGGTCGGAGGAGATCATCAGGATGCCCATCCCCTGCGCCGCGAGGTCGTTCATGATCTGATGGATTTCGGCCTTCGCGCCGACGTCGACGCCGCGCGTGGGTTCGTCGAGGATGAGGATCTTCGGCGAGACGGCGAGCCCCTTGGCGATGGCGACCTTCTGCTGGTTGCCGCCGCTGAGGGAGAAGACGGAGTCGAAGACGCTCCTGCACCGCACGCCGAGGCGCTGCACGAACGATCCGGCGAGCGATTCGGAGGCCGGGCGGTCGACGAACGGCCCCTTGCGGAGCCCTTGCAGCAGGCGCATGGCGATCGTGTTGTCGCGGATGGTGCGGTTGAGGAAGAGTCCCTGCCGCTTGCGGTCCTCCGGGACGAGGACGATGCCCCTGTCCAGGGCGTCGCCGGGGGAGCGGGGGGTGAACGGCGTTCCCTCAACGGAAATCTCACCCTCGTCGAACGGGTCGAGCCCGACGAGGCATCGTGCCAGCTCCGTGCGGCCGCTGCCGACGAGCCCCGCCACGCCGAGGATTTCGTCGCTGCGGAGCGTGAACGAGACGCCTTCGAGAACCCCTCTTCGCGAGAGTCCGCGCACGTCGAGGAGGACGGCGCCGGGGTCGCGGAAGGTTCGCGGGTAGAGGGCTTCGATCTGTCGCCCCACCATCAGGGAGACGACGCGCTCGGGGGTGAGCTCCTTCGCGTCCGCGCTTCCCGCCATCTCGCCGTCGCGGAGGACGGAGATGCGGTCGGCGAGGAGGAAGACCTCTTCGAGATGGTGCGAGATGTAGATGATGCCCGTTCCGGACGCGCGAAGACCGGCGATGACGCGGAAGAGCTGCTCCGTCTCGCGCGCGGAGAGGCTGGAGGTGGGCTCGTCCATGGCGAGGATGGAGACGTTCTGCGAGATCGCCTTGGCGATTTCGACGAGTTGCTGCTCCCCCGGAGAGAGCGTTCCGGCGCGGCGCTTCACGTCGATGCCGACGCCGAATCCCTCGACGAGCCGGGTCGCGTCGTCCGCGAGTTTCCGTCCGTCGATGAAGGGGCCGCGCTTCGGCTCGCGCCCGAGGTAGATGTTCTCCGCCACGGTGAGGTGCGGCGCGAGGCTCAGCTCCTGGTGGATGATGCCCACCCCGGCGCGGATGGCGTCGCCGGGACCGCTCCATCGGGCGGACTCTCCCCGTATCAGGATCTCCCCTTCGTCGGGAGCGACCACGCCGCCGAGTACCTTCACGAGAGTGGACTTCCCCGCGCCGTTTTCGCCGACGAGCGCATGGAGTTCCCCCGCGCGCAGGGAGTATGAGATCCCCTTCAGCGCGTGGACTCCGGGGTAGCGCTTGTGTACGTTCTTCATCTCCAGCAAGAGTGTCACGCCATCAACCTCCGATGGGAGGGACGCCGTCCTCGAACGACGGCGTCCCGGTACTTCATCTGTTGTCAAGCCTATTCGACGACGAGCTGCAGGGGCACGGGAATGAACTCGGGGAGCTTCTCGCCGCCGAGGTGCGCGACCGCCTTCTCGACGCCCATCGCGCCGATGACTGCTGGCTGCTGGGCGACCGTCGCGGCGAGTTTGCCCGCCTTGACCGCAGCCACGGCGTCGTCCACCGCGTCGAAGCCGACGAAGACGATGCCGGTGCGTCCGGCGGCTTCTGCCGCGGCGACCGCGCCGAGGATCATCTCGTCGTTGTGGGCGAAGACGCCCGCGATCTCCGGCTGCGCCTGGAGGATGTTCTCGAAGACTTTGAGCCCCTTGTCGCGGCTGAAGTCGGCGGCCTGCGAGGCGACGACCTTGATGTCCTTGAATGTGGCAATAGCGTCGTTGAACCCCTTGCCGCGGTCTCTGGCAGCGGAGGTTCCGGGGATGCCGACCAGCTCGACGACGTTCCCCTTGCCCTCGAGCTTCTTGGCGAGGAACTCTCCGGCCATGACGCCGCCCGCGACGTTGTCGCTGGCCACGTGGCAGAGAACCTGTCCGCCGGACGCGCCCCTGTCGATGGTGAGCACGGGGATGCCCGCGGCGTTCGCCTTCATGATGGAGGGCGTGACGGCGTCGGAGTCGGTCGGGTTGACCAGAATGGCGTCGACCTTCTGCTGAATCAGGTCTTCCATCGCGGCGGTCATCTTCGCCGAGTCGTCCTGCGCGTCCAGCACCACGAGCTTCACGCCCGCCTTCGTCGCGGCCTCTTCGGCCCCCTGCTTCAGCGTGACGAAGAAGGGGTTGTTCAGCGTGGAGATCACCAGGCCGAGCGTCTTCTCCGCCGCCGCCGCGGGAGCGGCGACGAGCAGAACCACCAGCAGTACGGCAAACAACTTTTTCATGAAACGGACACCTCCTTGAGTTTTCGCGCGGGGCGTTTCATGCCTCCGCGTCGTTGTGAATACGGGTTTGGTGCACCGGGAAACGCGTACGAATCCGTTCAGGATGTTCACGCGCTCTTCGCGGACTTCCTCGAGCCGAGCGGCTGTCCGGAATACGGCAAGCGGGCGCTACCCCGCCGTCCGGCTCTTTTGCCCCAGGCTTCCGTAGGCCACGAGGGCCGCCGCGATGACCACCCCCTTCACCACCTGTTCGGAGAAGGCATTGACGTTGAGCAGGTTCATCCCGTTCTCCAGCACGCCCATGATCAGCACGCCGAGGATGGTTCCGGCGAGCGTTCCCTTTCCTCCCGAGAAGCTGGTGCCGCCGAGCACGACGGCGGCGATCGCGCCGAATTCGTAGCCGACTCCCGCGCCGGGTTGCGCGGAGTCGAGCCTTCCGACGAGCATCAGTCCGGCGAGCGCCGCGAGAAGGCCGCAGAGGACGTACGCCTTCGAGATCGTTGCGGGGACGTCGATCCCCGATCCCCACGCGGCGACGGGGTTCGAGCCCGTGTTCCGGATATGCTCTCCCCACGGGCAGCGTTCGAGGAGCACGAAGACGATGAGGAAGGATATGCCGAAGAGGAGCGCGGGCGCGGGAATTCCTGCGAAGACGCCCGTTCCCGGCAGCCTGAAGAGGGCGTCGAATCCGGTGATGGGCGCGCCGCCCGTGTAGATGAAGGAGAGTCCGCGCGCGAATCCCATCATTCCCAGCGTGACGATGAAGGGGGGGAGGCGCAGGCGCGAGACGCCGAAGCCGTTGACCCAGCCCAGCCCGGCTCCCGCGAGGAGGGCGCACCCCCACGCGACGGGGGCGGGGAGGGCGGATTTCGACGCGGAGGCGGCGAAGAGGACGGAGAGCGAGAGGACGCTGCCGACGGAGAGGTCGATGCCTCCGGTGAGGATGACCACGGTCATGCCCAGCGAGATGACGCCGATGATGGAGGACTGGCGCAGCACGTTCAGCAGGTTGGCGCCGGTGAAAAAGCGCGGCTCCAGCGAGCCCGCAACGAGCATGAGCCCCCCCAGGAGCAGGAGAAGCAGCGTTCGCGAGTCGAAACGCCGAAAGAGCGGCACGGCTTTCCGCCTTCTTTAGAACGGAACGCCGCAGCGGAGCAGCACGTTGGCGTACGGGGTGCACTCGCCCGTGCGGACGACGAAGCGGACGCCGGGAAGGAGCTTCTTGAACTCCTCGTGCGGAATGCGTTCGTGCGGGGTCTGCTGGAAGAGCGTTTCCAGCCGTCCGGCGAGCATCGGACTTTTGGCGAGCGCCTCTTCGGCCCAGACGGCGCCTTCGATCGCGAGTTCGGGGAGGATGGCTTCCAGTACGTTGAAGAAGGCCGGTTGCCCGAGCGCGTAGGCCAGATCGATCCGAGGCGTCTCCGGGGGAATGGGAAGCCCCGCGTCGGCGATGCACACAAGGTCGCCGTGGCCGCAGGAAGCGATCCGGAAAGCCAGTTCCGGGTGAAGAATGCCGCTGCGTTTCATAGTGCGTCCCTCCTTGCGTTCGCTCATGGTGAAGCGTGCGGGCCATGTTATTGCAGGCTTCCGGCGGTTTGCGCCCGTCCGTCGTTCACTCAAGAGAAGCGCTGTAATTTATCATGCTATTGTCATGTATCGTAGCACGGAGGCATGGTTTTTACAACGTGAAGAAAGCGTTTTCGAACAGAGAAATTCGCTCATTGAACCTGTTTCAGCCCGGAGTCCGCCGACAGGTACGGACGTTCGGAAAGAGCTCGCCGCTTGGCGTCCCGCGTTTTTTTCTTGTATCTGTTGCGCGGGGGCTTGTGCGGCGCGGAAAAGAATGATAGTGTTTTCGCATATCTGTTTCGTATTCTAAAATTCGATTGAACGAGGTGGTTTCTTTTGCTTGAAAAAATCAAGAAACTGGCAACGGCGTACGGCGACGAGGTCGTCGCATTCCGGCGCGAGTTCCACATGCATCCGGAGCGCTCCTGGGAAGAGGTCGAGACCAGCAAAAAGGTCGTCGAGGTCCTGAAGGGGCTTGGCTGCACCATCGTGAAGACGGGGTTCGGCGGCACGGAGTCGGGCGTCGTCGCCGAGATGAAGGGCGGCAAGCCGGGCAAGTGCGTGGCGCTTCGAGCCGACATTGACGCGCTCCCGCTTCAGGAGGAGAACAAGGTCCCGTATGCGTCGCAGACTCCGTGCGTGATGCACGCCTGCGGCCACGACGCGCACACCGCCATCCTGCTGGGTGCGGTGAAAATCCTCGCCGAGATCCGGGACGAGCTTCCCGGAACCGTCCGTTTCATCTTCCAGCCCGCGGAGGAGTGCGGCCTGCGGTCGGGCGCGAAAGTCATGCTCGACGAGGGCGCGCTCGACGGCGTCGACTCCATAGGCGGTCTTCACGTATGGTCGCTGGCCCCCACGGGAACGGCGCTCTACCGCTCCGGCCCCGTGATGGCGGCTGCGGACGCATGGTACTTGACGATCAAGGGGAAGGGCGGGCACGGTTCCGCTCCGGAGAACTCCATCGACCCGACGATCACGGCGGCGAACCTCGTGCTCAACCTCCAGGCCATCGTCGGCCGCGAGGTGAGCGCGCGCGAGACCGCCGTGGTGAGCACCGGCGTCGTCAAGGCGGGGGAGACCGTCTTCAACATCATCCCCGATTCGGTGACGATGAACGGGACCGTGCGCACCTTCAAAAAAGAGGTGCAGGACACCATCGAAGCGGCCATCCGGAGGGTGATCGCGGGGCTGTGCGCCGCCGGACGCTGCGAGTTCGAGCTCGACTACAGGCGTAACCTTCCCGCAACCGTCAACGATCACGAGGTCACGATGACGGCGAAGGCGGTCTGCGAGTACGTTTTGGGCGCGGACAAGGTGAAGGAGACGGAGCTGATCATGGGTTCGGAGGACTTCAGCTACTTCGAGCAGAAAGTCCCCGGAACCTTCTTCTTCCTTGGAACGGGCAATCCGGAGAAGGAGACGAACAACCCTCACCATCACCCGAGATTCGACCTGGACGAAGACGCGCTCCCAGCCGGCTCGGCCATGCTCGCCGGGTTCGCGTGGGCGCGGCTGACGGGGGAAGTGCGGGGCTGAACCGGCTTCCGGTAAATTCGACGGCGTTTCGCCCGAGGGCGGACAACTCCCGAGGGCGAAGCGCCTACGGCCTTTTTCAAACAAAGGAGGTTGT
>Ga0334886_1001881_pt1 | contig 22628 bp, 22 predicted proteins | sample GraSluR1_MG_9_FD_207232 | JGI IMG/M metagenome (GOLD analysis project Ga0334886, IMG submission 207232) | Sludge microbial communities from methane-producing bioreactor in Wageningen University, Netherlands - Granular Sludge_27_06-R1 | ecosystem: Engineered > Bioreactor > Anaerobic >... | reverse complement strand
CGTTGGCGCGTCCGTGCCGCGTCTGCTCTGCGAGTTTCGCGTTGCTCTCGGCGACTTCGTTCGTGGTGCTGGTGACTTCCTCGGTGGAGGCGGCCGTCTCCTCGGAGATGGCGGAGAGGTGGACCGACTTCTGTTTCAGCTCGCGGATCATTCCGCGCTGGGATTCGACCATCTCGGCGAGCGCGTCGGCCATCGCGCCCAGTTCGTCGCGGTTGACGATGCGGAAGTCCTCCCGTTCGATGGTGAAGACGCCGTCGCGCGCCATTCCCGCCAGCTCCGCCACGCGCTTCAGCGGAACGACGAGGCTGCGCGTCATGAGGAAGGCGACGATGCCTCCGAAGAGCACCGCGACGACCGTGGCGATCAGGATGACGAGGATGGTGGAGCCGAGACTGGAGACGGCCTGGCCGGTAATCTTCATCGACTGAGTCTCGGCGGCGTGGACCACCTGGTCGGCGAGAGTCAGAATGACGCGGCCGGTTTCGACGCGGCGGGTGTTGATTTCATCCAGTTCCCTCCAGCTCGCGAGAGTTTTCTCCATTGCCGTTTTGTACTCGCCCGCAGCCTTCTGCACGGCGTCGAGCTGATCCAGGTTGACCTTCTGCGCCGTGTCGGCGCGGAGCTTCTTGACGAGGGAATCTATTTCGTCGAAATTTTTCATCCCCTCCTCGAATCGGACGACGTCCCTGGTCGCCTGCCCCATGTAGTTCGCAAGGCGCACGGCGTTCCCTGCGTCGATGATCTCGTTTGCAAGGGTGATCTTCTGCAGCCTGTCTTCCGTTTCCTCGCGCGGTTCGTTGTTCCGGAGAGCGTGGAGCATGGCCTGGTTCTGGGACGCAAGGTAGGCCTCGGCGTTCTCCATGAAGAGGCGCGCGCTTTCGTTCCCGCTGGTTCGCGCACCGTCTATGGCGTTCACCGCCGTCTCCGTCCTGTCGATCAGGACGACGTACTCGTCAAGCGCCGCGACGGCCTTCGCCGCACCCTCCCGGAGCGCGACGAGCGTCGGGTACTTCTCCCCGAGGTCGGACGCCTCTTTCAGCGCCTTCCGCGCTTCGACGACAGCGTTCCGCCCCGCGTCGAGGTAGCTTTTGGAGTAGGTGAAGTTATATCCTCGGACTTCGTACATCATGGTCTGCACAGTATTCTGCACGTTGGCAGCGACAACCAGTTCAGGAACGTACCGCTCCGCGAGAGAGCGGGCTTCCTGTTGCACGCCGCTCATGTTCATCCAGCTCATCGCGCCGACTCCCGCGAATATGAGCAGCAGAACGCCGAACGCGAGCGAGAGTTTCCCTCCGATTTTCATCTTTCGAAACACTGCATCCACCTCTCCTTCCGTGAAATAATGAATACGATTGTTTCAGAGCCAACGGTTTCTCATTCAGAAAGGCACGCGCTTCAAAGGGACTCGACTTCGTCCCCCTTCGAGACAACACCTTCCTCGATCACGCGAAGAAAGAACCCCGCCGTCGGCAACAGACACCACCCTTTGTAACTGTAGCTGTGCGGCTCGCCCGGCTTTTTTCCCTTCTCCACGACTTCGAGGACGGCCTCGGGGCCGATCGAGAGACGCGCTCCCGGCGCAAGATCCTCCGGAAGCCCTTCCACAACGAGATTCTCCGCAAGCGATCCGGGGGGGAAGACAAATCCGGCCTCCTGCTCCGCCCTCCGGATGTCCTCGGCGCGAAGAAGGCTGATCTCTCTCTCGGTCACTCCTCTGTGAGCATCTCCTTCGATGCCTCCATGAACACAATGCGCCTCCGCAACCTCGCTCTTCGGTTCCTGTCGCTGCGAACTTGTACACAGTGCAATGATCTTCGCCAAAATAACCATTCCTCCATCGGCAACAGGATAACGAAACATTGACTCTATTGAATAATACAAGATGAAAGGGAAAAATACGACCCCCTGCCCACCCGGAAAAGACTCAAAAGCGGCCTTACCTTTTTGGCAAGACCGCTTTTTCTCCGCAATATCATTGCGATACACCCGGAGGACGTCCTCTCGGGCTTCGGACATCGGGCTTCGAGCGTCCGGCTCTTGCGAAAAACCTTCACATCACCTCGCCGGCAGCTTGAAATCGACCTCGCGAACGGCGCCGCTCCGGCGCAACCGCCGCTTTGCAGGCGCAGTCTCGCACACCACCGTACCGCCGCGCACCACGAAGAGGCATTCGCTCTGGAGACGGATCGCTTCGAATTCGTCGGGAGCGTCGAGGATCACAAAATCGGCCGGAGCGCCCGGTGTGACGCCGTAGCGATCCCGGACGCCCATGGTCACGGCGGAGTTGTCCGTGATCATGTCGAAAAGTCGGCTGATCTGCTCGCGCCCGCTCATGTGCGCCGTGTGCATCAGCAGGTTCGCCGCGGCGAGCATGGAGCCCCTCCCCATAGGGTACCAGGGGTCCATGATGGAGTCGTGCCCGATGGAGACGTTGACGCCTGCGGCGTCCAGTTCGTCCACCCGCGTGTGCCCCCTGCGGCGAGGATAGCCGTCCGTGCGGTTCTGAAGCACGGAGTTGTCGAACGGCGCGGTGATGAAGTTCATCTTCGCCCGCCGGAAGATCCCCATCAGCTTGAGCGCGTAGTCGTTGTTGTAGTTGTGCATCGCCGTGGTGTGGCTCGCCGTGACGGCGCTTCCCATCCCCGTCGCGATGGCGAGCTTCGCCATGACCTCGACGAAGCGCGACTGGTCGTCTCCGGTTTCGTCGCAGTGAATATCCACCGGGCGGCCGTACTGCTCCGCCAGCTCGAAGGCCAGCTCGACCGAGCGGACGCCGTCCTCGCGGGTGAATTCGATGTGCGGGATGGCGCCGACGCAGTCGCACCCCATATCGAGAGCGCGGCGAAGGTTCGCCTCACCTTCCGGGAAGGTGAAGACGCCGTCCTGCGGAAAGGCGACCACCTGGATCTCCGCGACGTCCTTCATCTCCTCGCGCAGCTCGACGAGCGCCTCCACCGTAACGAGGGCGGAATCGGTGGTGTCCGCGTGGGTTCTGATGAACTGCACGCCGTTGGCGACCTCCCAGAGCACGGCCTCGCGCGCGTTGCGGAGCACTTCATTCTTTTGAAGAGAGGGGCGGCGCTCCCCCCAGATGGCGATGCCTTCGAGGAGCGTTCCCGATTCGTTGTAACGGGGATCTCCCACGCTCAAGGCGGCGTCGAGGTGCAGATGAGGGTCGATGAAGGGCGCCGACGCCAGGTTGCCCCCGGCGTCGATCTCACGGCCGGCCTGAACGGCGAGCCGTTCTCCGATCGCGGCCACCAGGCCGTCCCGAACCGCTATATCCTTCGTTCCTGACTCTCCGCGAAGCCGCGCATTGCGTACCACAAGGTCCATTCTCTCTTCTCCCCGCCGATTTGATTTATGCAATCGTTTGCATTAAAATAGTACCACAATCGCTCTTCCCTGTCCACTGCCGACAGGAAGAGCGAATATTCACGTCACCCGTCGCCATTGACAGAAGAACCTCTCGTTGATTGAATGATTGAAAATCATCGAGAGTGCAGAACTTCTGATAAAATGGGAATTGGTGCGATTATGAAAATCCGCGGAGGTCAAGGAGGTGACGGGGCGGAACTCTTCCATGCGGAACGTGGGAATTCATGGTCTGTACGACGGCGTCGGGCGTCCGCCCGTCTGCCGGATACTCTGAACGGGAGGTGCATTTGTGTGAAGAAATTTGTAGCTCTGCTTGCTCTTTGTCTGCTGGTTCTCTTCGCCGGAACGGCGGCGGCCGATGTGAAGGAGTACAAGGACTTCAAGCTCGCGGCCGTCTTCCAGACGGCGATCGAGGAGCCGTGGGACGGCGCGATCCATCAGGCGTGCCTGAAGGTGCAGAAAGAGACCGGCATCACCTATGAGTTCGCGGAGAAGGTCGGCGCGGCGGACTTCGAGCGCGTGCTCCGCGAGTACGCCGAGAGAGGATTCGACCTGATCGTCGGCGACGCATTCCTCGCGGGCGAGGAGCCTTCGCGGCGCGTGGCGAAGGAGTACCCCGAGGTCGCGTTCGCCTTCGGCTCGGAGTTTACCTTCCAGGAGCCGAACTACTCGGTCTTCGACAACTGGATCCACGAGCCCTCCTACCTGTGCGGGGTGATCGCCGGACGGATGACGAAGAGCAATACGCTGGGCATCGTCGCGGCCATCCCCATCGCCGAGGTCAACAGGCTGGTACACGCATTCAAAGAGGGCGCGCTCTCCGTGAACCCGGCCGTCAAGGTGAAGGTCGCCTACATCGGAAGCTGGTTCGATCCTCCGAAAGCGAAGGAAGCCGCCCTGGCCCAGATCGAGTCGGGCGTTGACATCATTTTCGCCGAGCGATTCGGCGTCTTCGAGGCGGCGAAGGAGCACAAGCTGCTTGCCTTCGGCAACATGCTCGACCAGCACGACCTGGCCCCCGAAGTCGTCGTGACGGGCCCCGTATGGGACATGTACCCGACGGTGCTCCACTCGGTCGACGCGGTCCGCAAGGGCGAATGGAAGGCCGAGAACCTCCGCGAGTGGTCGATGATGGCCAAGGGCGGCGCGTTCCTCGCCCCCTTCCACGAGTTCGAGCAGAAGCTTCCCGCCGAGCTGATGAAGGAGGTCCGCGACCTCGAGGCGAAGATCCTCGCAGGGGAGTTCACCGTCCCGGTCATCGAGACGGAATTGAAGACGGACTGATGTTTTTTTGGGGAACGGGGGGATGCCTCCGTTCCCCTTTTCGACGGAAACACCCGAAAGGGGGAATGGCTGCCGATGAGCCGGCCCGACACACCACGCACACACCTTGAAGAGCGCACCCCGGTCGTTGAGATGCGCTCGATCCGGAAGACCTTTCTCGACGTCGTCGCGAACAGGGACGTGGACTTCACTCTGTACAAGGGTGAGATCTGCGCCCTTCTCGGCGAAAACGGCGCGGGGAAGACGACGCTCATGAACATCCTCTTCGGATACTACGCTGCGGACAGCGGCGAGATCCGCATCGGGGGCGAGAAGGTCTCCCTCTCCTCCCCCCGCGACGCCATAACCCGGCGCATCGGTATGGTGCACCAGCACTTCACCCTCGTCCCTTCGCAGACAGTGCTTGAAAACACCGTTGTGGGGAGCTGCGGCGGCTTCTTTCTCGACATGGGGAAAGCGCGCCGGAAGCTGCTCGAACTGCAGCGCCGATTCGGCCTGCACGTCGATCCGGACGCGCCGGTGTGGACCCTCCCCATCGGAGGGCAGCAGAAGGTGGAGATCCTGAAGGCGCTCTACCGCGACGCGCACATTCTCATCCTCGACGAACCGACGGCCGTGCTCGCTCCTCTTGAGACGATGGAACTCTTCGGCACGCTGCGCGCACTGGCCGCCGAAGGGTGCTCGGTCGTCTTCATCTCGCACAAGCTCTACGAGGTCATGGAGATCGCCGACAGGGTGGTCGTTCTCTCGAAGGGGAGCGTGGCCGCCGAAAGGGAGACTCGCGACACGGACGAGCGCGAGCTGGCGAACCTGATGGTGGGACGGGAACTCGCCGTACAGCGGCACAGCGGCTCGCAGCGGCGGGGCGACCCCACGCTCGAGATCCGCTCGCTCTCGGTAAGGAACGACAAGGAGTTGGAGGCGGTCAAGGAGCTCTCACTCGCAATCCGTTCCGGGGAGATCCTCGGGATGGCCGGGGTCTCCGGCAACGGCCAGCGGGAGCTTGCGGAAGCCCTCTTCGGCCTCCGCGTCCCCGACGGCGGCGACGTGCTTCTCGGCGGGAAGCCGCTTCCTCCCGGAAAACCGAAGACCGCAGTGGACCGGAAGATGGCCCGTATCCCGGAGGACCGGATGACCACGGGACTGCTGCTCGAACTCACCGTGGAGGAGAACCTCGTCCTCGAAAACCACGCCTCCTTCCGCTCGTTCGGCATGCTCGACCACGCGGCGATCGGCAGGCACGCGGACAGGCTGATCGGCGAGTTCGGCATCACGACCGACGGACGGCGCGCCGTCGCCCGAACGCTCTCCGGAGGGAACCTGCAGAAGATCATCCTCGCCCGCGAACTTTCGGCCTCCCCGCGCGCCGTCGTTGCGGCCCAGCCGACGCGCGGACTCGACGTCGGGGCCATCGAGTACGTCCACAAGCGGATTCTGGAAGCCCGCGAGAGCGGCGCGGCCATCCTCCTGATCTCGGAGGACCTTGACGAAATCTTCCTGCTCGCCGACCGGATCGCCGTGATGTACGAAGGGCGTATCATGGGCATCGCTGAGCGGGATGAAGCGAGCAGAGAGCAGGTCGGTCTCTGGATGAGCGGGGTGAACGAACCGTGCGCATGATCGTGTCGAAGCGGGCGCCTCTGCCCGGATGGATACAGCTTCTCGTGCCGGTGGGGGCCGTCCTGGCGACGCTTTTGCTCTCGGCGATCCCCATCCTGATCGCGGGAGGCGACCTGTGGCTCTCGTACGCCTCCCTTTTCAAGGGAGCGCTGGGAACGCGCTACAACTTCCTGGAGACCTGCGTGAAGGCGGCGCCGCTGACCTTCACCGGGCTTGCCGTGGCCTTCGCCTTCCGGGCAAAGTTCTGGAACATCGGGGCGGAAGGACAGCTCCTCGCCGGCGCCATCGCCGCCGCCTGGGTCGGCATCTACGCGCCCCCCCTTCCGAAGGTGATCGTCCTTTTTCTCGTCTGCGCCGCAGGGTTTCTCGCCGGAGGCGCGTGGGCGACGATCCCCGCGCTGCTGAAGACGAAGTACAGGGTGGACGACGTGGTCACCACGCTGCTGCTGAACTACGTCATGTGGCACCTGATGGGATACCTGCTCTTCGGTCCGCTGCAGATGCCGGGGTCGAGCTGGCCCCGCTCCCCCGCCGTGGCGGAGATCGCGCGCTTCCCGGTGCTGCTGATCCGCTCGCGCTTCCATCTGGGCATCCTCCTCGCCCTCGTCGCCGTGCTCGTCGTCTGGTTCGTGAACAGCAAGACGGTCTTCGGCTACCAGTCGCGCGCCGTCGGGGTGAACCCGAGGGCGGCGGCCTTCGGCGGCATCAACGTGAACGCGGTCATCATGAAGACCGCGCTCCTCTCCGGAGGGCTCGCGGGGCTCGCGGGCGTGGGCGAGGTGGTTGCAATCCACTTCCACCTGCTGATGGACATCTCTCCCGGCTTCGGCTACTCCGGCATCGTCATCGCGATGCTCGGGCGACTGCACCCGGTCGGAACGGCGCTCTCCGCGTTCTTCTTCAGCGTGATCATCGTGGGGGCGCAGTCGATGAGCCGCCTGACCGGCGTCCCGACCTACATCGCGGAGGTGATTCAGGGGATGGCGCTCATCGTGATGCTCATCGCCCTGCTGCTGACCGAATACCGCGTAAAGGCGGTGAGAGACTGATGGAACAGGTGATGACCACCGCTTTTATCACGGGACTTCTGGCGGCCATGATGCGCATGGCGACGCCCATCATCTTCGGCACGCTTGGAGAGATCCTCTGCGAACGCGCCGGGGTGCTCAACCTCGGTATCGAGGGAATCATGCTGATGGGGGCGATGACGGGCTTTCTCACTACGCTGACCACGGGCTCGCTCTGGCTCGGCGTAGCGGCCGCGGCGCTCGTCGGCGTGCTGCTCTCCCTCTTCATGGCCTTCCTCGCCGTCTACCTGGGGCTCTCGCAGCACGTCTCGGGGCTCGGGATCACGCTCTTCTCGACAGGGCTGGCCATGTTCATCTACAGGCTCGCGGTCGGCTCCCCGGTGAACCCACCCACGGTGCGCCCCTTCACGCAGACGGCGATTCCGTTCCTCTCGGGCATTCCCATCCTGGGGACGGCTCTCTTCAACCAGTACGTTCTGGTCTATATCGCGCTGCTCCTCGTGCCGCTGATCTGGTTTCTGCTCTACCGCACCTCGTGGGGGCTCGCCATCCGCACCGTCGGGGAAAACCCCTTCGCCGCGGACACGGTAGGCATTAACGTCAACCTGACGCGGACGCTCTGCCTCGCGGCGGGCGGCGCGCTCATGGGCGTCGGCGGCGCGTTCCTGACCCTGGCCCACCAGAACATGTTCCTGATCGACGTGGTGGGCGGCAGGGGGTGGATCGCCGTCGCCATGGTGATCTTCGGCAACTGGGATCCTGTGAAGGGAATGGCGGGCGCGATGATCTTCGGTTTCCTCGACGCGCTCCAGCTCCGCCTCCAGGGCCTGGGCTTCGACATCCCGTTCCACCTCTTCCTGATCATCCCCTACCTGATGACGGTCATCGCGCTCGTCGGCGTCTCGCGGCGGGCGGCGGCTCCGGCGGGGCTGCTGAAGCCGTACCGGAGGGAAGAGAAGGGGTAGCGGAAACTCCGCGGAGAAGAGGGCGGTCTCTTCTCCGCGCATGCATACGGCGAAGCGAGTTCCGGGGGGCGACGCCCTGCGCGATCTTGGGGAGCGGTCCCGGCGGAGAGAGTTCTTCATCGCATCTCTTTGTGAAAGAGAGGGGAAAGCATGACGTTACAGCATGTGGGAAAGAACGTTCCAAGAGTGGACGCCGTCCGGAAGGCGACGGGAGAGGCCGTCTTCGTGGCCGACATCGTTCTGCCGCGGATGCTCCACGCGAAGGTGCTGAGGGCCGGGGTCCCTCACGCCAAGATTCGCTCGATCGACACGTCGAAGGCTTCGGCGATGCCCGGCGTCAAAAAAGTCGTCACAGGACAGGGGTGCGGAATGCTCTTCGGCACCTGCCTCTGGGACCAGCCGCCTCTGGCCGTCGACAAGGTCCGCCACGCGGGCGAGCCCGTCGCGGTGGTCCTCGCGGAGACCGAGAATCAGGCTGCCGCGGCGCTGAAGGAGATCGCCGTCGACTACGAGAAAATCCCGTTCGTCCTCGACCCGGTGGAGGCCGCGGCGCCCGGAGCGCCGCTCATCCACGAGAAGAACGGCTCCTACCGCAGGGTGGAGTACGTGGTGCATCCGATCCCCGGAAGCAACGTCTTCCATCACTATAAGCTGCGCAAGGGGAACGAACAGGAAGGATTCGCCAAAGCCGACGTCACGGTCGAGGACGAGTTCGAGTTCCCCCTGTCCAGCCAGGCGCCGCTCGAGCCGCACGGCGCGATCTGCCGCTTCGGCGCGGACGGCGATCTCGAGATATGGGCCTCCAACCAGGCCCCGTTCGTCCTCCGGGACGTCCTCGCCGACATGTTCGGCATCTCCGCGTCGAAGATACGCGTCCACATCCCCTACCTCGGCGGCGGCTTCGGCGGGAAGTCGGACGTGAGCATCGAGCCGATGGTCGCCTATGCGGCGAGCTTCGTTCCCGGATACGCCGTCAAGCTGGTGCTCACGCGCGGCGAGGTCATCTCCGGCGCGCTGATCGGACGAGGGATGAAGGGGCGCATGCGGATCGGGGCGAAGCTCGACGGCACATTCACCGCGCTGAAGGCCGAGATGTACTTCGCGGACGGCGCGTACGGCGACACGGGGTGGCCCGTGGACACCGTCGCCGGGCACAACTGCACCGGACCCTACGAGTTCCCGAACGCGATCGTGGACGTCTACGGCGTCTACACCAATTCGCCGAGCGTCGGCGCGTACAGGGGGTACGGACACCCCGAGGGGCAGTTCATGTCCAGCCGCCTGATCGACATGCTCGCGCGGAAGCTCGACATGACGCCGGCGGAGATCATGCGGAAGAATTTCCTCCGCGAGGGGCGGAAGAACGCCCTCGGACAGACGATCAAGAAGAGCAACGGCGACCTCTTCGGCTGCCTCGACGTCGTCGAGAAAGCCCTCGCGGAGGAGCCGCTCCCGCCCAACGACGAGCGGTACATCTACGGCAAGGGAATCGCCTCGATGATGAAGTCGCCCAAGATGGCGGCGAACGCGGCATCCTGCTGCCACGTGCAGGTCAACGCCGATGGAAGCGCGTTCGTCAACCTCGCGGGGATCGAGATGGGGCAGGGCGTCCATACGGTCTTCGCGCAGATGGCGGCCGAGGCGCTCGAACTGCCGTTCGAGAAGGTGCGCGTCTACTCCGACGTGGATACGCAGTTCTCGCCGTGGGAGTGGCAGACGGTGGCCTCCATGCAGACCTACCGGGGCGGCCGCGCCATTCAGGACGCGTGCCGCGCGCTCGTCGCCAAGGCGAAGGAAACGGCGGCGAAGGTCTGGAACTGCGCCTCCGGAATGATTGTCTACAAAGAGGGCGTCTGCGTTCACCCGAACACCGGAGCGACGCTCTCCCTCGGCACGCTCGCGCGCGGCTTCATGGCCGCGAACGGCCTCACTGTCGGCGAACCGCTTGCGGCGACCGGATGGTACCGCGTTCCGGAGATCACGGAGCCCGACCCGGAGACCGGCATGGGGAACGCCGCCGGAAGCTGGACCTTCGGCGCTCAAGGATGCGCGCTCCGCGTCGACAGGCGGACCGGCGAGGTCAAGATACTCCACTTCGCCTCCGCATTCGACGTCGGCAGGGCGGTCAACCCCGCCGCGGCGCGCGGCCAGATCACGGGCGGCGTCGTCCAGGGGATGGGCGCGGCGCTGATGGAGAAGATCCTCTTCACCGACGAGGGCGTGGCGAAGAACGTCACCTTCCCGGCGTACAAAATTCCGCGCCTCCACGACGCGCCGGAGAAGCAGACCGTGGTGCTGCTGGAGACGCCCAACGAAGAGGGGCCGTGGAGCGCGAAGCCCATGGCGGAACACCCCATCGTCGCGGTGGCGCCGACCATCCTCAACGCGCTGCGCGACGCGACGGGCGTCGAGTTCACCGCGCTTCCGGTCACGCCGGAGAGAATACTGGAAGCCCTGAAAACCCGAAAGGAGGACAAGTAGAATGCGCGTCCTCAACTTCACAGTCAACGGAACACCAAGGACGGTCCATCTTGAAGAGGGGCGCGTCATGCTCGCCTCCGTGCTGCGCGACTCGCTCGGCCTGACGGGAACCAAGGTGGGGTGCGGCACGGGGCAGTGCGGCTCGTGCACCGTGGTGATGGACGGAAAGGCCGTGACAAGCTGCACCGTCCCCGCGGAGAAAGCCGAGGGAACGAGCGTCCTCACCATCGAGTCCCTCGCCGAGGGCGGCGTCCTCCACCCGATCCAGCAGGCCTTCGTCGAGGCCGGGGCCATCCAGTGCGGCTTCTGCACGCCGGGGATCGTCATGCGCCTCTACGCGCTCTTCACTCAAAATCCGGACGCCGACGACGAAACGATCATGAATGCGCTCGACAAGCACCTCTGCCGCTGCACCGGCTACGAAACCATCGTCAAGGCGGCGCACCTCGCGCAGGAGAAGCTCCGCGCGGCCCGCTGACCGGGCTGCGAACGGGCCGATTTCAGGCAGAGAACAAATGAAAGGAGAATGAACTCATGGCATTCAGTCTTCTGATCAAGAACGCACGGACCCGCTTTTCCCAAGGAAAGCCCCTCTCCATCGGCATCGAGGGGGAGAAGATCGCCGCCGTCGGCGAGAACCTCCCGGAGGCGGGCGCGGCGCAGGTCATCGACGCGGGCGGAAAGCTGGTCACGGAGTCCTTCGTGAACGGCCATCTCCACCTGTGCAAGGTGTACACGCTGGAGATGGTGGGGCAGGACGCCCTCTCCTCCTACCACGGGGGAAGCATGGGCGGGGCCATGACGGCCATCGAGCAGGCCTCGCGCGTGAAGGACCACTACGACGAGAAGTGGATCATCGAGAACGTCCGCAAGGCGTGCCGCCTGGCCCAAAAATACGGCAACACCCATATCCGCGCCTTTGCCGACACCGACACCAAGGCGAAGCTGGAGGGGATCAAGGCGCTGCTGAAGGCCCGCGAGGAGTTCAAGGACACCGTTGACCTCCAGGTAGTCGCCTTCCCGCAGGACGGCGTGGTGCGCGACCCGGGCGCGGACGGGTACATCCGCTCGGCGCTCGAGCTGGGGGCCGACGTCGTGGGCGGTATTCCGTGGATCGAGTACACCGACGCCGACATGCAGGCGCATATCGACTCGATGTTCGCCCTCGCCAAGGAGTTCGGCAAGGACGTCTCCATGCTGATCGACGACGCGGGCGACTCCGGACTCCGCTCGCTCGAAATGCTCGCCGTGAAGACGATCAAGGAGGGGTGGCAGGGGCGCGTGACCGCGCAGCACTGCCGCGCCATGGCCATGTACCAGGAGCCCTACTTCCGCAAAGTGCTCGCACTGCTGCAGAAAGCGAAGATAGGCCTCGTCAGCGACCCGCACACCGGCCCGCTCCACGCGCGCGTGCGCGACCTGTACGACGCGGGCGTCGCCGTCGCGCTGGGGCAGGACGACATCGCCGACGCCTACTACCCCTTCGGCCGGAACAACATGCTCGAAGTGGCCTTCCTCGCCGTCCACCTGCTCTGGATGACCACGTTCGGCGACATGGAGATCCTCTACGACCTGATCACCACGAACGCGGCCAAGGCCATGGGAATCAAGGGACACGTCCTCGAGCCGGGCGGCAACGCCGACCTCGTCGTGCTCGACGCGGAGGACGTCTACCACGCCATCTGGGAGCACGACGCGCCCCTCCACGTCATCCGCAAGGGCAAGGACGTCACGCTGAAGTAGGCGCCGCGGCAGATCGCAAGAAAGCACGCCGCCCCCGGAGAAGAATTCCGGGGGCGGCGGTTCGGTATCTCATAGGAGGAGGTTGAGTTCGGCATGCGGCAGAGCATTTTCGAAGTGTTGCGACTGGAAGGCCTGAATCACATGGAGATCCACTACGACTGGAGAAGCGGGAGGTTCGTTCTGTATGCGGCGCGCGAATGGGATCCGGAGACGCCCTTCCGCGAATACAACCGGCGCTTCACCGTTTTTTCGCTCCGGGCGTCCGACGGCCTTTTTTTCAACAGCGCCCAAACGGAGGCGCTCTTCGCCAAGCACGGCCTGAGCGCTCATCTGGACAAGATCAAGGAACTTATGCGCAAGGGAAGGCACATTCTTCTCGACGCCTACTTCAACGAACAACTCGGCATCCGCTTCACGAACCACATCCACAGCGACAAGCGCGGCATCAACAACCGGCGCTCCTCCCTCCTCATGGGAGGCATCAGAAGACATGAGACCGACGAAGACGAGATCGACGTCTTCGTCGACGGGATGAATCTGGGCCGGGGGATGACGTTCAAGAACGTCGCGGCGGGTCTTCCGATGGGCGGATGCAAAATCACGGTGCAGATGGAGCCGGTGGATCTCGAAAACATGGACCAGGTGGGCTTCCTCTCCTACGCCAACGACCGGACGCGAAACACCACCGGGCCGGACATGCGCTTCCCCCCGGATCTCGCGGACGTGATGAAGGAGCATTTCTCCCTGCATATCACCGGCGGCCCGAAAGGACCGCTCGGCCCCACCGGAACGCCCACCGCCCACGGCGCGCACATGGCGGTCAAGCAGGGCGCCCGTTTCCTCTGGGGATCGGATTCGCTCGAAGGGAAGCGCATCGCCGTACAGGGGCTCGGCGCGGTGGGCTTCCCTCTGGCGGAAGACTTCATCCGCGACGGCGCGAAGCTGGTCGTCTGCGATCTTGACTCCTCGGCTGTCCGACTTCTGAAAGAGAAGCACCCCGAAGCCTCGATCGAGGCGGTCGATCCCTCCGCCATTCTGCACGTCGATGCGGACATCTTCGCTCCGTGCGCCGTCGGCGGCGTCCTCGACGAGCGCGTCATCTCCGATCTCAAGTTCAAGATCGTCATGGGACCGGCGAACAACGTCCTCAAGGCTTCGAGTCAGGAGGAGGAGTACAGGCTGGCGAAGATGCTCGCCGAACGGGGGATTCTGTATCAGGTGGAATGGTACCACAATATCGCGGGCGTGATGGCCGGCTACGAGGAGTACGTCCACCAGAACGAGGCGAGCATGGAGCGGCTGATGGAAAAAGTCGGGGCGCTGTGCACCGAGAAGACGTGGGAGAACCTGAACGAGGCGGCGAAGGAGGGGGTCACGCCCACGGAGCGGGCGTACGGAAGCGTCGAGCGGGAAGTGTACGGAGAGTAAACGGTTCGGCAACCGGAAGGAGCGATGAAGTGTATGGAACGGGAACGTTTTTCATCGAAAATCGGTTTCTTTCTCTCGGCGATCGGGTTCGCGATCGGCATAGGCAGTCTGTGGCGCTTTCCGTATCTCGTGGGAAGATACGGGGGAGGCATCTTCCTGCTCTTCTACGTGCTCATCATCTTCGGCATCGCGATACCGCTCTTCGTCCTCGAAATGGCGCTGGGGAGCGCTTCGCAGAAGAATCCGGCGGGCGCGTACCGGCAGCTGGGCAAAGGGAAGGCGTGGACGCTCAACGGCTATCTGAACATCTTCGCGATGCAGCTCCTTCTTGGCTATACGATGCCGGTCGCGGGCTGGATCATGGCGTACATTTTCAAAACGGGCCTCGGGACGTTCCAGGCCCTCTCCCCCGCGGAGATAGGCGAATACTTCGGCGCCTTCATCGCCAACACGCCCGAAGTGATCGCCTGGAGCGCCGCAACGGTCGTCCTCGTGGTGCTGATCATCGGTCGAGGGCTCAACAAGGGGCTTGAATTCGCCAACTCTCTCTGCATGCCCGCGCTGTTCCTCATTCTGACCGTGCTGATCGTCCGCTCGCTCACCCTGCCGGGAGCGACCGAGGGGCTCGTCTACTACCTCAAGCCCGACTTCTCCAAGTTCACCGCCAGGGCCGTCTACGACTGCATCGGGCAGGCGTTCTTCGCCATCGGGGTCGGCATGGCCGCCGGAATCGTCTTCGGAAGCTATCTGAAACAGGAGCAGAAAAGCCTGCTCAAGCAGGGCATCCACATCGGAAGCGCGCTGACGCTGGCCGGATTTCTCTCCGGGCTGGTGATCTTCCCCGCCGTCTTCTCGTTCGGCCTGGAGCCCGCCGGAGGCCCGGGACTCACCTTCGTCACCATGCCCAACGTCTTCAACAAGATGCCGATGGGCACGCTCTTCGGCGTTCTTTTCTACGTGCTCTTCTACCTCGCCGCGCTCTCCTCCTGGCTCGGCGGCGCGGAGGCCGTGGTCGCCTCCTACATGGAGGAGTTCGGCTTTTCGAGGAAAAAGGCGGTCTACGTGGTCGGCGGCACGATGTTCGCCATCGGCTGCGTCTCCGCGTATTCGATGGACTTCTTCGAGACCGCGGACGCCGTTCTGAACAACGCGTTGATCGCGGGCGGACTGCTTCTGACGCTCTTCGTAGGCTGGTCGTGGGGAATGCGGAAGTTCTTCGACGAGGCGGGGATACGCTCTTCGACGACGCAAGCGATTTTCACCATCATCGTGAAGTACGTCGCTCCCGCCACGATCATCATCCTCGGTCTGAGCATGCACGGAGTCTTTTAAATACGTCGAAAGCCGCGCAGGGAGCATTCTCCCGGCGCGGCTTTCGACGGAGTAACTTTTTATCTGAAGGTGACCTCCAGTTCTTTTTCCAGCGCTCGCGCGACTTTTCGGAGAAAGAGCACGGAAGGATTGTGCCGGCCCGATTCAAGCCGGCTTATATTCCCCTGGGTGGTTCCGATTCTCTCCGCCAGCTCGGCCTGAGTAAGGCCTTTTTCAAGACGGGCGGCGATGATGGAAGCGATAAGAGAATACTCTTCCTTCAGATCGTCGTAGGCCGACGCAGTCTCCGGATTTTGCAGCAGCTCTTTCTTCACTTCTTCCCAAGATGCGGAATTTTTCATTCGCCACACCTCCTCAGGTACTCATTCATACGCTTTCTTGTCGTTTCCAGCTCTTTCGCCGGAAGGGCGTCCGTTTTTCGTAGAAGAGCACCTGCCATTTCATAGCAAAGCCCCTTTCGAACCTTGAAACGCATTATATCATATAGGATATGAAATTCCGAGACTCGTTATCTTTCCTGCATCCTCGCCTCAGTCCAACTCGCCGTGACCGTTTTCCTTCGTTATTCCCGAGACAAGCCCGTCCAAGTCGTAGCGCCCCTCCGGTTCCGGTATGTGCAGCAGACGCAGCATCTCCTTCTCGCTCTCCAGAACACGCGCGGCGATGAACTCCGCGAACGGGCGGTCGTCGGTTCGCGCACGCTCCAGCAGGTCGATATACTCCCTGCGCAGAATCGGAGGTATGACGGCCGGTAGATAGCCGTCCTGTATCAGCGCGGCGTTCATCAGCAATCGGGAGATGCGGCCGTTTCCGTCGATGAACGGATGGATGAAGACGAAACGCTTGTGGAGCTGCGCGGCGAACTCGACCGGATGATATCCGCCGCGTTCGCTGTTCGCCCATTCGAAGAGAGATGCCATCTCCGAGGGAATTCGGCCCGGTTCCGTCACCGGATAGCTCGACCCCGTGATCAGGACGGCCCGGCTTCGGTAGCTCCCGGCCGCGGATTCGTCGATGTTGCGGTAGAACATCCGGTGCATGGTCCGCGCGTCCTCCTCCGAGATGCTCGCGCTTTGAAGCAGCGAGAACATGAAGTCGTACGCCTCCGCGTGGCCGATGGCCTCGAACGAGTCACGAAGAGGCTTCCCCCCCGCAGTGAGCCCGTCCTCCAGCAGCACCTTGGTTTCGCTCTCCGTGAGGGTGTTCCCTTCGATGGCGTTGCTCGACCAGGTCAGGCCGATGCGGTAGTACCTCCGTATCTCGTCGAGCATCGCTCCCTCGAACGGACGCACCCCGTCGATCACAGCTTTCAGCCGGTCAACTCTTTGGAAGATCGTCATTGCGCATGCCTCCTGTATTCTTTCAACAAATCACAACCCTGTTTCGGTCTATGAATACGAAGCGCTCCCCTACACTCCCCCGACCCGTACCTTTATGCAGACCTTGCGGACCGTCGCCGGGACGAGGGCGCGCTTCTGCGGCATGTGGGCGTCCTCGGGAAAGACGATGGCGATGTCGCCCTTCCGCAGAAGGATGAAGTCGCACTCCTTCTCGAAGAAGGCCGCCTCGGTCGCCGGGTCGTACTCGACGGCAGGGACCCCGGCGCGTTCAAGCGACGCGTACCCCAGATACTCGAACCCCTCGGCGACGTAGTTCACGTCGGCGTACACCCGATGGGCCTCCAGCGTGCAGTCGTCGATGGTCTTGGTGACGTACTCCTGCACAAGGGCGAAGACGTCGTCTCCCTCTATGTCGTAGCGCCCCGGCTCCATCGCCGCGACGTCGTGCTCCTTCAGAAATTCGAGCGCCTTCCGGAAGCGCGCCCCCAGCGCGTAATACCGTTCGCAAGCTGCCAGCGTGCCGATGATCATACTCTTTCCCACCTTTCATTTGAAGAAATCCTGCTTGCCGGATCTTCGAAACTGCCCGCCTCCAGCTCGCCGCGACGTGCCGTCTCCATAGCCGCGACGGTGACGAAAACGAGAAATCGACTACAGCTTCCTCCATCCGGGAATGACTTTGGCGAACTCGTCCTGAAGGGCGGCCCGCCTGGAATTGCCTTTTTTCACCTCGCGGGCGAACGCCGTCCACTTCGCAACCTCGCCCAAACGCTCGACAAGGACGCGCCGGACTGCCGCCATCTGCCGAGCTTTGAGCGCGTACACATCTCTTCCGGCGGTCTCGTAGAGGTTCTCCATGCTTCGGACATAGCAGTCGTACATTCTTTCGGGGTGATCGGCCTCAAGCTTTTCCGCGGCTGCAAAAACATCGCTGTTCCAGTAGAGCTTTCTTCCGTGCTGCAAAAGGATCGTCAGCGCATCGGAGGACTCTCCTCGATGCACGTGATAGAAGAGGCGAACATCCGGACGCGCGCTTTTCATGCGCTCCGCGACCCTCTCTTCGTAGGCGGCCCACTCTTCGTCGGAACACTCCCGGCGAAAGATCAGGTACTCATCGAACAATGCCGCGCTATAAAACTGATCGAAACGCAGTTCCGTCGCCCGGGCTCTCTTGCCCGTCGCTTCCAGCCTGTCTATGACGAAGGAACGAAGCGTGTATTTATTGCCGTCGGCTATTTCAAGTCCGGCCTCGGCCACTTTCATGGCCTCCTCCCAATCTCCCGAGTCTCTATGGAACTCCGCGAGGTCGAGATAGTCCTCGGACCGATGTAAATTCTCAAGCCGAATCGCGAGATACTTCTCCCCGTCGCCGCTTTTTTTGTAGTACTTCATCATGGAAGCAGGACCGTATTTTCCTTCCAGAGAATCCCCCTGCGCCTCGAGCGTCCGGCTCAGATAGTCGAGATCGTCCTCGTCCGCACACGCCGAAAGGGCGATGTCGTACAGAAGTTCGTGGGTTCCGTAGTCATCCTTCTCCAGATATTCGAACACATTGTCCGTAATTTCCCTCCGGCATTCTCTGCCCGCAAGCCCTTCGTTCAAAGCGTTTGAAAGATCCCCAAGGAGATCGTACATCTCCTCCTCCTCGTCCTCATACAAACCTCCGTACTCGTACAGATCCGAGAGGCTCGGTTCCGCGCTCCGCCAAAGAGAGAGAATCTTCTCCTCGGCGGCGAGTCGTTCGACTACCGATGGCCGGGATGCACCGGCGGAGATGTATTCAAGCAGTTCAACATATCGCTCGGAAGAGCGGGACGCCGTCTCTATCAGAAAATGCTCCAGCACTTCTTTCGGCGTCTCCGGAAGTATCTTCGCAAGGAGCTGTTCCCGTTCCGGCACACTGTGCGCATCTTCAACGCGAAGTTCGACTCTTTTTCTCATCCTTGTAGAGATCTCCTCTCTTGAACAGTCCAAAAAACAGAAGAGATACGACCATACTCTTCCTCCAAGCGCGTAATACCGTTCGCAAGCGGCCGGCGTACCGATGATCATACTCTTCCCGGCCAGAACAATAGCATGAAGAGGAAGGTCGCTACAAGAGCGATGAGACGTCAGTGTGGTATGTTTTTCGGGCAACATGAAATAGAATAGGCTTGGGCTGCTATATTGAGCAATACGAACAGCATGGATCCGACCGGGCCGAATACGGCACGAGACTACTGGACAACATCTCGACAAAGTTAATCGGAAGCGGCATGGAGGGAGTCGCCGCCAGATCGTTGCGTCAATACAGGCAGTTTTTTGCGACTTACCCCGAGATTCGGCAGACACTGTCTGCCAAATCATCGGAAGTCCTGATTCCATCTTCGATTCGGCAGACGTTACCTTTAGAATCACCCGTTTCTTCGCCCACCCGGGAACCAATCTCCGTCGAGCGCTGGGATGTTTTTCGGAAACTCTCGTTCAGCCACTTTGCAGAACTGATTGCGATTACGGACGAAACCAAGCGTCTTTTCTACGAAGTCGAGTGCATCCGCGGCAACTGGTCGGTTCGCGAATTGAAGCGCCAGAACGCCAGCCTCTACTACGAGCGCTCCGGCCTTTCCACGGACAAGAAAAAACTCGCGGAACTGACTCGAAGCAGCGCGGAAACCGCCGATCCGAGAATCGCGATCCGCGATCCGTACGTACGCAGGGCAGTCGAAGATGCATCGTGGATTCGGGGAGTTATCGCGGGAAGAATACCGTCCCGGTCTTCACGCCTTGGACCGATTTAGCAAGAAGCAATCCGAATGAATCGAGGTGCGCCTACTACTTTGAGGAATTCGACGTCTTCTCTCCGGACGCTCCTTCCGTCGCAGCGCGCCTCGTTCTTTCTTATACGTTCTTCTTTTCATTCAGCAGGACTATCCGCTCCTGTAGACCTGCCCGTCGTTCCTTACTTCATGAAGTCCTTTGTCAGGTTAAGCTTCCTCATGCCGGTCACAACGGCGCATTCCCTCGGCCAGCCACTCCGCGGACTCCTCCGTTCCGGCGAAACCGCCGCGCTTCGCCTCCGCCGCAAGCATAGCCCAATACTTGTCCTCATGCTCCCGCATTCGACGGAATTCGTCGGCGGAGACCAGCACGGCCGAAGAACGGCCGGAACGAGTGATTTCCACCGGCTCCTTTTGAGCATGCTCGACATACGCGCCGAAACGCTGCTTGAATTCCGTCGCATTCACCACAACGGGCATTCCGCTCACCTCTTTATTATTATGATTAAAACGATCATAACAATCATGACGATCATTTCGCCTATACAAGGATACTCTTTCGAAGGGGTACGTCGACAGGACCGAGCAAGCCTGGTTTTGGTACTCAAAAAACTGACCAGGGTTGGGGGTGCGGACACGGGTTTCACCACGGACGACAGTATCATGATTCTTGCCGTCGCCAAGGCGATCATAGAGGCCGCGCCGAGGTAACCGACAAACGAGAGCATCTATCATGCTGAAGAACCGGACGTTTTCGCTCGTAGTCTACTTTTTGAAAAGCTCACTATGGGAGCCAAGACGAACCAAATTGACCGTTGTCTCCGATATCTGATAGATCAACAGAACATCGGGAAGGATGTGACACTCCCGATGATCCTTCCACACGCCGGAGAGGGAATGATCGCAAAAACACGATTCCAGAAGCACTCCCTCTTGAAGCTGTGTATTGAGTATCTGGTGACGCGCAAGAAACTCCTCCCGTTTTCTAAGTGAGGCTAGAACCCGACGAAGATCCCGTTTGTACTGGGCTGTCCATCGGATTTCCTTCACTGTTCCAGTTCCTCAAGAATCCCTTTTGCCAGATCTTCGAAACTGCCGGTTTCCAGCTCGCCGCGACGTGCCGCCTCCATAGCCGCGACGGTGACGTCGTTCGGGATATCGACTGAAAAAGGAAGCCCCCGGCGCAGAATCGTCTGCCTGTAGAAAAGACGAATCGCCTCGCTCGTCGTCAAGCCGAGTGTTGCAAAGATCTTCTCGGCCTCCTTCTTATCCTCGGCTTCCAATCTGATATTTACGGTCGCATTCACCATACCGCTCACCCCCGAACGCATTGTATTGCTTTTAGCGTTACATCTCAAGAGGGATTCCCGATACCGGCGTCCAGACACTCTCCTTTTTCTGATGATCGAATGAGAAGGCGGCAAAGAAAGGCGGAGTACCGCCGTACACGCCGTAACTGGGAAGAGCGCGCCTGAAAACAGCGACTGGTCAAAAACTTGACAATAAGACTTGAACGTATATATTGAATCGAGGACAACGACGCTCTCCGTTACGCTAAGATAAGTCCACATATGATGAAGAACAGGTCGGGATTACCGATGCTGGAAACGGGAAAAAAGGTATCGCCAGCGTTTGCGGGAACACTTCGTCGTCGGGGGAAAAGCCTCCTGGTCGGAAGAGGCGACGCTCCATGCTCGGCGCGATCATCGGCGATATCACGGACTCCTGGTTCGGATTCGACAACCGCCGGAGCAAGGAGTTCGAACTCTTCACGGAGACCTGCTTCGCGACGGACGACAGATCTTCGAAAACAGGGGGTTAGCGTATGAGAGGGTCCGGTCAAGCGCCTTTGGAAACCGAGTTTCTGCTCTATCAAGCGGAAAACGGAAGCATTCGAATCGAGGCTCGCCTCCAGAACGAGACACTATGGTTGAGCCTTTCGCAGATGGCCGATCTCTTCGCTATCGATAAATCCGGTATCAGCCGCCACTTGAAGAATGTCTTCGAGAGCGGCGAGCTTGAGCGGTCGGCAGTTGTTGCAAAGTATGCAACAACTGCCGCGGACGGCAAAACTATCAAGTGGAACACTTCAATCTGGATGCGATCATTTCGGTCGGATACAGAGTGAACAGCATTCGGGGCACTCGGTTTCGAATGTGGGCGACTGAACGAATCAAGGAGTACATCGTCAAGGGGTTCGCGATGGACGATGATCGTCTCAAAAGAGGAGGCGGAGGTGCCTATTTCGAGGAGCTTCTCGCCCGCATCCGCGACATTCGTTCTTCGGAGAAGGTGTTTTTGGTTTTTTTCCAAAAGGAGGCGACGCCCCATGATCGGCGCGATAATCGGCGATATCGCGGGTTCACGATTCGAGTTCAACAACCACAGGAGCAAGGAGTTCGATCTGTTCACGGACACATGCTTCGCCACGGACGACAGCATCATGACGCTCGCCGTCGCCAGGGCGATCATGGAGGCCGAAAGGAGCGCCGGCTCCGCGGACCGTGACGACGCGTTCTACTCCGCTCTCGGCGGCCTGACGGCGAAGTCCATGCGGGAGATCGGCCAACGCTACCCGCACTGCGGATACGGAGGACGGTTCCATCAATGGATGTTTTGCCGGAATCCCCGGCCGTACGACAGCTTCGGCAACGGCGCGGCCATGCGGATAAGCCCCGCTGACGCCGGAGGAGGAGGAATGTCTGGCGATTTCACAGCCGGAGTTCGCCGAGGGGAAGAATATTCCGCTGAAGGATGTCATGAATGAACTATGTTGAATGGAGGCATTTTCCCAGAACATATATATGATTTTTTAGTAACCGGAAAGGCGGCAGAACGCATGGAGACGAACGAACAGCGAATTCTCGACCTGATCCGAAAGGGAGAGGGGCTGAATCTCGAGTTCAAAACCTGCCGGGAGCGCTTGAACCGCGATGTGTACGAAACCGTCTGCGCTTTTTTAAACCGGCACGGCGGGACGATCCTGCTCGGCGTTCAGGACTCCGGAGAGGTCGCAGGTATTGCGCCGGAGGCTCTGGCGCGTATTCGCAAGGACTTCGTGACTGCGGTGAACAACCCGCAGAAGCTCATTCCCCCGACGTATCTTTCCATAGACGAGGTCGCGGTGGAGGGCAAAACGCTGCTGCGCATCTATGTTCCGGAGAGTTCCCAGGTGCATCGCTGCAACGGGCGCATCTACGACCGGAACGAGGACGGCGATCTGGACATCACCGACCATACCGCGCAGGTGGCTCTGCTCTACCAGCGAAA
>Ga0334886_1001860_pt1 | contig 22851 bp, 21 predicted proteins | sample GraSluR1_MG_9_FD_207232 | JGI IMG/M metagenome (GOLD analysis project Ga0334886, IMG submission 207232) | Sludge microbial communities from methane-producing bioreactor in Wageningen University, Netherlands - Granular Sludge_27_06-R1 | ecosystem: Engineered > Bioreactor > Anaerobic >... | reverse complement strand
AGGCCGCGCCGTACTTTTCCCGTTTGGCGTACCCCACGCCGCTCACCTGGAGCAGTTCGTCCGGCGTCTGCGGCAGCTTCTCGCACATGTCGCGAAGCGTCGCGTCGGTAAAGACCACGAAGGCGGGAACGCCCTGAGCGCCGGCGATCTCTTTCCGGAGGGCGCGCAGCTTGTCGAAGAGTTCGAGGTCAGTCGGCTCCATGAGCATGCTCACACCTTTCGGCTCGGCGGCAAGCGGTTTCGGCTCCTGCTTCGCCACGGGCATCGCGAGCTTCTCTCCCCGAAAGAGCACTCCCTTTGCCAACGGAGTGGTCTTCACCACAGGAAATTCGTCGTCCGTGAGCGAAATATACCCTCGCGAAAGCAGATAGTCTATCTTTACGCGCAACGAACGCTCGCTCTCATCCTTCATTATGCCGTAGGTTGAAAGTTCGCCAAGGCCCAGCTTGAGCACGCGCTCGCTCTTGCTGCCGCGCAGCGTGCTCACGAGCAGCGAGACCCCGTAGCGCTCCTTCATCCTGAGCACGCAGGAGAGGATCTTCTGCGCGGGGATGGTGATATCCTCCTGTTCGAAGTCGCGGAGGCAGTTCGAGCAGTGACCGCAGGCGGAGGGGGCATCGTCGCCGAAGTACCCCAGGATAGCGGCGCGGAGGCAATCCGTCGTGTGGCAGTAGGCGACCATCTTGCGCAGCCTGTTCCGCTCGGACTCGCGCACCTTCCGCAGCGTCTCCTCGTCGAGTTCTTCGTTCTCGCGCTCTTTTTCTATGAAGAACTGGTTTGTGAACACGTCCTGCCCACCGTAGAAGAGCACGCACTCCGCGGGGGAGCCGTCCCGCCCGGCGCGCCCCGCCTCCTGGTAATAGCTCTCCATGTTCTTCGGCATGTTGTAGTGGAGCACGTACGCGACGTTCGACTTGTCGATCCCCATGCCGAAGGCGTTCGTCGCCACCATGATCCGCGCGTCGTCGGCCTGGAAGCGGTCCTGGTTTTCCCGGCGCTCTTCCTGAGTCAGTCCGGCATGGTAGCGCGTCGCAGAGTACCCCGCGTCGCAGAGCCTCTCGCAGACCTCGTCGACGGTCTTGCGGGTGAGGCAGTAGACGATGCCGCTCTTCTCCTTGCGGCTGCGAAGAAACTCCTTCAGCGCCGCCGGCTTGCTCTTCGGCGACTGCACCTCGAAGTAGAGGTTCTTGCGGTCGAAGCCTGTGGTGACGACGTGCGGCGCGCGGAGGTTCAGCAACTGGACGATGTCGTCGCGCACCTGCGGCGTCGCCGTGGCGGTGAAGGCCCCGAGCACGGGGCGAAGCGGGAGGGAGCGGACGAACTCGCCGATCTTGAGGTAGCTCGGTCGGAAGTCCTGCCCCCACTGCGAGACGCAGTGCGCCTCGTCGACGGCGACGAACGGAATGGAGGCGTCGCGTGCGAACTCGAGGAAGTCCTCCGTCGCAAGTCGCTCCGGCGCGACGTAGAGCAGCGTGTACTTCCCGGCGCGGGCGTTGCGGAGGACGGTCTTCATCTGGGGGAACGTGAGCGTGCTGTTGAGAAACGCGGCCGCGACGCCCGACTGGCGGAGTGCGCTCACCTGGTCCTTCATCAGGGAGATCAGCGGGGAGACGACCAGCGAGACCCCCTCGAAGAGGAGCGACGGGATCTGGAAGCAGAGCGACTTTCCCGCCCCCGTCGGCATGATCCCCACCGCGTCGCGCCCGTCGAGCAGCGCGTCGATAACCTCCTCCTGCCCGGAGCGGAAGCCCCCGAAGCCGAAGTACTCCTTCAGCACGACGTGCTTGTTGCGCATACTACTTTTCGACCTCGTCGAGCGCGAGGGCGAGGGCGCCGCAGACTCCGGCGTCGGCCCCGAGGAGGGGGGGAACGATGTAGCCGTCGATACCCTCTTCGAGCGCGGGGGAGACGATGTAGCCGTCGAGGACGTCACGGACCTCGGCGCGGACCATTTTAAAAAAGCGTTCGATGCCGAGAAGCCCTCCGTTCGGCACGCTCCCGCCCAGGATGATCCTGCGGGGGGAGAGCGCGCAGATAATGTTGCCGAGGGCCAGCGCGACGTAGCGGGCCTCGAAGCGCCATGCGGAGGAATCCGGGGAGATCTCCTCGGCGGGCGTTCCTGTCCGCTTCTTCATGGCTGGACCGGAGCAGAGCCCCTCCCAGCAGTCGCCGTGGAAAGGGCAGACCCCCTCGAAGGCGTCGTCCGGAATCCGGGGGATGCGCATGTGTCCCATCTCGGGGTGAACAAGCCCGTGGACGAGCCGTCCGCCCGCCATCACCCCCGCGCCGATGCCGGTGCCGATGGTGATGTAGACGAAGTCGTCGAGACCTGCCGCCGCCCCCCACCGCTGCTCGCCCAGCGCCGCGGCGTTCACGTCGGTGTCGAAGGCGACGGGAAGAGCAGGGAAAGCGCGGCGCACTGTTCCGAGGATATCGGTATTCCGCCATCCTGTCTTCGGCGTCGAGGTGATGAACCCGTATGTGGGCGACGCGGGATCAAGGTCCACGGGGCCGAACGAGCCGATGCCGATGGCGTGCAACGGTCCCCGGCGCGTCTCCTCCTCGCGGAACCAGTCCGTCACGGCGAAAAGTGCGGCGGCGGGGTCGCTCCCGGAGGGGAAGACGGCCCGGCTCAGATCGCCCGGCCCGGTCCCCGCCGCGCAGACGATCTTCGTTCCTCCGGCCTCGATTCCCCCGACAAGCGGATGTTCATGCATTGCAGCGGCTTCCTTCCACCAGCATAGCCTTCGCCAGTTCAGTGGTCTTCTCCTTGCCCTTCAGAATCTCCGCGAGGGCCAGCGCGAACTCCATGGCGACACCCGGCCCCGCCGCAGTGATCATCTTCTCGCCTACACGCAGGCGCTCCTCGGTGCGGTTGGCCTCGTCGAGGCGGCGCTGGAAAGCAGGATAGCAGGAGGTCTTCTCGCCGCCGAGCAGTCCAAGGGGGTGCAGCACCACAGCAGGAGCCGCGCAGATGGCCGCGATCATCCGCCCCTCCGCACGCTGCTTTTTCAGCATATCGCCGAGCAGCGAGGAAGCAGCCAGGTTCGCCGCCCCAGGCATTCCGCCCGGCAGCATAATCAGGTCGAAGGTCCGTCCGGCGACCTCCGCAAGCGTCGTATCGGCCTGAACAGAAATTCCCCGGGCCCCCTTCACCACGAGCCCGTCAAGCGACGCGACCGTCACATCGACATCAAGCCGCCGCAGCACGTCGACCGGCGTAATCGCCTCGATCTCCTCGAACCCCTCGGCAAGCACTGTGAGCACACTCTTCGCCATCTTCGTTCCTCCTTCTTTATAAAACCGGTCGGCCGTTCCCGGCCTTTCTTTCCATTATACCCGAGCGGCGGCTCGTGCCGTCCATTCGCAGATGATACAATAATGAAGCGCAGCGCGCACTTCAACAGAAGGGACGGTACGGCATGACGAAAGAACGAATCGGATTCATCGGCCTGGGGATAATGGGGAAGCGCATGGCCCTGAACCTGCTCAAGGCGGGGTACTCCATGACCATCCGCAGCGGCAACGAAGAGACCCGGAGCGAGTTTGCCGCAAAGGGCGTGCAGGTGGTACTCACACCCGCCGAGGTGGCTGCCGAAAGCGACGTGATCATCACCATGCTTCCGGGATCTCCCGAGGTGGAGGAGGTCGTCCTGGGCGAACACGGCGTCATCAACACCGTCCGGGCGGGGAGCGTCTGCATCGACACGAGCTCCATCGATCCGGTGACGTCGGTACGCATCGCCTCGGAACTGCGGAAGAAAGGCGTCTTTATGCTCGACGCTCCGGTCAGCGGGGGTCAAGAGAAGGCAGAGTCCGGCACACTGTCCATCATGGCGGGAGGCGACGAAGAGGTCTTCGAGCGCTGCCGCGCCATTCTGCAGTCGATGGGCAAGGACGTCGTCCTGGTGGGCGGCTCAGGGGCGGGGCAGATAGCCAAGCTGGTGAATCAGTGCATCGTCGCCGTCAATATGGCGATCGTGGGCGAGGCCATGTGCCTGGGGAAGAAGGCGGGCGTGGATCCGCGGAAAATTTTCGAGGCCATACGGGGAGGGCTTGCCGGAAGCCAGTGCATGACGGACAAGGCCCCGCGCATGTTCAGCGGCGACTACTCTCCCGGCGGCAAAATGTGGCTCCATGTCAAGGACTTGAAGAACGTGATGACCGCGTGCCGCGAGTACGATGTCGCCATGCCGCTGACCGAAAGCGTTCTGAAGATGATGGAGGAGGTCGTGCGGGACGCGGGCCCCGACACCGACCACGGCGGCGTCGCCAAGTACTTCGAGAAGCTCAACGGCGTCTCGCTGGCGACGAAATAGGGCGTGACGCTGGCACCGGCAAAACCGGGAAGGCTTGAGTCAACGCACACCGCTCGTTCCCTTTAACCTCCATGCTGAAACAGGTAATATTTATTACCACCTTAGGCAAATATCGGTAAAAATTACGGCCGGGTGATGCTAAATGCTGGAAACAGTACAGTCCCTGATTCTCAGCGTCGGCAGGCTCTTCCGCTTTTCAGCCCCAGCAGCGGGGAGGGTTCGCCGTACCAGGTCACCAGGATGTGCGTCCGCGCCCTCGTCGCGGCGACATGGATCAGGGAGCGCTCGCGGGTTTCCAGCTCGTTCATCATCGGGGGATCCTCATGCTCCCGCCACGACTTCGGCGGGACGATGTCCTCGCAGACGCCTGCGAGGATCATCCGGTCGAACTCAAGCCCCTTCACCCGGTGCATCGTCGCCGTCCGGACGCCATCCTCGTCGCGGTTTTCGGGCCCCCCGGCCTCCAGCTTCACCAGAGGAAGACCTCGCCCGGCAAGCGCCTCGCGGTAACGTTCCAGAAGCGCCCGCGAGCGGACGACCAGGCAGACGTCCTTCAATCGCTCCCCCTTGGACTCGATCTCCTTCAGGAACGCGACCAGAAAATCCGCCTCCTCGTCGAACGATCCGAACCCCTCCAGACGTGGCTCCTGACCGCGCAGCAGCGAACGGTACCCCTTCAGGTCGTCCTCCCCTCCCTCAAGATCGTCGAGAGAACGCCCGTCCAGCAGGGAGACCGCCCAGCGCCTGGTCTCCTCGGTGGTGCGGTAGTTCACCAGCAGCTTGCAGCTCCGCCCGGCGACGGAAATGCCGCAGTGCGAGAGCACGACAGGGTGGCGGTATATCCTCTGGTGCGGGTCGCCCGTCCCTGCGAAGAGCGGCGGCGTCTCCGAGACGGCCGGTTCCGCTGCTCGCTTCTCCTCGCAAACCTCGAAGATTTGCAGGCTCCCCGTGTAGGGGTTCACCGCGCACGAGCGGTTTCTGGCCCACGCGTAGGCGTCATCGTGATGGTCGACCCAGAGGAGCACATAGGTGTTTCCCGACTCCGGGTGCAGCACGATGCCGCGGTAGGCGTCGTCGATCCGCACGGAGCGCAGCTTCTTATCCTTCGCGTCGCGGATCTTCTCGAAATTGATCCCCGGAGAGTCCGGCCGCTCGCTGAAGCGCCTGATGAATTCCAGCACCTTCTCCTGCCGGGCGCGCGGCATCTTGAAGAGCGACGAGAAGCAGTCCCTGGAGACTGCGACGTTCGGCGTGAAGTTCATACTGTTCGGCCTCCTTCGGGGGAATGCGTTACGCATTCGTTTGCTTCCGCCACAACGGTCCTGCCGCCTGGCTCCAAACATCCTTTTTCAAATATCGCAATACCCAACCGGAAAAAGCCTTGCTCTCACTCCCGTTCATTGCTACAATGTGATCACAAAGAAAGGATGTGTCCCCGATGAGAATATGCGATTCGTCGATCCGCGTCCGCATGGATAGCGAGACAAAACAAAAAGCATCCGCCGCGTTGGAGAAGATGGGGCTTTCCGTATCCGATGCGGTGCGTCTTTTTCTGGTGCGCGTCGGAGAGGAAGAACGGATACCTTTCGACGTTGAAATCCCCAACACTGAAACACGCATGGCGATGAAAGAGCTGGAGACCGGCGGAGGGTCCTCCTGCGCCACGCTGGAGGAAACATTCAAGGAGCTGGGGATCTAGCGTGCTTTCCATACGTTATTCCGGACGTTTCAAACGCGATGTGCGCCGCCTGGAGAATCGAGGAAAAGTGATGGAAAAACTCAAGGCGGCCATGCGACTCTTGGCGCAGCAAGAGAGCTTGCCCGCCGCATACGGAGATCACCCCTTGAAAGGGGAATGGAAAGGATATCGGGATATCCACATCGAACCCGATTGGATTCTGATCTATCGAATCGCCGGAACCGAGCTGCTTCTGGTTGCATCCGGGACGCATGCCGACATCTTCGAGATATGAACATACTTCAGCATCTTGAACGCCAATAGGTGAATCGGCAATCGCCGCAGCCGGCGGAAGCATTAAAACGCTCTCCCCAGCTCGAACTCGGCCAAGTTCCGCGTCTCTTCGTTGATCCTGATTCCGGCCAGGTACAGCTCGCGTCCGCGGCACTTCTCGCCGTACCCCTTCGCCCATATCTGCCGCAGCGCCAAAGAAGGACTTTCCCAAGTCGATCATACCGGCGAGCGGGCGGGCCTTGTCCACGTAGACGTACCCGCCGGAGCAAATCTGTTCAAACGATTGAATGCCTATCGGCAGCTTCCGCAGCATAAGAACACATCCACACTTCTTCCGGCTTCCAGTCCGTTTTTCATCGGACACAGTTACGGCGAGGCTCGTCCTCGGCCCGGCTCTCCGCACCACCGGCGGAGCGGAACACCCATCGCGATCAGGACTTCATCTCTTCGGCGAGTCGGCGAAGTTCCGCGTTCCGCTTACCCCTTGCATACGATCCCCGATACGTTTTTCAGCTTCTTGTCGAACGATAGAATACGGCCTTTGGAAATGTCCAAAGCAGCCGCACAAAGGCAGGCATCTCTGAAATGGGGAACAGGACCGCTGAATAGATTCAAAGCATGCATCATGCGATCTTTTTCCGCCATTAGAAAATGTTCCATCTGAATAAGAGGAAGTAGAAATTCGGTTATCTTGACGCGTTCGACCTTGTAGAAAGATGAGAGAACCCACACAACCTCGGCAAGAATGACCGATTCACACCAGACGGACAAGTCTCCCTTCTCGACGTCCAACATAATAGCCTCCGCAGCCGGGCTCAGTTTTTCATTATCCCCGAGAAGAAACCGCAGAATGATATTCGCATCGATGCAGTACAAATCACTCATTCGATTCCGCCACAGCCCGGTACATCGCTTCGCGCTCATCCTCTTCGGTGCTTCCGGGAACAGCATACTCGGCGAGCGCACCGTAAAGACTCTTCACATCCTTGGCCGGCGTCAACACTATCTCCCCGTTCCGCACCTGAACAAACAATTTTGTTTTCGCTTGCATCTTGAGCTGCCTGCGAATTATTGCAGGTATCACGATTCGCCCCTTTTCCGAGGCTGTAATTATCATTTTTTCTACCCCCTCGTTGTGCGCAGCCAAGCGCCGCAACGGATAGACGGCTTTCGCCACTTCCGGAAGGACGGAGATAAGGAGCTGATGGCTGCCTCTGTCGGAGTGGACAATGCTCATGTTCCCGTCGCAGGGGGCGAGGCCGCCGAGGAGTGCGGCGGTGATGGGGTTGTGCTGGATGTTTTTGAGGTAGCTCCAGGCGGCGGGGGTGTTCATGTTGATCATGGCGTACCCTTCGCTGACGCGGCGGTTGACGTCGGCGAGGGCGCTCGTGCTCCACAGGACGAGAACGGCGCAGGCGAGCAGAAAGAGTTTCACCGGGTCGTCCAGGAAAGAGTTCGTGTGTGTTCCGCAGTCCGGATCGTGTGTGTGCTGCGTCTTCATTTTCGCATTCCTCCTCGTATATTGAGGGGATAGGCCCCTCTGTTCAGAAGATACCAGAAGGAAGCGACAAGTTACGTCGTTTCAAAAACCTTTTTTAAAAATTCGACGTGCGGACGGGAACGTATCGGGATGTTCGACATCCCGGCGCCGAGATTGCCGGCGCTTACAGCGCTTCTTTCAGGCGCTCCATCGTCTGCAGCAGGCGTTCGCGGAGTTCCGGCGGTTCCAGAGGGAGGGCGTAGGGGGCGCCGGCGAGCATCCAGCGGACAACCTCCCCCATGTCGGGGACGGAGGCGTGGAGGATGATCGAGCCGTCCTCGCACTCCTCCACTCGTTGGGACGGGTGCCAGACTGTTTCGGCGACAACTCGCGATAGGGGCGGCAGCACCTTGATCCCGACCGGCATACAGGCCTTTCCGGCGCAGGCGTACCAAGCGGAGGAGGCGTAGGAGCGCAGGTCCTCTCCTTCGGGAGGATCGATCCGCGGGATACCGGGGACGGGGCGGACTGAGCCGATGCGGGAGATGCGGTAGGTTCCGGTGTCCGGGTATTTTACGTTGCCCGCCCAGAGATACCAGGCATGCGCTTGGAAGAAGACGCCCCAGGGGTAGACGACGTGGGCGCGGGAAGCGCCGTCACCGTAGGGGGCGGTGTAGTCTATTTCGAGGGTGCTCGCCGTGCGGCAGGCATCGAGGATGGTTTCGAAGACAACGGGGTAGATCGTCGAGACGGGGAGCGCGACCACTGCGGAGCGTCCCAGGTCATCCCCCTGTCGTGCCAGCTCCTCCGGGAGGAGGGCTTTCAGCTTGCTCCACAGCTCCGCGGCCTCCTCGCGAAGGTGCGGAAGAAAGTGCCCCGCCATGCACAAGCCTGCGGAGAGGGCGAGCACTTCTTTCTCCCCCATCGTGCAGTTGAGGATGAAGGTTCCCCGGCTGCACAGGCTGTAGAGACGGGTTTCCCTCGAGTAGGCGATCTCGACGCCGTATTCGTCGCGGAGGAACTCCGCGTCACGCTCGAAAGTCCGTCCCGAAGCGTACCCGACGCCTTCGAGGATATCCTCGCGGGAGACGCGGGGATATCGGTAGAAGAGCATCATGAGACGGTTGAGGCGCGAGAGGCGGACGGAGCTTACATCGCGCGGCATTGTGGATGACCTCCTTGTGTGGAACGGTGTGAGAATACCTCTCAGAGCAGGAGTAGGCAAATCGGAATGTACCACGCACCCTGTGACAGATAGAGGATCAATTCACCGAAAGAGCGCTCATATCAAAGGATGCAGCGTCATCGTTTTCTTTTTCCGCCCGGTCGTCTTCCTCTTCACTCAATTCTGATACGACAGAGGAAGCCCACGGCGAGGCAAAAGATGATGCCCAGCGCGACAGCCGCCATGCCGTACGCCGTCACGCCCTCCGATAGTCCGGTGAGCGGGACGATGCACGAGAAGAGCCCGCCCGCGAGCATCCCGAGCAGGAAGACCGCCGCATCGCCGTCGCCTTGGCCCGAGAGTACGAACTGACGTCCGGGGCACCCTCCGGCGAATGTGGCGGCCAGCCCCAGAAGCAACATACCCAGGAAATTCCAGAGGTGATTGGTGTGTTCCAGAGGCTGGTTGTCGAATCCGGGCATGAACTGGTCGAGGAGAATATTCATTGTGAACGAGGCAATCAGGAAGGCTATGATTCCGTAAAGGAGGTGAGCGTCCCTGGCCATTATCAGGTTACGGACGGCTGCCACGGTGCAGTAGCGGCTCTTTTGCGCCATCCACCCGACCAGTAATCCGACGCCGACTGAGAGCGCCACCGAAACCAACGACATGTCCGGTCCGGAGGCGGGGAAGAAAACAGGTCGAAAGAGGAGAATCGCCAACAGAACGCACGATGTAAGAGGAAGGAGACCTCCTGATCTTACGGAGACCTTTCCAGCTCTCCCGAGAGCAAAGCCCTGCCTCAGAAAGTAGACGCCTGTTCCAACCCCGGCAATCACCCCTCCGATGCCGGCCAGCGCATTCCAGTCTCCTTCGGCGAGACGGGCATACGCCCGCCAGGTACAGCCAAGAAATATCTTGGCGCCAACCATTGTAAAAAATCCGAGCAGAAGTCGAAGCAAGGGAGATGAGCCCCCTCTGGGCCTGAACTCTTTTGCGGAAAAAGCCGAAAGAAACGCGCCTAAAACGAAGGCCGGTATCTCCGGACGAAGATGAAGCACCGCTTCGCCGCCGCAAAACCCCGCCGCAACGTTTGACAAACCCCGGGTGAAGCATGAAAAGCAAAACCCCGGATTGCCGAAGAAGACCAGTAATGCGCCGAGTACTCCAGCTACTGCGCCGGTGATTGCAGGGCCGGAACGGGAGAGAAGCAGTTTATGGAAGTAGTTCATACGCGACAGCCGCCTTTCGGATGGCTCTTACAGCATCATTTTCTCCAGATTGTACGCGATATTGCGAGTTCCGGCAAGGTAAAATACCATTCCCTGCGGCGCGGTTCTTCACATGCTTCATCGTCTGTGCTATGCTCGAATCGATGAAGACAACTCCGGGGCAGGTGAATCATGGACATCTCTCTGCGGGAACTGCTGGCGATGCCGGCGCTGAAAGGAATCAGGATTCTCGCGGGGAAACGCGGCATCGACAAGCGCCGGGTCTCCTCGGTAACCGTGATGGACGCTCCAGATCCGTACCAGTGGATACAGGGCGGCGAACTCGTCGTCACCTCGGGCTATATCTTCCGCGACGAGCCTCTTTCCATCCTCCGCGCCGTCGAAAAACTCAATGAAAGGGAGTCGTCAGGTTTCGGGATCAAGGTACGGCGCTACCTCCAGGCGATACCTCCCGAGGTGATCGCCCTGGCCGACGACCTGGAATTTCCGCTGCTCGACATCCCTTTCGCCTTCGCTTTCCGTGACGTGATCGACCCGGTGCTCACCTCCATCGTCAACCGCCAGGCGCGGCAGATCAAATTTTCCGAGCAGGTGCTCTCGTCGTTCTCGACGATGGTCACCAGGGGCGCGAGCGAAGAAGAGATCTGCGCCAGTCTGCAGAAGTTCGCAAAATGCGATCTTGCTTTCTGCGACACCACGTTCGGCACGTTCTGCTTCGCCGCGGCCGAAGAGTTCTCCCATATCGTCCGGAACACGCCCCTCCCCGACCTATTCCGTCAGTTCCTCTCGGTGAAGATTGCCATAGGCGAACGGGTGTACGGATATCTCGTCTTCCATCGTCCTCCTTCGGTTGCCTCCGACGACGACTGGTTCATACCCGTAAGCCACGCCCGGACGGCCCTGCTGCTCCGCCTTCAAAAGCGGCTCGCCCACGCGGAGACGGAGCGGCGCTACAGGAACGAATTCGTACTCGACATTCTGAACAAAAACCTCCGATTCGAGAAGGAGTTGTGGAATCGGGCAGCCCTGCTCGACTGGGACATCGAAGGCCCCAGATACGTCGCCGTCGTCGACATCGACAACTACAAACGCCAGTTCGAGGATGTCGCCGGTCGGGATGCCCTGCGCAGCATAGAAGAAACCAAGCGGCGCATCTACACGATCGCGAACACCATCATCCACTCGGCTTTTCCGAGGGTTCCCTTCACCGAGATGAGCGACTCCGTGGCGTATATCCTTCCTGCTTCGCACGGAGAGAGCGCCGCCGTGCTCGATCTTCAGCCCGTGCTGAAAACTCTCCAGGAGGAGGTGTTCGGCGCGACCGGCAAGAGCGTGACCATCGGGATCGGCCGGGTCAAACCGTCCGTGCTCCAGTCCTCCGAAAGTTACGACGAGGCGCGCAGGGCGCTGGAAATGATCCGCTCCGCCCAAGGTCCCGGCAGAATCGCCTTCTGGAATCGGCTCGGCGTAAACAAGCTCCTCTTCAGCCTCTCCGACGACACCGCCGCCGAGGACTTCTGCCGCGAGATGCTCTCCCCGCTGCTCGACCTGGACGCAACGCACCGGGAGACGCTGCTGAAGACCCTTTCCGCTCTCGCCGAGTGCAACTGGTCCGTGAAGGAGAGCGCGCGCCTTCTTTCCGTTCACGAAAATACCGTCAAGTACCGCTACAAGAGAGTCCGCGAGCTGCTCGACTTCAATCCAGATTCCTCGGAGGACCGCCTCCGCATGGCCCTCGCCCTGAAGATCCTCTCGCTCGGAATTTCCACATCCTGTTCCATAAAAACAAAATAAAAGATACTTTTTGTCTTCCCAGGACATTGTTCTCCTTCAAGACATCGCCTATGATGTTCTTTACTTCGTGCAGCGTGTCGGTACGACAGCGGACACAAAGAGAGAACGTAACGGAGGGCGTTCTTATCGCCTTCGAACGCGCTCTCCGGGGATATTTCAAGAAGGAGGGGTTGGTGTGGCGGACTTTCGCGCATCCGCGCAGAAGCTTCAACAGCAGATAACGTCATGGCGGCGGGATCTGCATAAGATTCCCGAGACAGGGGTGGACACCCCGCAAACGGAGGCGTACATCTGCGCCGAGCTGGACAAGATGGGGGTCTCCTACCGCAGGGGCCTCGGGAAACACGGCATCGCGGCGCTCGTCGAGGGAAAACACAAGAACAAGGTCTTCGCGATCCGCGCGGATATCGACGGCCTTCCGATCAAGGAGGAGACCGGGCTTCCCTTCGCCTCTGAGAACGGTTGCATGCACGCATGCGGACACGACGCGCACGCGGCGATGGGGCTGGCCTCGGTGAAACTGCTGAACGACGTCCGGGCAGAGCTCGACGGATCGGTGCTCGTCGTCTTCCAACCCGGAGAAGAGGGGTGCCCGGACGGCCCCGGCGGAGCGAAGCGGATGCTCGACGACGGCGCGTTCGACGACCCGAAGCCGGACGCAATGGTCGGCCTGCATACCGGCTCCATCTGGAAGGATTTCGTCCCGGGCGAAATAGGCTATCGGCCGGGCAGCATCATGGCGTGCATGGACCGCTTCGAGATCCTCGTCAAGGGGAAGGGCTCGCACGGGGCGTACCCCCAGGGTTCGGTGGACACGATCTCCATCGCGGGACAGATGATCTGCGAGCTGCAGACGATCGTAAGCCGTGAAGTCGACCCGCAGGAACCGTGCGTGATCAGCCTCGGCGAGATCCACGCGGGAAGCGCCTTCAACATCATCCCCGGAGAGTGCCGCATCACCGGCACGGTCCGGGCCTTCAACCAGGAGATGCGGGAGTTTCTTGCCCGACGCATCGGCGAGGTTGCCTCCGCGGTGGCCTCCGGAATGCGGGGGAGCGTCGAGTTCTCGTACGGCTGGCACGGCCCCGCGCCTGTGGTGAACGACCCCGCCATGACGGAGGAGCTTCGCCTGGCTGCGGAAAAGATCGTCGGCCCCGAGAAGGTCCGTGAAATTTCGCGCCCCTCCATGGGCGGCGAAGACATCGCCTTCTTCCTCGAAAAGGCCCCGGGCACGTTCTTCTTCCTGCCCGGATGCAACGAGGCGAAGGGGCAGACGTGGCCGCACCACAACAGCCGCTTCGACATCGACGAGGACGTCCTCTGGATCGGCCCCGCCGTCATGGCCACGATGGCCGTCGACTGGCTCAAAAAACAGGCGTAGCGTACATGAAAAGGGAGTCCCCTGCGGGCTCCCTTTTCCGATGAAGGGGGGAAGAGGTATGCTCAAGAAGCGCTTGAAGGAACTGCTGAAGGAGCTGACGTCCATTCACGGCGTCTCCGGACGTGAGCAGAAGATCATCGCCGCGCTTGCGGAGAAGCTGGGGCCGCTTGCTGACGAGATGACGGTGGACAACTGGGGGAATATCGTGGCCGTCCGGAACGGCGGGCAGCCGGGACCGAAGCTGATGGTGGCGGCACACGCCGATGAAATCGGCCTGTGCGTCAAGAACATTCTGCCGAACGGCTTCATTCTGATGAGCCGCATCGGCGTCGTCAGCGACCTGTTGCTCCAAGGGCGGCGGGTGCGCGTCAACGGGACCGTCCCCGGAATTCTGGGCATCAAGGCGGGGCACCTGATGAGCCCGGAAGAGCGTACAAAGGTGAAGCCGATGAGCGAGTGCTACATCGACGTCGGCGCGTTTTCGAAGGATGAGGTTCTCTCCATGGGGATCCGCATCGGCGACCGCATCTCCTTCGAAGGGGACTTCATGGAGATGCACAACCCGGATCTGGTCTGTTCCAAGGCGGTCGACGACCGCATCGGCTGCTCCATCATCGTCGCCCTCTTCGAGGAGCTGCGGGGGAAGAGCTTCCCCGGAACGCTCTGCGGCGTCATCACCGTCCAGGAGGAGATCGGCCTCAGAGGCGCCGCGATGATCAGCGGGAAGGTCGCCCCGGACTACGCCATCGCTCTCGACACGATACCGAGCGGCGACACCCCCGATGTCAGCTTTGATCGACAGCTCCCGGTGCGCCTCGGCGGAGGACCTGCCGTCGCGCTTCTCGACGGCTACGATTCGGCATTTATCTCCAACGTGGTGCACCCAAAAGTGCAGCAGATCCTCGAGGAGGCCGCCGAGCGGGCGGGCACGCCGCTGCAGATGGTCACGCTGGGGGGCGAGGTCTACACCACCGACGCGGCCAACATTTCGCTTGAAGGCAACGGGATTCCCGTAGGTCTGCTGCTGACGCCCCGCAGGTACTCCCACTCTCCGGTGGAGCTGCTGCACATGAACGACCCTGTCTGCGTGGTCAACGTGCTCAAAGAGGTCGTTCTGAAGAACGGATCGGTCTCTCTGAGCTTCATCTAGCACGTTCAACGGGGCGCATCCCGTATTCCGCCATCGAGGAGGTGGGGCAATGCCGCTTGAGATCAACGCTCGTCGTCTGATGAGCCATCTTGAGGAACTGAGCCGCTTCAACCGCACCCCCGGCGAGGGGGTCACCCGTTTTTCGTACTCCGCGGAGGACAAAGAGGCAAGGAAGTATCTTCTGTCGCTCTTCAATGCCGCGGGGCTCGGCGTTTCGGTGGACGGGGTCGGCAACATCCGGGCCCGTCTTGAGGGCTCCAGTCCGGACGCTCCGGCCATCCTCTCGGGATCGCATATCGACACGGTGCTCCACGGCGGAAAATACGACGGCGCGGTGGGAACGCTCGGGGCGCTGGAAGCTGTGCAGACCGTCGCGGAGAGCGGCGCGCCGCACAGTCACCCTCTGGAAGTGATCATCTTCGCCGAGGAGGAGGGTTCCAACTTCGGCTCCACGCTGTCGGGGAGCAAGGCCCTCGTCGGGAAGTACGGCGTCGACGAGATGAAGAAGCTGAAGAATCCCGAAGGAAAGTCGATGTACGACATGGCCAAGAACGCGGGGTACGAACCGGACTCCATGCCGTCGTACCGCCTGCGGCCGGAGACGGTGAAGGCCATGATCGAGCTGCATATCGAGCAGAGCGTGGTGTTGGAATCGAAGGGCATCTCCGTCGGCATCGTGGAGGCGGTCGCGGGGATCAAGGCGATGGAAATCCGGCTGAAGGGAGTTTCCAACCACGCGGGAGCGACCCCGATGAACCTCCGGCAGGACCCCATGGTGGCGGCGGCGCATCTGATCGCGCAGGTCGAAACGCTGGCGAAAGGGACCGGGACGGGCTCCACAGTGGCCACCGTCGGCAGAATCCAGTGCTTCCCCAATGTCTCGAACATCATTCCGGGCGAGGTTCGCTTCTCCATCGATATCCGCGACGTCGTCCAGTCCGGAATCGAATCCGTTGTGGACGGAATGGCCGTGCTCGCGCCCGCGACGGCCATCTCCGGAGGGCTCGACCTGGAAATCGTTCCCGTCTCGGAGTCGGCTCCGGTGGCGCTGGATTCGGGCGTGCTCTCGGTCATCGAGGGGTGCGCGAAAAAGCAGGGGACGCCGTATCACAGGATGAACAGCGGCGCTGTGCACGACGCATGCATGTTCGCCCCCCTCGTTCCCACGGGAATGCTCTTCGTTCCCAGCAGAGGGGGCAGAAGCCATGTTCCGGAGGAGCACACGGATCCGGAGGATATCGCGAAGGGCGTTTCGCTCCTTGCTGAAGCGCTCTTCGAACTTGCACGATGAAAGGCGGTGGTGGATGAACAATATTCTAATCGTCGATCGTTGTAGAGACTCCACGAGTGAACGGCGCAGGCGCTTCGGAGTACATATCGCGTCGCGGCATACCGTTCTACAAAAGAGGCAACGGAGAGGAAAGAGAGGTGTCTGTCTTGGATGAAGTGTTGAAGGTAGCAAACTCCATGGGAGCGTGGCTCACGGCCGCCCCCATCGTCATCATCGCTCTTGTGCAGGTGCTCCTGTACTACCGTCAGATCTACCACGCGGCGGACGCGGTCAACCTGAAACCCGAACAGCTCCGCAAGGCGTTCCACACCGGAATGGTCACGTCCATAGGTCCCGTGGTGGCGATCTTCATCATCATGGTCGGGTTGATGTCCGTCATAGGCGCGCCTATGGCGTGGATGCGCCTGGCTGTCATCGGCGCGGCGCCCACGGAATTGACCGCGGCCACGCTCGGCGCCGACGCAATGGGAGTGAAGTTCGGCGGCGAGGGGTACAATCTTCAGGTCATGGCCGTCTCCTGGTGGACGATGGCGATCAACGGCGTGGGCTGGCTGCTCCTCGTCGGGCTCTTCGCCCATAAGCTGGAGGACGTGCGCGAGAAGGTCGGCGGCGGCGACACGAAGTGGCTGGGAATTCTCTCGGTCGCGGCCATGATCGGCGTGTTCGGCTACCTGAACAGCAGGAATCTGACCAAAATCAACGGTCCTTTTGTAGCGGCGGTCGTCGGCGCCGTCTCCATGATCGTCTTGCTCCAGGTCGCTAAGAAAATGCCCAAGATCAAGGAGTACACTCTCGGCATAGCCATGCTCGTCGGCATGTTCGCCGCGATGCTCTACTAGAGAGGGAGAGGTGACTGAAATGGCAGCAGAGCAGATCAACGAACAGAAATACCATGAGGTATGGACGAAGCCGGTCATACGAATGGGCATGATCACGATGCTCTTGGCCTCCGGGCTGAGTTTCCTCCCTCTGATCTACCTGTATATGGTCCACGGCGTCCTCCCACCCTTCGCCCAGGCGATGACGGCGTGGGTGCTGGTCGCGTCGGTCTTCGGCGCTTTCTACGTCGTCGAGCCGATATCCTACTACCCCATCCTGGGGCTTGCGGGAACGTACATCTCCTTCCTCAGCGGCAACATCTCGAACCTCCGGCTCCCCTGTTCCGCCATGGCGCAGGAGGTCGTGGGCGTTGAAGAAGGAACCAAGCAGGCGGAGATCATCGGCACCATGGGCATCATCGGCTCGGTGGTGGTGAACCTCGCGGGGGTCACCCTCGCGGCCCTCGTGGGCACGTGGCTCATCGGCCTCTTCCCGCAGTTCGTGGCCGACGCCTTCAGACAGTACACAGCCCCGGCGATCTTCGGCGCGGTCTTCGGCCAATTCGCCATGCGGCAGCCGAAGCTGGCTCCGTTCGCCCTCGCCATCCCGATGGCGCTGCTCTACTTCAAGATGCCCATCTGGCTCGTCATCCTTGCGGCGGTCTTCGGCACCATTGCGATCTCCAGAGTCTTCTACAAGATGAAGATCATCCACTAAAGCGCAGGGGAAGCTTCACAGCACGCACCAAGAAAGCCGGACGGAGAAGGACGCACGCTCGTCTCCGTCCGGCTTTCTTGGTGCGAAAACATTCCAGCAGTATTACAAAAATAACGGTCGCCGCTGCTTGGCTCGGGATCAGAAAGATGATGGGGACGACGTTCTGCCCAAGGAAGGCCATGGCGAGCACCTTGGCTGTAAGCGCCGTCATCATGAACGAGAGAAAGAAGAGATAGACCGCGCCCAGCAGCAGGCCGAACGGGACGCGCCTGACGAGCTGCACCCCCGCCACCGGAGAGAGCGGCAGCGGAACGGCGATGAAGAACGTCACGACGCCCTGGACGATCCTCTGAGGAGCGACCCCCTCTTAATACACGCCCTTCAGTCCGTTCTCCCGTAACACAGAGTCGAGGCAGCCGACGTGGTACATGTTATGACCGCACAGAGAGGTCAGAACGCCCGCGTTGGTCACTTCGGTCTTCCGTCGCTCGGACATGCCATCGTGCCTGTCGCCGAGCATGCCGTCGTCGAGCGCAGCGATCCATGCGTCTGCCTTCGCCTTCATCATCACGCCGTACTCGCGAATTTCATCCTTCGTCGGGACGGTGTCGAGGGTCTCGCGGAACATGGCCACCGCACTGCTGTACGGTTTCTCCGGCAATTCGCTCTCTGCGGGGAGCAGGAAGTAGTCCACGCAGTAGAACGCATGGTACACCTGCTGCCAGTAGAAGAACCCCCCGGCCTTCTTCCCCCAGAGCTCGTCGGGGCACTCGTCGATCAGCCGGAAGAGAAACCCCATACCCCGTTCGTAGTAGGCCTCCATGGAGGTCGTTGCGATTCTCATGTGCATTCCTCCAATGCGCCGCCGCGCTCGGCGGCGGCTTCAAAATGGATGTTCCCCGAGTAAATTATAAACCATCTGAACGCCGAAGGGATGCAAAAAATGATACAATACCTTTGTATCTTATTCATGTGGCGGAACAAGAAGCGGCCTCACAGAGTTCGCAGACTCTCTGCAAGGATGGTGAACAACATGCCGCGCCCTTCCATCGTTTTGAATACACTGCGACGCCCTCCCGTACGGAGCGCGCTTCTACTTATGGCGGCGTTCCTCCTCCGCATGGCGTTCTTCCCGTCCGCCGCCGTCGCTTCGGCGGAAAGAAAAGTCCTGCTGCTGCATTCATACCATCAGGGGTACGAATGGGGCGACTCCATCCACGCCGGTATCGTCGACGAATTGAATGCCTCGGGAAGGGACGACATCACCCTGTACGTCGAATATCTGGACACAACGAGAAATCCCGGAAAACGCCACGCCAAAACGGTGCGCGAGCTGCTCCGGCAGCGCTACACGGAGAAGGGGACCATCTTCGACGTTATTCTCTGCACCGACGACAACGCGCTCCGCTTTCTCCTCGACGAGGGACGGGAACTTTTCGGAGACGTTCCGACCGTGTTTTGCGGCATCAACGACTTCACCCCCGGGCATATCAGCGGCCGAACGAACATTACCGGCGTCAACGAAAGCATCTCCCTGCGGGAGACGCTCGAGATCGCCCTGAATCTGCGCCCGTCTGCGCGGCGTGTCGCCGTGGTCTCCGACTCGACGATGACCGGCCGGCGCAATCTGGAGCTGCTGCGGAGCGTCGAACCCCGCTTCTCCGACAAGGTGGAGTTTCTCCATTTCAACGAGCTGGAGCCGGAAGAGCTTGCGCTTCGCCTGAAAGAACTGACCGCCGACGACGTCGTCCTCTACCTGTCGTATCTGCTCACCCCGGAGAGAAGGGTTTTTTCCGTGAAGGAGAGCGTGCGCTTCGTTACGGGCTCGACCACAGCCCCGGTCTTCGGATGCTGGGACTTCCTGCTGACCCACGGCGTCGTCGGGGGCAAGGTGGTCCACGGCTACTCGCAGGGGCAGGAGGCCGCGATGCTCGCGCTGAAAATCCTCGGCGGAGCGAAGGCGGACGATCTTCCCGTCACCCTCGAGAGCCCCAATCGCTACGTCTTCAACGCCTCGCAGCTTGCACACTTCGGCATCTCCGAGTCGATTCTTCCTCCGCGGTCGCTTGTCGTCAACCGGAAGCTGCCTCCGCTCCCCGAAGAGTGGAAGGGCATCGCCGAAAGTTGCTTCTTCGGGTACGAACTCTTCATGGCGCACAGTGCCCCGATGCTGTTTGTGGACCCCGAGACCGGCGTCGTGCTCGACGCCAATCAGGCGGCCCACAGCTTCTACGGCTACGGATCGATGCGCGGGATTCGCCTCGATCAGATCGACGCGGCGATGAATCCCGACGAGTTGCGATCGCAGATCCGACGCGCCGGCACGATGCACTCCAATCACTTCACCACCCGCAACCGCACGGCGGATGGTTCGCTCAAGGATGTCGAGGTGTACACCTACCCTGTCTCCATCAACGGGAGAACAGTGTTCTTCTCCATCGTCATCGACATCACGGATAGAATGCTCGCAGAGGCGGAGCTCCACCGAAGAAACATCATCATCGCGGCCGTGTTCGCGGTTGCGCTTCTTCTCCAGACCGGCGCCATGATGCTGCTGGCCCGGAGTGGGAAGCGCTTCCGCGCTTTTTTCGAACAGCACGGCGTGGGCTTCGCCATTCTGGAGCAGCGCAGCGGCCGGGTGAAGGTCAACGAGCATCTCTGCGAACTCTTCGGCTACAACCGCACGGAGCTTGAGAAGATCTCCTGGAGGGACCTCATCCACCCCGACGCTGCGGACGAGGTGAACGCATATTTGGCGAACAAAGCGGACGAAAAGGCTGAAGAACACTCATTCGAAACGAAATGCGTCCGCAAAGACGGCTCCTCCGTCGACGTGTCGGTCTCGACGAAACTGCTCAATATCTCCGGCAGGACAATCAGCCGGGCGTATATCATCCGCGACGTCACAGAACGGGTTCGATCGGTGGCTTTGCTCGCCGAGAAAGCGCGCGAACTTGAGCGGCACCAGGAGGCCATCATCACCAGCATGGCCGTCCTTGCGGAGTTCCGCGACGGCGGCACGGGGGAGCACATAGAGCGGACGAAAGCTTATGTTCGTCTTCTCCTGGAGTGTTCGGAGGCGGAGAAGTATTACCCGAAGGAGCATTTCGGGCTGATCGCCCGTTCGGCGGTGCTGCACGATATCGGAAAAGTCGGCATACCGGACAGAATACTTTTGAAACCCGGCCCGCTGACTCCCGAGGAGTTCGATACCGTCAGAGCGCATCCGATCATCGGAACCTACGCGATAGGAAAAGCGGAGAAGACGATCGGGGAAGCGCAGTTCCTCAAGTACGCGAAAGAGATCATCCAGTTCCATCATGAAAAATGGGACGGTTCGGGGTACCCCTACGGCTTGAAGGGAGAGGAGATCCCCTATGCGGGGCGAATCATGGCCGTCGCCGACGTCTACGACGCTCTCGTCTCGGAACGGCCGTACAAGAAGGCGTTCCCGCACGAAAAGGCCATGGAGATCATTGTCTCCGAGTCGGGGCGTCACTTCGACCCGGGGCTTGTAGAGGTTCTGCTGGGATGCGAGAAGGAATTTCGGGCGATCTCCGAAGGGGAAGAAGGCTCCTCATGATCGCCGACATGTTCGATGTTTTTTTCTTCGATCTTGACGGTGTGATCTACATCGGCGGGGAGACGACGCCCGGAGCGGCGGCGGTGCTCGACGCCCTGCGGAGCATGGGGAAGACGATCCGATTCCTGACCAACAACCCTACCACGAGGGTGCGCATCGCCGATCGGCTGCGCGGGCACGGCGTCGCGGCCGAGATGGATGAGATCGTCACCTCCGGGTCGGCCACCGCGAAGTACCTTGCCGGAGAGGGAATCAAGCGGGCGTTCGTCATTGGAGAACCGGGACTCCACAAGGAGGTGGAGCTGGCAGGGATCCTTCCGGCCGACACGGACGACTGCGAGGCGGTCGTCGTCGGCTGGGACAATGCTGCAACCCTTGCGACGATCCGCAAAGCGGCGAGCGCCATCAGGAAGGGGGCCCGCTTCGTCGCCACGAACATCGACAGGACATTCCCCTCTCCCGACGGGCCGATGATGGCAGTCGGGGCGCTTGTCGAGGCGATTCGCATCGGCTCCGGGCAGGAGCCCGTCGTGGTGGGAAAGCCGTTCGCGCCGATGTTCCGCGAGGCGCTGCACTCTGTGGGCGTTCCCCCGCAGCGCGTGGTGATGACCGGCGACACGCCGGAGGTGGATATTCTGGGAGCGCACCGGGCGGGCGTCACCGCCATTCTGATGGGCGACGCTCCCGTCCCCGGAGAGGGCGACTTCCGCCGTCCGGACGGGCGGATCCTCTCGCTCCCCGACCTCCTCGATCCGGCAAAAAGCGTCGTCCGATGGACGCCTCCCCCGACGGAGTAACGCACACACAAGAAAGCGTCCCCCGAAACTGAGGAGGGACGCTTTCTTGTGTGTGCACGTTTTTCAGTATGCCCCGTCGAAGTACTTCTGGTAGTGAAAGAGCGCGGGGACGCCGCCCGTGTGGATAAAGAGCACGCGCTCCGGTTTGCCGCAAAAGCCCCGCCGCAGAAGATCGAGCATTCCGGCGAACGCCTTCCCGGTGTACACCGGGTCGAGCAGGATGGACTCCGTCCTCGCCAGCAGCGCCACGGTCTCGACCATCTCCTTGGTGGGCAGGGAGTACCCCTCCCCGACGTAGCCGTCGACGCACTGAATCAGGGCGTCCGGAAGCGGCTCCTCAATGTCCAGAAGACGCGCCGTCTCTCCGGCAAGTTTCCGTACGATCGGAACCTGCGTCTCGTTGGGGCGGCTGATGTTGATCCCGACAAGGGGGATGCCCGACCGGTTCGCCCACAGTCCGACGGCGAGTCCGGCGTGCGTTCCGGCGCTGCCGCTGGTGGTGAAGATGCCGTCGAACGCAACCCCTTTGTCGAACGCCTGGGCCAGGATCTCCTCGGCGCAGGCGACGTAGCCGAGCGCGCCGAGCGCGTTGGAACCACCGCCGGGAATGACGTAGGGCTTTTTTCCCGCGCGGCGCAGCTCGTCCGCGGTCTTTTCCATCTCAGCGAGCATGTCCGATTTGGCCGGAACGACGCGGATCGAGTCCACTCCCATCAGGTGAAAGAGAAAGTTGTTGCCGGAAGCCTGTTCGGAGTAGCTCCCCGGAACGCGCTCCTCTATGACGAGGTGACACTCGAGCCCTTCCTTCCTCGCGGCGGCGAGGGTGAGGCGGCAGTGGTTCGACTGCACTGCGCCGCAGGTGATCACGGCGTCTGCGCCCTGCGCCAACGCGTCGGCCATAAGGAATTCGAGCTTCCGGGTCTTGTTCCCTCCCGGGAGAAAGCCGAGCATGTCGTCCCGCTTGATCCATATCTCCGGGCCGCCGAGCTTCCCGGTGAGCCGTTCAAGAAATTCCAAAGGGGTACGCCCTTCTGTGTAGCGCCTTCTGGGAAAGCGTGCGAGATTCATCTTATTCCATCTCCTTTGTGTCGAATGTCAGCTCATCGATGCGAGGAGGTACCCCATGACGATGGAGACCGCCCAGAGCAGCA
>Ga0334886_1001849_pt1 | contig 23007 bp, 17 predicted proteins | sample GraSluR1_MG_9_FD_207232 | JGI IMG/M metagenome (GOLD analysis project Ga0334886, IMG submission 207232) | Sludge microbial communities from methane-producing bioreactor in Wageningen University, Netherlands - Granular Sludge_27_06-R1 | ecosystem: Engineered > Bioreactor > Anaerobic >... | reverse complement strand
GCACGTTTCTCGCACGGTCATGCTTCTTGCTCTCTCGACCTACACATCAGCCTGTACGCGGGAACGACATATCAGGTCGTACGCGGTGCTACATATCAGGTTGTACACCGACACCTGCAAGCCCAATGAAGAGCCGGAGTCGCTCGCCCGGTTCCTTGCCGAGCTCATCGTGGTGGGGCAGCAGGCGGGCGGCGTCGCTCCCCGACCACAGCTACCCGACCTTCAGCTCGTGCGAGACATCGAGGACCGCTCCGGGAATGAACGCCTACTGGCCGCGTGGGACAAGCGAGACCAGTTGCGCGAACTCCACACGGAGTGGCAGAGGCGGGCCAAGAAGATCGAAGAACGGATGGAGGAGTGGCAGAAGCTCGAGGTGCTGATACAGAAGGGCGCGTCTCTTGCTGAGGCAGATCAGGTCCGCGAACAGATGGAAGCCATCGTCAGCAACAGGTCCTTGCTCGAAGACCCCAACCTGGTGCGCCCACTTGTCTCGAGAATGACCGACGCCATACGCAAAGCCCTGCGCGCAGGAGCAGAGGAATACGGAACGGCGAGAGAGGCCGGTCTCGCCGAGCTAAACGACGCTCCTGAGTTCCAGGGACTCTCCGACCAGGTGTGGCGAGGCATCATCGAGAGGTGTGACCTGGGACCTCTCCCGCCGGACAAGCTCGGAAGCGATGACGATGTCATCTCCGCGGTAGAGCGTACTCCTCTGGCCACGCTCACCGACAGGGTGGAGGCTATGAAGGGGCGAGTGAACCGTGCCCGCAGGCTCTTGGCTGAGGCAGTGGCTCCCAAGGTGGTCTCCTATTCCCCGCCTCTTCGCCTACTCAAGACCCGAGAAGAAGTGGAAGCCTATGTGGATGAAGTGCGGGGTGCCCTCATGAAGGCGATCAAAGACGGCAATCCTGTGAACATCGGGCACTAGAGGGGGGCTTTCGTGAATCCTCTTTCTTCCGACTTCCGGCGGCTGCTTGAGAAGAAGGTGGTTGAAGCACGCGATGCTGCCGAAACAGCGAGCGTGGGGGCACTGAAAGCTCTGGCCGTCGACCGCTCGGAGCCTTTCGCCTCCATGTCTGAAGAGGACAGGAGGCTTAGGCGTGCGCTGCGTGCCCGTGCTCGACAGTTGGGTGACTTCCAGGAACCACTTGCTGAATCGGCCGGCTTTGACCTGCTCGTGCAAGAGGTAGCCTACGAGCAGTGGCATCGGATGCTCTTTGCCCGCTTCTTGGCCGAGAACAACCTGCTCATACACCCCAAACACGGTGTGCCGGTCACCCTGCAGGAATGTGCCGAACTCGCACCCGATGATGGGGAACCGGACGAATGGATGGTGGCCGCTCGCTATGCATCAGAGATGCTTCCCGGCATCTTCCGCGAGGGCGACCCTACCCACAAAGTGCGTCTTGCCCCCGAAGGTCGGCAGGCTCTTGAGGCCGTGTTGCGCGGTCTACCGCCGGAAGTGTTTATTGCCGACGATTCCCTCGGATGGGTGTACCAGTTCTGGCAGTCCAAGAAGAAGAAAGAGGTGAATGCCTCCGAACGCAAGATTGGCGGCGCGGACCTTGCGCCCGTCACGCAGCTCTTCACCGAGCACTACATGGTGGCCTTCCTTTTGGAGAACTCCCTGGGGGCCTGGTGGGCCGGCAAGCATCCGGATAGCCCACTGCTTAAGGAGTGGGAGTATCTACGCTACACAGACGATGGCACTCCTGCTGCCGGCACCTTCGAGGGCTGGCCATCCACTGCAGCCGAGGTCACTGTCATGGACCCCTGCTGCGGCTCCGGGCACTTCTTGGTCACCGCCTTTGACATGCTGAGGAAGATGCGGGAAGAGGAGGAGGGGCTCTCGGCCAAAGAAGCTGCCGATGTCGTCCTTCGCGACAACCTCTTTGGCCTGGAGCTCGACGGACGCTGTGTGCAGATAGCCGTCTTTGCTTTGGCGCTCGAAGCCTGGAAGGTGGGGGGTTATCGGGAGTTGCCCCTTATGAACGTCGCCTGCTCTGGTGTGCCGGCCCGGGGTACGGCACGAGAGTGGCGAGCTTATGCACAAGGAGACGCGACCCTCGCCGAAACTCTTGACCGACTATTTCATTTATTCAAGGACGCCGACACGCTTGGCTCCCTCATCGACCCCAGGCGAGCAGCCGAGACCAACACGCTCCTCGGCGTCGACTACGAACGTGTCGCGCCGCTCCTGCATGACGTGCTGAAACGCTTCGGTGGAGACGATCCTGCCCGGCAGGTGTTCTCCCAGGCCGCCGAAGACGTGGCGACTGCAGCAGGCCTTCTCGCCGGTCGTTACACGCTCGTGGCGACGAATTATCCGTTCATGCAGAGCGGGAAGCAGGCTCCGCTCCTCCGCGACTTCTGTCGGGCGCAGTATCCGCTTTCATCAAGTGACCTTGCGACAGCTTTCGTCGAGAGATCACTTGAGTTGCTTTCCGGTGGCTCATTGGCGTGGGTTGCCCCTGACAAGTGGCGGTATCTGGTGTCCTATGCGGAGATGCGAAGGAAGCTTCTTGGGTCGCGAGTGCTCGCAATGCTTGCCAGCCTGGGTTTCAGCTCCTTTCGGACCCCTATGTTTGACCTAGGGATTGGGCTGCAGGTAGTCCATTCATGGTTGCCTCCGTCCGACTCGTCAGTAGCGGGAATCGTCGTCTCCGACGCAGATACACCGAGTGCCAAGTCGAAGAGGCTTAAGTCTGCGGACCTGGTGCAGGCACTCCAGCAGGACCAGATGTCAGCTCCCGATGCGCGCATCACTCTCGAAGCGGGCTGCTTCGCTAGCCTGCTGGCTGAGTACGCGGATTCGTACTGGGGGCTAGGAAGCGGGGACTATCCGCGCTACGGACGCGTGTTCTGGGAACTTCCGATGATTTCGTCGGAATGGATTCGTCAGCTCAGTACAGTTTCGCGCTCAATTCCGTACGGTGGTCGCGAACACTTGCTCCTTTGGGAGAGCGGAACCGGTGCGCTCTCTCGTGAGCCGAGCGCTTTTATTCGTGGTGTGGGTGTATGGGGGTCAGTTGGCATGCTCGTTAGCCAGACCGGTAGTCTGCCGGTCACTCTCTACACGGGTGAGTGCTGGGATACGAATAGCTCACCGATTATCCCTAAGGATAAGAAGTGGATTTCGGCGATATGGGCTTTCTGCACTTCGCCTGAGTTCAGCACCTCGGTCCGCCGTATAGATCAGTCCGTCAAGGTAACAAACGCGACGCTATTGAAGGTCCCCTTCGACCTCGAGCACTGGAGCAAGGTGGCCCAAGAGAAGTATCCCAACGGCCTTCCCGAACCACACTCCGACGACCCGACCCAGTGGCTCTTCAAGGGCAACATCGTCGACTCAGAATCCCCGCTCCATGTCGCAGTGACGCGCCTTCTCGGCTACTCGTGGCCTGATCAGGAACCTGAGGAACTAGACCGATTTGCCGACGACGACGGTATCGTCTGCCTTCCTCCCGTCAGTGGTGAGCGCCCCGCTGCAGATCGGCTTCTCGAACTCCTCGCCGCCGCCTACGGAGACGCGTGGTCACACTCGTCGCTCGAGGGTTTGTTAGTTCCGGAGGGCGCGCCCAACCTGGAGACGTGGTTGCGTGACAAGTTCTTTGCCTCCCACTGCAAGCTGTTTCACCATCGGCCCTTCATCTGGCACATCTGGGACGGCCGGAAAGACGGCTTCTCTGCCTTGGTCAACTACCACAAGCTGGACCGCAAGCTCCTCGAACGCCTCACCTACACCACCCTGCAGTCCTGGATCGATCGCCAGGGGGCTGAAGCGAAACGGGGTGGAGCAGGAGCTGAGGCGCGACTGATCGCCGCCACGGGGCTGAAAGAGAAGCTCGAGCTCATTCTTGAGGGGGAGCCACCCTATGACATCTACGTGCGCTGGAAGCCTCTCTCCAAGCAGCCCATAGGCTGGGACCCCGATCTCAACGATGGGGTACGCCTGAACTGCCGTCCCTTCGTGACGGCCGGGGTCTTTCGGGCCAAGTTCAATGTCAAGTGGAACAAAGACCGGGGCAAGAACCCGGATGGGTCTGAGCGCTTGAACGACCTCCACTACACGATCGCTGAGAAGCGGGCAGCCCGGGCCAAGGAGAAGGCCGACTGATGGCGACGCTCTACGACACGCTTCTTGCACGCATCGCCGTGCTGGAGACGCAGGGCAAGGGCTCGTTGGTGCCTCCGGCCGCCATTCTCTGGACCGATTGCCATGGGGAGTGGCGCGAACAGGTGGCGGTGCTAGGAACCCGACGCACGGTCCTCACCTTGGGGGATGACTTGTCTCCTGAGTCGCGCACCGGTCCGGCTCTGTGGATCCGCTGCATGCTGGCCCGCGCCCTCCCCGACGACCTGCTTCCTGCGGACGTGGTGCCGGTCATCTATCTCCCCGGCATCGCCCGCGAGGATCTGCGCGCCGTGGAAGACTGCCCCGCGCACCTGCGGCCCTTGGCTGAGCTTCAGTACCGCAGCGTCTTCTTCAGCCACCCCAATGGCAAGGATTGGACGGTCTCGGCCTGGCTGTCGCACAAGGGTCGGGGTGCCGGCATCGACATCGCCGCCGACCAGGAGACCCACGCCGCTCTTGTCACCGCGCAGTCGGTGCTCTTTGAGCAGGAGGTTGAGTCTTTGCGGGGACGGGTCTTGCGGGCCTCTGACCTCTTGGAGCTCCTGGTTCCCGATGAGGTGGCCGACCTGCTGCGCTGGCTCGACGACGAGACCGCCTTCCGCTCCGGCAAGAGCCCTCAACAGTGGCAGGCGTTTGTGTCTCAGGTTGCCCACCATTTCAACTTCGACGCGGAGGGAGACGGCGTGCTGGCCGCGGCCGAGAGGCTGGCCGAGCGTCAAGGAGAGTGGGAGAGGGTCTGGACCCGCTTTGCCGATGCACCCCGTCGCTGCCCCGGCGTGGCTGCGGTTCTTCGCCGGGCGGCTCCCTCTACCCTCATGCCCAGCTACCCCGACTCCTGGCCACAGCTGAACGATCAGGGCGAGGAGTCGCTTCGGATGGCCTTGGGTTCCGTTCGCCAGCTCTCGCCCGACAAGGCCCGTGACGCATTGGCGGCTCTTGAGCTGGAACACGGCTGGCGCAGGGCTTCGGTGTGGCATGAGCTGGGGGAGACACCGTTGGCCGATGCCCTTGAGCACTTGGCCGCTCTGGCGGAGCATACGGAGAGGACCTCGGGAGGTGCGTCACCGCTCGCGCTTGCCGAGACGTACGCCCACGAGGGCTTCAAAGCAGATGACGCGTACCTGCGGGCACTTGCCTGTGCGAAGAGCGCATCTGACCTCGAGGCGGTGCAATCTGCCGCAAGTGCCCTCTATCGTCCCTGGGTCGAGGCCGGTGCCCGGGCCCTACAGGAGGTCATGCACGCGGAGTGGCCTGCTCCCGAAGGGCTCGAGCCTCCGGAGGGGACCTGTGTCCTCTTCTGTGATGGGCTGCGCTTCGATTTGGGGAGGCGGCTCTCGGCGGTGCTTGACGGTTTCGGGGTGGAGGTCGAAGTGGCATACAGACTCTCAGCCATCCCCACGCTCACCGCCAGCGCCAAACCGGCCGCAACTTCGGTGGTGGTGGCCGCTTTGGGGACGGGTGATGAATTCACCCCAGCTGTCTCCTCCAGCGGCAAGTCGGCTACCACAGAAGTTGTGCGGGCGCTCATGAGTGAAGCCGGCTGGCAGATACTCGCCCCCACGGACTGGGGTAACCCCGATGGACGGGCCTGGACCGAGATGGGTGACATCGACGCGTTGGGGCACAAGGTGGAGACCAAGATGGTGGCGCACATCGACAGCGAACTTGGCTTCGTGGCCGAACGCGTGCGGGAGCTTCTGGGGAGCGGATGGGACCGCGTTGTGGTCGTGACCGACCATGGCTGGCTACTCATGCCCGACAAGCTGCCCAAGGTGGATCTTCCCAAGCATCTGGCCGAGCCCCGCAGTGGCCGATGCGCCCGCCTGAGAGACGAAGCCGAGGCTCCGCCCGGGGTGGTTATGGCTCCCTGGACCTGGGATGAGGCGGTGCGCATTGCCTTGGCTCCCGGCATCGCCACCTTTGTCGAAGGAAAGCGCTACGATCACGGCGGGGTCAGCCCTCAGGAGTGCGTGATCCCGCAGCTCACCTGCACCATGCCCTCCTCCGTGACGGTCGAGCAGGTAGAGATCGCGACGATGCGCTGGGTGGGCCTTCGCCTGCGGGTGGGCCTTGCCGGTGCGCACGCGGGCTGTGCTCTTGACCTTCGCCGCAAAGCTGCCGATCCAGACACGAGCTTCTGCGGTGGGGTTCGACCGATCGACGATGAGGGAGCTGGGGCACTTCTGGTGCATGACGACCAGTACATGGGTGAGGCGGCAGTCTTGGTGGTCCTGGATGCCGCCGGAAACCTCCTTCTGCAACGTCCGACCGTTATCGGAGGCGAGGACTGATGGAGTTCGACGCGCTCGACGCCTTGACTGCGGATGCCTTTGAGGGCTACGTAGTCCGCAAGGACTTGGCTCTGCGCTTCAAGGGTCAGTATCCGGTACCCACCTACGTAGGGGAGTTCCTCCTGGGCCGCTACTGCGCCACCACCGACGAGGAGGAGATCGCCGAGGGTCTGGTCATCGTGGAGAAGCTCATGCGCGAGCGCACCGTGCGCGCCGATGAGCAGGAGCTCTTCAAGTCGCGCGCCCGGGAGATGGGGCTGGTCAAGGTCATCGACCTGGTGACGGCGCGGCTGGACGCCAAGACCGATTCCTACGTGGCCACCCTCCCCAGCGTGGGCATCAAGGACGCTCGCATCGACGGAGACATCGTGCGCGGCAACCAGCGCATGCTGACCGGCGGCTTCTACGCCGAGATCGACCTGGAGTACGACGCACTCATCGCCGAGCAGAAGAACGGTCGCCCCTTCGGAGTGGCGGGGCTTAGGCCCATTCAGCTTTCCACCAAGAGCGCGCTTGCTGCCATGGCCGAGGGACGAGCCCGTTTCAACACCGAGGAGTGGAAGCTGCTGCTGCTCCGCAGTGTGGGACTCGAACCGCAGGCGTTCAGTGACAGGCAGCAGGATGCCCTCATCTTGCGCATGGTGCCCTTCGTGGTACGTAACTACAACATGGTGGAGCTGGGACCTCGGGGGACGGGTAAGTCTCACCTCTACCAGCAGGTGTCGCCCTACGCCCACCTCATCTCCGGGGGGAAGGCCACTGTAGCGCAGATGTTCGTGAACAACGCCAGCGGCCAGCGCGGCTTGGTGGCTCAGTATGACGTGGTCTGCTTCGATGAGATATCCGGGGTCTCCTTCGATCAGAAGGACGGCGTGCAGATCATGAAGGGCTACATGGAGTCGGGGGAGTTCAGCCGGGGCAAGGAGAGCATCCGTGCTGACGGTAGCCTGGTGTTCGTGGGCAATTTCGACGTGGACGTGGAGCACCAGCAGCGGATCGGGCACCTCTTTGGTCCTCTGCCTCCGGACATGCGCGACGACACCGCCTTCATGGATCGCATCCACTCCTATCTACCCGGCTGGGACATCCCCAAGATGCACGCCGACCTCTTCACCGGGCACTTCGGGCTGGTGAGTGATTTCCTGGCCGAATGCTGGGATCAGATGAGAGCCCGCAGTCTCATGCACCTCTGGCAGCCGCGCCTCCAGTACGGGGGAGCGCTCAGCGGCCGGGATGCCACCGCGGTCAACAAGACCGTGGACGGACTGCTGAAGCTCCTCTACCCGGACCCTGAGGCGATCCCCACCGACGAGGACATCGAGTGGGCGGCGCGTCTGGCCATGGAGTGCCGCCGGCGCGTCAAAGAACAGCAGAAGCGCATCGGCTCAGCCGAGTTCCGCAACACCCACTTCAGCTACATCCTGGGGGAGGATGGGGTGGAGAAGTTCGTGGCCACCCCGGAGATCCAAAGCGAAGACTCCATCGGCAACGACCCCTTGCCCCCGGGACAGGTGTGGGCTATTAGTCCCGGCGGCCAGGATGAGTACGCCGGCCTCTTCCGCATCGAGGTGAACGCGAGCCCTGGTTCGGGAGTCAAGGTCATCAACAAACCCACGCCCCCTCCGTTCTCAGAGAGCATCAAGCAGGCCGAGCAGAACCTTCTGGCTCGAGCCAAGGAGCTGGTGGGGGACCGCGATCCTCGCCGCACCGAGTTCACCGTGCAGCTCCGAGCCTTCGACAGCGCCAAGACCGGTGCGGCTCTGGGGGTACCCGCACTTCTTGCCCTTTCTGGAGCCCTGCTGGAGAAGAGCCTGAAGGGGGGCCTCATCGTGGTGGGTGGTATCAACTTGGGTGGCGCACTCGACTCCGTCTACAACGCGGTCACTATCGTGGAGCTCGCGGTGGAGAAGGGGGCGGAGACTGTGCTCATGCCGGTGTCCTCCCGCAAGCAGCTGAACGACCTACCCGACGACATGATCACCAGGGTGAACATCATCTACTACGCCGACGCAAGGGACGCGCTGCTCAAGGCGGTGCTGGAGTAGGGCCATCCATAGGAGGGAAGAAGTGGCTCGTTCATCTGCTTCTCGTCAGGGTCAGCAGGCACCGATCGTTCATCTCGGTCGATGGCGGCGAATTGGGCTGCCCGGCAACCCTTGGGCATTGCAGGATGAGTATCGAACCGATAAGTACATGGTCATGCTTCGCGCCCTGCATGAGGGTTGCGAGTCTGCGGTGTGGTACTTCTTCTCTCAGTTAGACAAGAAGCTGCCTGCTGGCGCAGCAGTGGCGCTCGTCCCCGGCCACGATCCTGCGTTGAAGAATTGTGGCCTGGATGAGCTTGGCCGTGCTCTGGGTGGGACTCGCGGCCGAGTGGACGCCACAAGTATTGTAGTGCGCACGACGGCAGTCCCGAGATTGGCGGTATCGAGCCCTCGAGGGCTGAACACCCATCTCTCTTCCGTGGCTATCTGTAGGCCCGAGATCATCCGCGGTCGCCGTGTCGTCCTGCTTGATGACATAGCTTACACTGGCAACTCAATCCGCGCGGCCAGGAGGATACTCGAAGAAGCCGGTGCCCAGAGCGTGCAGTGCATAGTCCTGGGTAGGGGGGATCCCGCGATTCTTCGCCCTGTCCGCTCGAGCTCGACGAGGGGGACCGCGGATGACCGGCACGCCGAGTGTTCAACCACCACGTGCGCACAACCTGGGCATAAGACTGCATCCAAATCCACACGCAAGCGTCGACCTACCGGACAGGGACCCGACGACACGCGCAGGAGACAACATACGAAACCGCTTGTTGTCGATAGCGCCCCAGGCTCGAAATACGATGAGTTGTTGAGAAGGTTCGGTGCTACAGGGGACGTTGACTAGAAAGCCCATGGTGGCTCTTACGTCTATTTGAGGGGGCGGGTATGGTCTCGCAGTCGGAAGAGAATGATAACCCGGAGAGGTCAATCGAATGGGATCGGGAAGAGGTTAAGGCCTTTGCCGAAACCTTGTCTCTTGAGTGAACGCGCAACGGTGAGTGGTTCTTGGAACTGCTCATACACGTGGTAAGAGCGTATAACAGAAACGCGAGGGCGGCGTACTTCCTCAACAAGTATCATCAAGTACGCGGTGCCGGTCGCCTCTGCCGGTGTAGGAAGTGCCTACAACTACGCGACTACCAGGTGCTTGGGGGAGATCGCGAAGAGCCACTTCAGGAATCGAGGCAAGGGGACTGAAGAGCTGCGTGCAATCATCTCCAAGAGCCGCTGCTATGACTTGGTCTTTCCCGCTGCCGTCAAGTTCATGGCGAACGCTGATGGGCAGGTCAGCTCGAAGGAGAGCGAGCTGTACCGGGCAATGCTCACTCGTAGGTCCTTCGACGAGCACGAGACGGCCGATTGCGGTCTGCTCTTGGCCGACAAGGACAACGTTTTGGAGGCCGTTGCCCGGATTCAGGACAGAAGCATGGCCCAGGCGCTGGTGGAGCTTGTCATTCTCATGGGCGTATACGATGGTCTGCTGGCCGCTGAGGAAGAAGACTTTCTCAGATGCGTGGGCGAAAGTGCGGGCGTTCCTCTGGACATGGAGGAAATTGCGGGGAGGGCCAAGGAGTACAAGCTGGTTCTTGAAAGGAATGTGCTCGACAGGACCGTGCGGTCTGCGGGTAGCGCAACAGTGACGGCGGTCGAGGCAGCGGGCCATGCGGCGGGCAGACTGAGGGCGACAATCGTAGGTGCGTGCAGGCATGGGAGCCAACCGAAATCGGGCGATCACGGTACCGCGCCGCTCGGCCGACAGTAGGCGGTTCTAGCGGTGGAAGGAGTGTGGCAAGTACCTTTGAGGGCCGACCACCGTGCGCGGCTCGCTGAGTCGTTGCGCAACCTCCTCGCTGCCTCCCCCGGCTGCAACAAACGCCAGCTCCTCACCTCCCTCCGGGCCGTTGGCTGGACGGAGCTCACCACGACCGACGTCAACAGCGTCCTCTACGAGCACTGCGACACCTTCGAGAAGGACGACTCGACCCCACCGCGTTGGATGCTCAAGAGCTCTGTCCGCTCTTCCTCAGGTGTCATCTGCGCCACGCCGGCGGCCTCACGGCACCCGGATCTCTACGCCGGACCTCCGCCCCGCCCCTGGCAAGAAGAAGCCTTAGAGGCGTGGCAGACGGCAGGTAGACGTGGAGTGGTGGAGGCGGTCACCGGTACGGGTAAGACCGCGGTGGGCGTCCTTGCCGCAGCCGATGCTCTCGCCCGAGGCCTGCGGGTAGTAGTCGTGGTGCCGGGGCGCGATCTCCTAGACCAGTGGTACCTCACTCTGCTTTCTGATCTACCCCGAAGCCGCACGGGGCGCTTGGGTGACGGCCACCACGAGTCCCTGGCTGACTTTGAGGTGCTGGTGGCCACCGTGCAGTCCGCCTGCCGCCTCCATCTGCTCCCTGCTCGGAACGAGGGGCTCCTTATAGCCGATGAGGTCCACCACTACGGGGCCGAGGTCTACTCCCGGGCCCTGCAGAAGGACTTCTCCGAACGCCTGGGCCTCACCGCCACCTACGAACGAACGGACGACGGCATCACCCGCCACCTCCGCCCCTACTTCGCCCCGAACTCCTCTCCCGGGAATGGTGAAGCGGAGATCGTGGCCGGCTGTGACTACGAGCGGGGACTGGCCGAGGGCATTCTCTCTCGCTTCCGGGTGGCGCTGGTGGGGGTGGACTTCCGTGCGGGGGAGAGGGAGAGCTACCAAGAGCTCGACGAGACGGCCAGGAAGGCCCGAGCTGACCTCATCAACCGCTTCGGCTGTCAGCCCGAGCCCTATGGGGAGTTCATGCGGGAGGTGAACGTCTTGAGTGAAGGTGGCTTCGACGACTCCCGGGCCACCCGCTGCGCTCGCCGCTACTTGAACGCCTTCAGCAAACGCCGGGCGCTTCTCGCCGACTGCTCCCGGAAACTCGATGCCCTGGAAGTCCTGGGTCCCCTCTTCGTTCAGACCAACCGGGCCTTGGTGTTCACCGAGACGGTGGAGAGCGCCGAGCGGGCAGCAGCCAGGGTGCGCCGCACCGGAGTGGCCGCTCACCCCTACACCAGCCGCCTGGACCGAGAGGAACGCAAGACGCGCCTGCATGAGTTCCGCCGGGGGAAGCTTCAGGTGCTGGCCGCTCCTCGGGTGCTCGACGAAGGAGTGGATGTGCCCGAGGCGGATCTCGGGGTGATCCTGGCCGCAAGCCACAGTCGCCGGCAGATGGTGCAGCGCATGGGACGCATCATCCGCCCCAGCGCCGACGGCCGCCCCGCCACCTTCGTGGTGCTGTATGTGCGCGGTACCTCCGAGGATCCCGACACCGGTGCGCACGAGGCATTCCTGGAGCAGATCGTGGGTGTGGCTGATGAGGTGGTCAAGTTCCCCGAAGGTGTGATGGGGCCGGAGTTGTGGGAGTGGTATGGGGGTGGGTGAGGCTAGCTGCAACTAGGATTATCGCCAAATCTGTACCATAATTGCGCTCGGACAGCCCTAATTGCGCGATATGGGTGGGTTTGAGTAGCTTCTGTCTCACAGGTGCTCACCTTGTTGTCTGCGAAGGATAGACCGCTGAAGGAGGTCCTAGGTGGCGGATTCACCAACCTGTCCCAAGTGCAGTCGGCCGATGCAGCTCAAGACGGCTAGAAGAGGGCGCAATGCCGGCTCGCAGTTTTGGAGTTGCGTTGGGTATGCCACAGGCGAGTGCAATGGTACGCTTGATGTGGGGGAGTGGGAAGGTTCGGAGCGGTGGGATGATGGCTCCGGACTGGCTCGTGTTCGCGGCACGCGCGCCTCAGCAGTCAATATCGGTGAACCCCGACTGGTGATCACGCGGCCCCTTCATCGGGGGCTCGAAACCGTCTACTTCGACTTGATGACGGTGGCTAAGAACGCGCTTGAGGATGTGCAGGAAGCGCACCTTTCGGACAGACCGGTCGTGGGATCCCAGTGGCGGCTTTAGTACTCTCCACCGGCTTCGCAGGTTCTGGATCCGGGTATCCTTCAAGCTCTCTCCGTGGCCGACAAGCTAATCTGCAAGGGTCACATCACACTGCTCTCCGAGAAGCTCGAACAACTTCTCAATCGCCCGTCCAGCCCCGCTCAGGGCGTTTCGAACCCTGCTCCAAGTCCAGCTCTTGATGACAGCGACGGGGAGAAGCTCCTGTGGGATACGTTCCTGCCGGAAGTCATGGGCGAATCCTTCAGTATGTGGTGCACTCCTCAGATTGAGATATCAACACTGGCGGCTGAAGCAGACTTCGACGGTTCCGAACAGCGAGTTGACTTCTTGGTGGCCCACCCATCACTGGCGCAACCCCTGGTAGTGGAGATAGACGGGCAGCAGCACCACGGGAGTGAGCAGGACAAGGCGCGCGACCGTCATCTGCAGGCGAACGGATACCGGGTCCTCCGGATTCCAGCAGATGAGGTACGAACGGGCAGGGGGACCATGATCGGCGAGCTTGAGGACCTGCTCTCGCACTTGGATCGCAATGGCCTCACCCACGGTGATCTGGAAACACTCACGGCGCCTATCCGACGGGCAGGGCAGATACAAGCCGCGTTGCTGCACGCCATCTCCGTCGGGTTAGTGTCGCCGGTCAGAGGCTTCTCGGTGTCAACCGACTTGGTGAGTGCTGGGGAACTGAGGAACGATGAATTCGAGTGCATAGTGTCAGATCTTGCAGAACTCCTCGCCCACGTTGGGTATCTCTACGGGATCGATCAGCTGGGTGCCAGTATATTCACACTTTCTGGCAGCGATTCGGCTGACTTGCGCCTCAGCTTCTATGGCCCGGCCACTTCGACTGCGACCATGTTGATCGAGGACACGTATCTGCCCTTTCCCATCAAGTGGCACTCTCGACCGACGTACGCAGGTCATCCCGTCCGCATTGAGTACGAAGATGTGCGGTACTTCCTGGAGCGTGTCTTTCGTAAGCCGGACTTCTTGGATGGGCAGTGGGACATCGTTTCTCGCGCCCTGAGGGCTCAGGACACCGTGGCCCTGCTTCCTACGGGTGCTGGCAAGTCGATTGCGTTTCAGCTCGCGGGGATGCTATTACCGGGGAGGACCATTGTCATTGCCCCCATCATCTCTCTGATACGTGACCAGGTATACAACCTCGGTCTGTACGGCATAGGTCGCGCTCTCGGTATCACCAGTGACTTGAGGGACAGGACGGAGCGCGAGTTGGCGTACGGACTTCTCAAACATGGCGAGGCCTTCTTCTACTATATTGCTCCGGAGCGCTTCCAGATGGCGGAGTTCCGCGAGAAGCTAAGAGGTATGACAGCGGCCTTTCCGGTGAACATGATCGTGGTAGACGAAGCTCACTGCGTCTCAGAGTGGGGCCACGATTTCCGGACTGCTTATCTGCGCATCGGCCAGACATCCAGAGAGTGCTCTGCCGCTGCAGGGAGGATACCCCCGCTGGTCGCGCTCACAGGGACGGCGTCTCGCGCTGTTCTCCGCGATCTTCAGCGCGAGCTTCAGATCACGGACTTCGAGGCAATCGTCACGCCCACGGGTTTTGACCGGAAAGAACTGCACTTCCACGTGCTCAAGGAGAAGTCCCCCCACAAGCAGTTCGTGCTGCAGTCGTATCTGACCAATGCCTTGCCTTCAGCGCTTGGACTCCCCCCGGAATCCTTGTTCCGTCGGTATGGGAGAGATGCTCCCTGTGGGCTGGTCTTCTGCCCCAATGTCAACGGCACTTACGGGGTGGTTGAGGTGAAGAACCTCCTGGCCAAGGCCGGAATCGAGTCCGCCTACTATGCCGGCATGAAGCCCAAGGACTTCGCGGGTTCGGAAGAGGACTGGAAGGCGCGCAAGCGTGATATCGAGCGAAGGTTCAGGGGTAACGAATTGTCGGTTCTGGTTGCGACCAAGGCTTTCGGCATGGGAATCGACAAATCGAACATCAGATTCACGGTGCATTACGGCATACCGCCATCAATTGAGGCTTTCTACCAAGAGGCCGGAAGGGCTGGGCGTGACAGAAGGGACGCGATGTGCACCATCATTGTCTCCGATGATCGACCCGATAAGAACCGCCATCTTCTGGCTCCGGCTACCCCTATCGAGGAGGTGGCTGGTTTCGTAGAGGAGACCAACTACGAGGATAACGATGACATCACCAGGGCTCTCTTCTTTCATGTACGGTCCTTCCGCGGAGTGCGCGAAGAGATTGAGGCGGTTGCCAGACTGCACTCCAAGATTCGGCCCACGGGAGCACGGGGGACAAGGGAGGTTCCCTTCGGGAATGGGGCCGAACTCACGGAGAAAGCACTTCACCGCCTTCTGGTCATTGGTGTAATCGAAGACTACACGGTCAACTACTCCGCCCGACGCTTCTCGGTTATCTTGGCAGACGCTGACCGGGAATCGGTTGCGCGCAAGTACGTCGACTACGTGGCGAGCTACCAGTCCGGCCGTGCGCAGCAGGAACGGAGGAAGGTGGACGCCCTGTCCACAGAGTGGGACGAGTTCGTCATCGGCGTGATCGGTCAGTACGTGCAGTTTGTGTATGAGGTGATAGAAGGCGGTCGCCGCCGGGCTATTGCGGAGATGCTCGCTGCCTGTCAGTCGGGTTCCGGAGAAGAGCTGAGGAAGCGTATCCTGGACTACCTCCAGCAGGATGAATTCTCGGAAGCGGTTGAGGCTCTGCTGTCCGAAGAGCGTGGCGGTGTTCGGGGCATCAACGCCGTGCTGGCGAATATCGTGAGTCCTAACGATGCCGCGAGGCTTCGCGGGTCTGTGGCTCGTCACCTGGAGACCTACCCCGACCACCCCGGTCTGCTGCTCCTCCGGGTGGCCACAGAAGCGCTTGCCCGTGATGGAGACACTCAGACAGTGTTGGAGAACTACGAGGCGTTCCTGGCCAATGCCCAAGAGTCTTATGGTCTCGATGAGACAGAGATTGCCGCGGCCACTGGGTTGGTGCTACGCGCAGTTGGCAAAAAGAGCATGGGAAGGCCCCAACTCATCGAGCAGTCCTTTGTACGCAGGATACGTAATCGCGAGGCCATGAGAGCGCTGGTCGCTCAAGCCGGAATCGTAGGGGCACAGATAGTGCCCTGGGTGCTATTGGAGACCGTGTCCGCGGCAGTCGATGCCTAATTGCCCAGGGCCTTACATTGCGGAGGAAGCTATGACCGAGAATGAGATTAGGGATGTGGCCGATGACAGGACGTCAGCATTCCTTGATGTTGAGCAGGTGGCCCACACGTTAGTTGCGCGGCTCAACAGCCTTGAGCAAGAGGCGAACCACTACTCAACTGCGGCGGCACATCTAGACGAGGCCGCGCAAGCCACTCGCGAGCTAACCGCTGCGCTTCGAAAGGTTGGTGACGGTGCGGCCGAGGCGCTGAGCGTGGTGGCCTCTGTGGGCGGTCCCGAAATTGTTCGGAGGCTTTCGTCTCTGGAGACCAACGGATCCAAGCGGTCCGCCCATCTCCTCACGAGGGTCAACCTCGCAGTGGTCATGGCCGGAACGGCCGCCTTGCTTGCGCTTGTTGCCGTGATCGTCGCGTTTGTCACCTAGAGTGACACAATTGGCTTCTCTCCACCCGCGGGGAGGTGCTCTGCGCGCAAGGCTTGGCCTACCTGCTCCAAGACCCGGTGCTGAAAGGAGAGAACAGTGAGCCTCTCTGAGCTGACTGACCCCACGGCCGTTCTATCTGCTCTTCGAGAGTACGATCAGTTGGGCGCCGACGCCTTTCTGGCCAAGTACGGCTTCGGCCCTGCCCGTGGGTACTTCCTGCTACGTGAGGGTCGTCGCTACGATTCTAAGGCCATCGTAGGAGCAGCCTATGGCTTTCAGTTCCCCGATCGGGATCCCCTGGGATCAGATGATTTCAGTGGGGGAGATGCCACGGTGAAGCCTCTTCTCCAGCGTCTGGGATTTCGGGTGGAGGGCCCCACTTCAGCTGATGTTAATGGACGCTACTTCGGGGATTTACCGTCATTCCCGGTGGGCTCACACTTCCCCGATCGCCGTGCCCTGAGTGCCTCCAGGGTGCACCGCCCTCCCCAGGCTGGCATTTCTGGTTCAGGCACCGAAGGAGCCGATTCCATTGTGGTCTCCGGGGGCTACGAGGATGACGAGGACAACGGGGACATCATTGTCTATACGGGCCAAGTGTGTTCGTCAACCGAAAAGTTGACCACCTCGATCATCGAAAAGTTGACCACCCTGATCACGCCTTCTGAGATCTCGCCTTCTTGCTCTGGCTCTCCCTGAAGCGGTAGGACTCGCCCTCAAACACCAGGATGTGACTGTGGTGGGTGAGGCGGTCAAGAAGAGCGGCAGTGAGCACCGGATCGCCGAATACCTCGCTCCAGCGGGAGAACTCCAGGTTGGAGGTGAGAAGCACCGAGCCTTTCTCGTAGCGCTCGGCGAAGAACTGGAAGAGTAAGGGGCCTCCGGGACCCAGACCGAGGTAGCCGAGTTCATCCACGATGACGAGATCGATCTTCTGCCAGCTCTTGAGATAGCGGGGCAGCCGGTGCTCATCTTGAGCGGCAAGGAGTTCCTGGGCAAGGAGCACCGCACTCGCAAATCTCACCCGGTATCCGGCGTAGATGACGGCCTGGCCGATGGCCTGGGCGAGATGCGTCTTGCCGGTGCCGCTGGCCCCCAGGAAGATCACGTTCTCTCGAGCCTGGATGAACTCACCGGTTCCCAGATGGATTACCTCTTCCTTGGGCACGGAGGGAACGAGGCTGAAGTCGAACTCCTCCAAGGTCTTGTGCTGGGGGAAGCGGGCCTGCTTTAAGCGGTTCTGGAGGCGATGCTCCCGCCGGGATTCGATCTCGGATCTGAGGCACGCGACCAGGTAGGCCTCGTGGGACTCCCCGTGTGCTCGTGCCTCCCGGGCGATCTCTTCGAAGTGACTGCGGAGTCCGGGCATCTTGAGCTCTTGACTGTAGAGCTTCACCTGTGCGGCTACGACATCCGAGTTCATCGGGTCACCGTAAGAAGCGCGTCGTAGCGGGTAAGGTCAGGTGACGTGAGCGGTAGCGAGAGAAGACCGGGCAGGTCGATGGGCTCGGGAGCGTGGTGGGTCAGATTAAGACAGCGCTGCCGAACAGCTTCCACCGACACCTGTCCATCGGCAAGGCACTCCCGGAGTGCCTCGGCCAGCACAGGGAGCTCGTAGCCCATGCCCAACATCAGTACCTCGGCGAACACCCGGTAGCCACCGGGTTCACCAAGGAGCCTATCCCGGGCTCGGGTGAACACCGGATCGGCTTGGGACAAGGCGGCACACGAAGCCGCAGCCCGGGGTTTTCTCGCAAAGACCGGCAGGTAGTGGGCAAGATCGAAGAAGCTCATCCCCCGCTGATAGGAGCGGGCATGCGTGGCAACCAACCTCTCGCCCGCGTAGATTTCGACGTGGTCTGCGTAGACCTCGGCCCGCAAGACCTGGCCGGCGTGGGCCGCGGGCACCGAGTAGCGGTTGTGGTCGATACGACAAAGGGAGGTCTTGGACACAAAGACCGGCCGGGAGGTCGAAGCCCGGAAGGCATGGGTGGGCAGCGGTTTAAGCGTGGCCGCCTCGGCCTCCCAGGCAGCGGCATGTCGCTCCCGTTCCCGCTCGCAGAAGCGGAGCAGGTGCTCGTTGAGATCCTCGAAAGAAGCAAAGGGGCGGGAGGCAGGCACGAGAGCGTTCCGGCGAACATAGCCGACCAGATGCTCGACCGAGCCCTTCTCGTGGGCTTCTCCGGGCGTGCAGAAGGAACTGGCGAAGAGGTAGTGGGCGCGAAGACGGCTCAGCTCCTTATGCTCGATGCGCTCGGGTCCGGCAAGGATCTTCACCACCGCGGTCTTGGGGTTGTCATAGGAGAGCTCGCTAAAGACGCCGCCGAAGAACTCAAGAGCGTACACGTGGCCGTCCAGGAAGGCTTCGAGCTTCTCGGTGGGGTAAGCCCGTACGAAGGGCACTTTCGAGTGCTTGGCGCGCAGGCAGAAGAGGAAGGCTCGGACCATGTCGCTGCCCATCATCACGCAGGCTTGGCCGAAGTCGACCTGAGCCACCTTGCCGGGGACAGCTTCCAGGGGGACAAACACCTCCACCCTAGTACCCCGCAGGGCGCGCACCGCTCGGCGCACCGTCACCTCGGACCCGGTGAAGCCGTACTCGTCGACCAAGCGCTCGTAGATGCGCCTTGCCGTGTGGCGCTGCTTCCTGGGCGCAGCCTCGTCGGCGGCAAGGATGTTTTCGATCACCGGAAGGTACGGGCCGACAACCGGCTGCGGCCGAGGTGCCGAGAGGTGGTAGCGCGGCGGCTCCGCCGGAGCTGCAAGTACCTTACGAACCGTCTGTCTGGAAACCTTGAGCTGACGGGCGATCTTGCGGATGGACCAGCCGTCGTCTACGTGCTTCTTCTTGATGAACTCCACGTCGACCATCTTGAAGCACACGCCTTCCCCCTGTCCGTCATCGGTTCGGCCAACGACGGTACAGGACTCGTCTTGAAGGTGGTCAACTTTTCGATGATCAAATGGGCTTCAAGTGGTCAACTATTAGGTTATCGAACACACGAAGGGGGCAATGATCCGAGGACAGGGGCGCAAGTAGCTGATCAAGTGCTCACCCGAGGCAACCTTGCCTTGGCCCGGAGCGCCGACCTTGGTCGTCCTGTGCGTGTTGTCCGAGGTTCCCGCGGTGACCCCGCCTACTCACCTGCCAGCGGATATCGCTACGATGGGCTCTACCGGGTGGAGAGCTACTGGCACGAACGGGGCAAGTCTGGCTTCCGCATCTGGCGCTTTCGCCTGGTCCGACTTGGCGTGGAGACGGTCGTGCCTCCCGACCAGGGGGAGGCAACTCCTGCGCGGGTGGAGACCACCGTGCAGCGCATCGTGCGCAACACTAAGGTAGTGCAGCGGGTGAAGGAGCTTCATAGCTATCGCTGCCAAGTATGTGGAGTGCAGATCCTGACCCCGTCGGGTCCCTACGCCGAGGGTGCGCATATTCGGGCGCTTGGATCACCGCACCACGGTCCAGACACAGAGGACAACGTACTCTGCCTGTGTCCCAACCATCACGTGCGCTTTGATACGGGTGCCTTGCATCTCAATGATCATCTGGAGATCATCGAGACGGCCAGCGGGGTTGCACTGGGAGACCTCCGGACCGTTCCTGGTCATCGTCTGAACACCGAGCACATTGGCTACCATCGGGCGGTTCACGGCTCGTGAATATCCTTGCAGAGGAGATCGCTCGGGTCGCCTATCGTCCGCTGGTGTGAGGATGGTTCTGTGGATTCGTCAGGTCGGCAGAATTGGCACCATTTTGGCACCCACCTGGGTGTTTCTCGCTGTTCGAGCGTGTGCCCCGGTGAGGATGGCCTCGCTGGAAACCGCTTTCCAAAGCCATCTGTGGGTCTCGGTGGTCCTCGGTGTGGGTGCCACTGGTGAACTTCAAAACCGGCATGGGGGCGGTAGGAGTATCATGGCGGCTCAGGACTACTCGGGAGGGACAATGAGAGAGAGGTCTTGCCCGTTTTCGCAAGTTGGCTTTGTCGTGATCTGCATCTGCATGCTCCTCGGCACGTTACTGCTTCTCGGTTGTGCTGAGGCGGACCAAGGCGCCTCCGGGACCGTTATCGATGCCACAGATGCCTATGCCGATGGCGGAACCAACGAAGGGATGTCACGCTTCCCGACCGGTCCCAAGTCAGGTCTGTGGGCAGGGAATGTCGAAACAATACCCGCCAGCCCAACGGCGCTCCCTGACTCATTCTACGAGAAGCCCCAGGGTGATCCGGTTCCCTATCCGATGGGAGTCGAACTGAGGCCCTCGTACTCGGTGAGCTTCAAGAATCCCCAAGACGTGGGTACGCCGCTGTGGGTCTTCGCGGACGCGCTCGACAAGCAGCGTCTTGATGAGGTCGTCGAACAAGCGGTCAACGAGCAGCGGGTTGTGGTGGTCTACGGTCGACACTACAAGGACCTCGTCGGCTTTGTCGCCCCACCAGGGCCGGACGCGTACATAGCAGGCTTTGGACTGGTTCTTGCCTGGGCCCCGTGGAACAAAGAGGTTCCCGACGTGGCCCTCCCGTACTACTTCACCCCACCGGAGCTTGATCTCCCCACCAAGGAGGCCATCTACATGGCCATGGCCTTCCAGACCCTCATCGAGCTGCGACCCAAAGAGGGGTCTGCGGGTCAGTAGGGGACAGGGGACTGGACCACGGAAGACGGCGAAGGCGGAGGAGAAGATGTGGGCTCTTCACCTCCCCGTACGCATGCAGAATTTGACAGCCAAACTGACAGCCAAACGTGTGGATTCTGGCTGTCAAACGTGGACACGGACGGAAAGGTAATCTGAGAAGTGCCTGCAAAACAGCATAATATGGACGCTCCTGGACTGCTCGAAATCAGACACTCAATCCCAAGGTCGAAGGTTCGAATCCTTCCGCCCGCATCACAGAAAACACCTGCAACAGCGGGTGTTTTCGTGTCTGTGGGGGAGGCCGCCGGGAGTGCCGCAAAAGGCCGTTGACAGCCGGACTGACGGCTGAAGTCGAAAACCACTCGTTTTGTTGTCCACCTCTCAACACCGCGTCCATGCGGGCGGCGGCATCATCGAGAATCTGAAGCATCTCGCGGAGACATCAGACTAGACGGAAGTTTTTGCCTTAACTGAGGCCCGATCCCGCTGTTGACGCGGGTTCGGGCCTCTTCTTGGCGGGTTGATGTAGCCAAAGTTATGGTTGCCTTAGTGGGTATGGTGTCCTATAATAAAGGTATGGCAAAGCGAGGCGGCTCAGTACACGTAGCCACAATAAGGACCAAGGGCTCCCAGGGCCGGGTCTACACCTCCTATCTCCTTCGCCGCTCCTACCGGGAAGAAGGCCGGGTGCGTCACGAGAATCTGGGCAACCTCTCGCACTTGCCGGAGGCGGCCATCTCGGCCGTGCGGAGGATTCTCGCGGGGGAGACCCTGGTCTCGGCCGAAGACCGCTTCTGCGTGGAGCGCTCCCTGCCCCACGGCCACGTGGCCGCGGTGCTCGGGGCCCTGCGCGCCTTGGATCTTGAACGACTTCTCTCGCGCGAACCCGGCCGGGAGCGCGATCTGTGCGTAGCCCTCATGTGCCAGCGTCTGCTTGGTCCCGGCTCCAAGCTCTCCGCCACCCGACGATTCGCCACCACCACCCTGGCCGAGGAGCTTTCTCTCGGTGAGGTGAGGGAGGCCGAACTCCTCGCGGCCATGGACTGGCTGCTTGAACGTCAGGAGCGTATGGAACGGGCCTTGGCCCGACGCCATCTTTCCCCCGGGGGTTTCGTGCTCTACGACCTCTCCTCCAGTTACCTGGAAGGGCGCTGCTGTCCGCTCGGGGCTCTCGGATATTCCCGCGACGGCAAGAAGGGCCGGCTCCAGATCAACTACGGCCTGGTGTGCTCGCCCGAGGGCCGGCCGGTATCGGTAGAGGTCTTTCCCGGCAACACCCCTGACCAGGAAACGCTTCATGACGCCGTCTCGCGGGTGACGGCGCGCTTCGGGCTTACGCGAGTGATCTTCGTGGGCGATCGGGGCATGATCACCCAGGCTAAGGCCGATACCCTCAAAGAGCAGGGCGTGGGCTTCGTGAGCGCGCTCAAGAGTCCCCAGATCAAGGCTCTGGTGGCGAGCGGAGAGCTCCAGCTCTCCCTCTTTGACGAGACCGACTTGGCCGAGATCAGCTCGCCGGAGTTCCCCGGCGAGCGCCTCATCGTCTGCCGAAACCCCCAGGTGGCGGCCGAGCGTACCCGCAAGCGCGAAGCGCTGCTTGCCGCCACTGAAGGGGAGCTCCTGCGGGTGAAAGCCATGGTGGAGAAACCCCGCGGACGCCTGCATAACGCCGATGCGGGCACTATCGGCGAGCGGGTGGGCCGGGTCGTGAACGCCTACAAGGTGGCCAAGCACTTCGAGCTTACCATGACAGACGGAAGCTTCTCCTTCGCCCGCAAAGAAGAGCAGATCGCCCGCGAGGCGGCTCTCGATGGTCTTTATGTGCTGCGCACCACCTGCAGAAAGGAAGAACTCGGCCCACACGCGGTGGTCAGGGCCTACAAACAGCTCAAGGTGGCCGAGCGCGCCTTTCGCACCATGAAATCCTCAGAACTTGAGATCAGACCCATCTACCATCGGCTACCCGAGCGGGTACGCGCCCATGTGTTTCTCTGCATGCTCGCCTACTATGTCGCCTTTGAACTCAAGGAGCGCCTGGGCCCCCTGCTCTTTCAAGACGAGACGCCCCAAGCGCCTCTCGATCCGGTCCGGCCGGCCGAGCGCTCAGAAGAAGCTCGAACCAAGGCAGGCACGAAGCTGACTGCGGACGGCTTCGTCTGTCACACGTTTCCTGACCTCTTGGCGGAGCTCGGCACCCTCTGTCGCAACCAGGTGCTCATCCAGCCCGGCGGACACACCTTCAGCCAACTCACCAAACCGACCGACCTGCAGACCCGGGCCTTCGAGCTGCTCAACCTCCGCCCGTAGCCAAAGCGGCGCCAGCCATCATCGCCACAAACCCGGTGAGGGAACGGGAGTCACCTGCAGGAAGGGCAAAAACTTCCG
>Ga0334886_1001843_pt1 | contig 23075 bp, 22 predicted proteins | sample GraSluR1_MG_9_FD_207232 | JGI IMG/M metagenome (GOLD analysis project Ga0334886, IMG submission 207232) | Sludge microbial communities from methane-producing bioreactor in Wageningen University, Netherlands - Granular Sludge_27_06-R1 | ecosystem: Engineered > Bioreactor > Anaerobic >... | reverse complement strand
GGACGATCTCGGTCTCGCTGATCAGCTCGAAAGTGTGCGTACCGAGGATGCCGATGTAGCCGCGGCCACGGCGTCCGGCCGCCCAACCGGCGCCCAACCGGGTCTGGTCGAACTGCACGAAGGGGAAGTGAATGTGCACCAGCTCCTGGCGCGGCCCCTCGAAACGGCCCCTGCGTTCGTGCAGGTTGTACTGAGCGAGCAGGACGTTGTAGTGCTGCGCAACATCGGGATTGATGCCATTACCCTCCCAGTTGCTCGGAGTGGCCGGCCGGTTCTCCAGGTTCAGCTGGGACGACCCGGGGTGCGTCCCGAAGACCTCGATATCCCCGGGCAACGACGCATGCCAAATGTGCTGCTGATCACCGAAACCGCCCGGCCGGTAACGCTGAACGCTGCTCAGCTGGTAGTTGCTCGTCCTGATGGTCTGCACGTTGGCGCGGTTCAGCGCCTTTCCGCTGGTGATCGGGTTCATCGTCCGCAGAGTCGAAATGAGCACCGGATTCGGCAGCTTGATGTAGCGGCGCATGGGCGCCAGGATCCGGGAGTTCTGCAGATCGAAGACACGCATGGCCCGCGCCGAGTCGACGATGGTCTCCGGCGTGGTGACCGCCTGCTGACCCCACCAGAAACCGAATCAGATCCAGGCTCTGGCTGCGGGGGTGGAACGGATGGCGGCGCAGTTCGTCGCGCACCTCCTCGACATCCAGCCCGTGTGAGCTGAGCACCCGGCGCTCCGGCTGGCAGGTCGCCAGCTCGCAGATCGCCGCCGGCACCTCGTAACGCTCGCGAGCGAGAAAAAGACTGGTCACCTTGTCGACGTCGATGTCGGGGGCCTGCCCGAAGGCGCTCGCCCAGATCGGCGCGATCTCGGCGGTCTCGGGATGCATGATCTGCTCCGTGTAGGCCCGTCCCATCGACGGGACGACCCGGCCGTTGAAGCTGTGCAGGGCCAGGTCGAGCAGCGCGATGTCCATCACCATCGTGGCCCGTTCGACCAACGCCTCGTCGGCCGCGTGATCGACAAGCAGGGCGAGCGCCGCCAGGTCGTAGGCGTAGTAGGTACTGGACAGCCACTCGCTGAAGCCGAAGCGGAAGCGGTCCGACAGCCAGATCGTCAGCTGCGCCTGCGCGGCTCGCTGATGGCGAGCACCCGAGCGGCCGTCATTGCTGAAGATGCGCGTGGGGTACAGCTGCCCGGCCAGATATTCGGCAACCGCCGCGGTGACCTGGTGACTCTCCGTCCACAGCGTCATCGAATCGCTGCCCGACTCGAGCATCGAGTAGCGGAAGCCGAGGATCGCCTCGGCGGCCTGATCGTACAGATGGGCCGGGAGCTCGCTGGACATCATGCATTTGAGCAACAGCAAGGCGCGATGATCGGCCGAGTAGAGCCGCGCGTTGACGACGTCGATGAGCCGCCGGACGTGGACTGTCTCCAGGGCGCCGGAACCGAAGCGCGGCCATGGTGCCAACCGGCGTTGGTCAGCAGACGACACAGCCATGAGCAGTCCTTAACAAGGTGGAGGTGACCCGGTTCGACGGTAGCAAACCCCGCAAACATCCTCCCAATCGCCGCGCCTGGCCTGCACCTGCACCGACGCTGCCAGGGATCCGCGAAGATCGTCGTCCTATCCTGGAGGAATGCAGTCCGACCCGACCGATGACGCCGCCATGGCGCTGGAGGACGGTCCCGTCGACGCACCACGCAGCAGCATCTGGCGCATCGATTTGGCGGTGGCGATCATCCTGACCGGCTGCACGGCGTTCTGGGGAGACCTGGTGGGTACCGGCCTCAGGAGCCACTATTACCTGGCCTCGGTGCTCACCTCGATCGCGATCGTGCTGCCGCTGGCGCTGCGCCGGACCCATCCGCTGATCATGACCGCGCTGATCTCGGCGGGCGGCCTTGCGCAGCTGTTCCTCGTCCCTGCCCCGACCTGGGCGCTGATCGCGGTACCCATCGCGAGCTACTCGGTGGCACGCTGGGTGGACGGCCACGAATCCCGGCTGATCGTGCTGGCCGGAGGCCTCGGATCGATCCTGGGACCGGTGCGCTGGTCGGTGGATGATCCGATCGGGTCGATGAGCCCCGAGTTGCTGCCGATCCTGGCGCCATTGATCGCACTGTGCCTGGCCTGGACGATCACTCCCTACCTGCTCGGACGACGCGACCGTGAGACCGCGGTCGCCCGCCAGGAACGCGAACTCGCGGCCCAGGAACGCTATGAATCCGAGCTCGTCAAGCGCGATCAGCAGACCCGCATGATCGAGGCGAGAGTGCGCACCGATATCGCCCGCGAACTGCACGACGTGGTGGCGCATTCGCTTTCGGTGATGATCGTGCAGGCCGATGGTGGTAAGGCGCTGGCACGCAAACGCCCGGAGGCGGCGATCCAGGCGCTCGAGACCATCTCCGAGACCGGACGCGAGGCCCTCGGCGAGATGCGCCGCATCGTCGGAGTGCTGCGCGCCGATCCCGATGATCCGCAGCCCGCCGACTTCCAGCCGGCACCCGGACTGTCCGACATTCCCACGATGGTGGCGAAGGCCGGTGAGCGCGTCCAGTTCTCGGTGACCGGGACGCAACCGACGGTTAGCGCAGCTCTCGGTGTGACCGCCTATCGGATCGTGCAGGAGGGACTGACCAACTTCCTCAAGCACGGTGGCCCTGCTTCGCAGGCCACCGTGGCGCTGATCTACCAGCCGACCACCATCAGCATCGAGGTGGCCAATGATGCACCCGGACCGGACACCCACGCCGATGGGGACCCGCTTATCTCGGTGCAGGGATCGGGCTTCGGTCTGCAGGGCATGCAGGAGCGGGTGACCGCGATGGGCGGCAGGCTGACCGCCAAGCCGACCCGATCCGGGGGCTGGGTGGTGCGAGCGATCCTGCCACTGACCAGCAGGGCAGGCACGAAGGCTCTTCTCGATGGGGAAGAATGGACCAAGCATCAACAGAACGGTGAGCCGACATGACCCAACCCCTGACAGTCTTCCTCGCAGACGACCAGTCCCTGGTCCGCAGCGGATTCCGGATGCTGATCGACGCCGAGGACGACATGACCGTGGTCGGTGAGGCCACAAACGGGTTGGGGGCCCTCACCGCGCTGACCGCGAACCCGGCCGATGTCGTGCTGATGGACATCCGGATGCCCGAGATGGACGGCGTCGAGGCCACCCGCCGCATCGTCGCCGCCGGGCTACGGACCAAGGTGCTGGTGCTGACCACCTTCGACCTGGACGAATACGTCTTCGCAGCCTTGAAGGCCGGCGCATCCGGTTTCATGCTCAAGGACGCCCGCCCGGACGACCTGCTGAATGCGATCCGCTCGGTGGCCGCGGGTGAGGCGGTTGTGGCGCCGAGCGCCACCCGCAGGCTGCTCGAACATGTGGTGCCACGGCTGCCCGACACGCCCGGACGCGAAGACCCCCGGCTCGATGTCCTCACCGATCGCGAGCGCGAGGTGCTCGTCGAGATCGCCAAGGGCGCCACCAACGCGGAGATCGCGTCCAACCTGTTCATGGCCGAGGGCACGGTGAAGACCCATGTCGGGCGCCTGCTGTCGAAGCTCGGCGCCCGCGACCGGGTCAACCTCGTGCTGATCGCCTTCGAGACCGGGCTGGTCGACTAACGCGCGAGCCAGCCGCCGTCCACGGGGACGATCTGGCCGTGAATGTAATCGGAGGCCGGCGACGCCAGGAAGACAGCGACATTGCCGATGTCTTCGCCATTGCCCCAGCGTCCGGCTGGAATGCGCACCATGATCTGTTCGCTGCGCACCGGATCGGCAATCAATGCGGTGTTCATCTCGGTGTCCATGTACCCGGGGGCGATCGCGTTCACATTGACCCCCTGCGACGCCCACTCGTTGCACAGCGCCTTGGTCAACTGGGCGACACCGCCCTTGGATGCCGCATAGGCCGGCACGTTGAAGCCGCCCTGGAAGCTGAGCATCGAGGCGATATTGATGATCTTGCCGCGCCCACGCTCCAGCATGGCAGCCCCGAAGAGCTGGCAGGCCTGGAAGACCGAACGCAGATTGATGTCGATCACCCGGTCGAAGGACTCCAGCGGAAACTCGATCGCCGGGTGGCGTTCCTGTGTGCCTGCGTTGTTGACCAGAATGTCGATCTGATCGGTCGCCAGGATCTGTTCGGCGATCACGGGCAGCGCCTCACGGTCGGACAGATCGGCCTCGTGATGGATGAGTCTCCGTCCGCTCTCAACGGCCTGGACGACCACGCTCTCATCGGGCGGACGCCGGGAGATCACGTGCACGTCGACTCCGGCATCCAGCAATGCGGTCGTGATACCCAGCCCGAGCCCCCGACCTCCTCCGGTGATCACGGCGGTCAGGCCGGAAATGTCAAAAGCTGAGTTCATCACGTGCTCCCATACGGCGATACGACGGCTTCATCCCATATTCTATGGGCATGACTACCTCACGTGTCGCCCTGCTGGGCCCGGGCAAGATGGGCGCCCCGATGGGGCATCAGTTGATCGCCGCCGGTCACCAGTTGACGGTATGGGCGCGGCGCGAAGCCTCGGCCGCGGCGCTGACAGCCGAGGGGGCGGTCTTCGAGGCGACACCGCGCATCATCGGCCAGACCTGCGATGTGATCATCGACATGCTGCAGGATCTCACCCAACTGGCGCCGCTGCTTGATGGTCCGGACGGCCTGTTGGCCGGCATTGAGACGCCGACCGTGCTCGTGGTGAGCTCCACCGTCGCCCCCGGCGATGTCCGCGAGTTGGCGCGCCGTGTCGCGGTGGCGACCGAAGACCTGCTGCAGGTGGTGGACGCCCCGGTGAGCGGTGGCGAGGCCGGCGCCAAGGCAGGTACCTTGTCGATCATGGTCGGTGGGGATGACGAACCGGCAGCGAAGGCGATCGAGGTGCTGAAGGCCTGCGGCACGCCGGTGCACTGCGGCCCCCTGGGGGCCGGTGAGGTCGTCAAGGCCTGCAATCAGATGATCGTCGGCGTGACGATGGCCGCGCTCGCCGAGGCCGCGCTGCTCGCCGAGGGCGCCGGCGTGGATGTGGCGTTGATGTACTCGATGCTCGCCAAGGGCTGGGGCGGCAGCGCTGTGCTGAACGCGAAGCACGCCAAGGTCGAACAGCGCGACTACTCCAACACCGGCGCCGCCAAGTTCATGGTCAAGGACCTGAAGATCGCGCTCGGCGAGGCCGCGGCCTCGTCGCGGACATTGCCGATCAGCAGCAAGGCACTGCAGATCTACCAGGGCCTCACCGAAGCCGGACTCGGCGACGACGACCTGGCCGTCGTCCACAAGTACCTGGAACAGATCACCGCCGAGTGACCCATCGGGGCGGCGGCCCGGGCTGACCCATCGGGGCGACGACCCGCGCGATCAGCGCAGGTCGTTGCCCGACTCCAGGGCGTCTCGCACGCCCTTCAGCTCTTCGAGGGCCTGCGCCCGGCGCTTCGGGGTGGCTTCGTCCAGCAGCAGTGAGACGCTCATCGAGAAGTCCTGCGCATGATTGCCGACCCGGTGTACCACCAGTCCGTAGGCGAAGACGTTGGGGTAGGTCTCACCGTCGTCGACCGCATAGCCGGCAGCGCGCGTCTCGTTCAGCTTGGCCAGCAGAGTGGACAGATTGGTCGTCGAGCGCGGTGACCAGCGCGGCAGCCGCTCCAGGTCGCCGTAGAGTTCGACGATCTGCTCATCGCTGAGCTGCGCGAGCAGGGCCACCCCCACCGCGGTGATCGAGGCGGGGAACCGGTCGCCCACTCCGGCGGTCACCGGCAGGGGTTCACGTCCGACATGACGCGCGATATAGGTGACCTCCCGGCCGGCGAGCAGCGCCAGATGGGCGAGCTCACCCGACAGCACCGGTGCTGCCGCGACTTCGCGCTTGAACTGGCTGATCGAATCCGTGCCGCGCAGGAAGCCGCCTGCAGGGGTCAGGACGCCGACGTCCAAGTCGTAGTAGTTGTCGGTCCGGCTGACCATTCCGGCGGCCTCCAACGAGGTCAGGATGGTCAGCACGGACGACTTCGCCAGCCCGAGGCTGGACGCGATCTTGGTCAACGACCAGCCGCCTGGCCGCTGCGCGATCAGGTTCAAGATGGCCACCGCGCGGGACACCGAAGGTGACCCGCGCGGTGGCACTTCTACTGATGCACTGCACATCGCGGCGGTTTCACTCTCGCGATGTGCCGACGCGGATACAGATCATTCCTCGACCTCACCGTCCAACTTGACGAGCACCTTGCCGGAGATCTCCGAGTTCTTCGCGATATCGAAGGCCTCGGTTGCCTGGTCCACCGCGATGACATGCGTGACGACGTCCGCCACCGACGGGGCAGCCGCGATCATCTCGATGGCCTCGTCCACCTCATTGTCGAAGCGGAAGGTGCCGATCCAGGTGATCTCCTTCTGGCCGAGCGCCGCCAACTCGACAGCCACCGGGGTACCCGGGAACATGCCGATCTGGACGATGCGGCCACGGGGCTTGATCGCCTTCATGCAGCCGTTGACAGCGGGCGCGGCCGCCGAGCATTCCAGGATCAGGTCGTAGGTCTCCTCCGGCAGCGGCTGCTTGGTCACGTTGATGACCTCGTCAGCGCCGATCTGCTTGGCGCGGGCGAGCGGCCCGTCCAGCACATCGGACGAGGTGACCTTGCTGGCACCGCGGTGCTTGGCGGCGAAGGTGGCCAGCAGGCCGATCGGGCCGGATCCCGACACCAGGACGTTCTTGCCGGTCAGGTCACCGGCCATGTTGATGCCGTGCAGCACCACGCCGAGGGGCTCGGCCAAAGCGGCGGCCTTGACCGAAACGCCTTCCGGCAGCACGCGCACCATGTCTCGTCCGACCAGCATGTACTGGGCCATCGCGCCCTGGGTGTGCGGCCAGGTCGACGCGCTGCCCAGGTAGGAGCCGCCCGGGCGAAGATGCCGCAGGTTCTCCATGCCGGGCACCTCGGGTCCGAAGGTGGCCGGATGCACGGTGACCGGGGTGCCCTGCGCCCATTCGCCTTGCGGATCCGCGTCGATGTAGCCGGACATCTCGTGCCCGGGAATCAGCGGTTCGCGCACCACGAAGGTGCCGTTGGCGCCGTTGAAGTAGTAGTGCAGGTCTGATCCGCAGATGCCCACATAGGCGACCTTGAGCCGAACCTGATCGGGCCCTGGTTCGGGAACCGGAACTTCTGCGATTTCGAGATCTTCTTTGCCCTTGATGTAAACGGCCTTCATCGCCGTTCCTCCTTCTGTGGGATTTTGAGTCAGCTCAGCATCATCCCGAATCCACCGAGTGCAGGTCGGTGCCATCGGTGAATCGGGGATAAATCCGGAACGGGGCACCACCACCGGTCGACCGACGTCGGTCGACCGGTGGATTCGGTGACCGATCAGGCGGGTTGGACCATACCTGCCACTGTGGGCAACCACATGGACAGCGCAGGAATGTACTGCACGATCAACAGCATCACGATCAATGCGCCGAAGAATGGCATCAGCGGACCGATGACGTCTTCCACCTTCTTGCCGGCCACACGGGCCCCGACGAAGAGCACTGGCGCGGAGGGCGGAGAAATGACGGCGATACACATGTTGAACACCATCATGATGCCAAGGTGAACCGGATGAATGCCGTACTGCGTGGCGATCGGCAGGAAGATCGGGGTGAAGATCAGCACAGCAGGAGTCGCATCAAGCGGAATTCCAATGATCAACAAGACGACGGCCATGATAAGCAGGAAGACAACCGAGGATGAGGTGACCGAGGTCAGCCAGTCAGCGATCAGATTCGGGATATTCGCGAACACCATTGCGTAGCTCATGATCGACGACAGGGCGATCAAGAACACCACCACGGACGAGGTACGGGTCGCGCTCAGCAGAATCCTCGGAAGGTCCGGGACACGCACCGTACGGTATATCAAGGACAGGATGAGCGCGTACATCACGGCGACGGCCGCACCCTCGGTCGCGGTGAACACGCCGAACACGATGCCGCCGATGACCACGATGATCAATCCCAGGCTCGGTACCGCCCGCCAGAAGGCCTTCAGGCCCTCCTTGAACGGGGGGAAGCCTGCGCCCTTGAGCTCGGGATGCTTGCGTGAGTAGAAGTAGACCAGAACCATACAGGTCAGGGCCCAAAGGATGCCCGGAATGTAGCCCGCGAGGAACAGTGCGCCCACCGATGCCTGCGACACCAGGGCGTACACGATGATCGTGTTCGAAGGGGGAATCAGCATGCCTGACGGGGCCGAGGCGATGTTAACCGCGGCGGCGAAACTCATGTCATAGCCGCTCTTCTCCTCTTCCGGAGCCATGATCGCGCCGACGGCGGATGCACCGGCCAGGGCCGAACCCGAAATAGAACCGAACAGCATACAAGCGAGCACGTTCGTCTGCGCCAGGGCACCGGGCATCGGCCCAACCAACGCCTTCGCGAAATCGATCAATCGTGAGGCGATACCGCCCTGGTTCATGATGGCACCGGCCAACACGAACAATGGGATGGCAAGCAATGCAAACGAATCGACGCCGTTATAAATCTTCTGCGCCGAGGTAAAAATGCCCGATTCGGGACCCATCAAGATCACCAAGCAGATCGCGGAGGGCAAGCCGATCGAAACCGACACCGAGACGCCGATGGCCATCAGGGCGAACATGCCCACCACAAGGATGAGAGCAACCAGTGCTGCGTCACTCATAATCAGATGCCCTCTTCCTGAATGGATGCAAGATCGATGTCCTCTTCGGCGACGATCTTCACTTCGGAAGTAACCGCCTTGATGATATTCAAAATGCAGTAGATCGCGATGAGGATGCCGGTCACCGGCAAAATCAGGTAAATCTGCCCCTGTGAGAATGGCAAGAGCTCGACGGTTTGATCGAAGGCCGAGTCGGCAAGCCTCCAGCCACCCATGATCATCACCCACACCGCGAAGAACCCGACGATCGAGTGTGCCAATACCTCGAAGAATTTCACCACGGCCGCGGGGAACTTCCGGACGAGGAAGTCGATCGCGACGTCGTCGTTCTCGCCGATGACGTAGGCGGCACCGATGATGCCCTGCCAGATAAAGATGATCCGAGCCATCGCCTCGGTCCACGCGTTACCACCACCGAACGAACGAATGACTACCTGGTACACGACCAGAATGACCAGCAACGCGAACAATACGATACAAACCCATCTCAAAATCGCATCGACCACGCGCTGAAATACGCTAAAAGCTTTCATGCACTGAGCCTTTTTTGTGTGTTATTGGTGAAGACCGCGAAAGCCGATCGGGTTCCGGCCCAGCACTGAGCCGGAACCCGATGTCTTCGGTTGAGGGCATCACGGACGGGCGACTACGTGCTGCCCGTGCGCGAGTTACTCAGATCAATGGCCCTATCAGGCCGGGTGAGCCGCATTGGCGGCCTGAACGGCGTCGTAGAGCGCCTTGCGAACATCATTGGCGCTGACGGCCGACTCGACCATCGGCTGAACGAGTGCCTTGAAGGCATCGACGTCGACGTCCTCGTTGAACTGTGCGCCGCCCGACTCGGATGCGGCCCGCGATTCCTTCGCGAACTCGAGGAAGCCGGTGTTGGCCTCTTCGCGCAGCTCAGGGACGAGACCGACGAAGGCCTCGCGGTCGGCGTCGTCCATGCCCTCCAACGCCTTGGTGCTGATCAGCAGGTAGTCGGGGATCATCAGGTGCTTGGTGAACGAGTAGAACTTCGCAACCTCATCGTGCTTCAGCTGATGGTAGACGGTCTCGTTGTTCTCAGCACCGTCCAGGACGCCGGTCTGCAGAGCGGAGTAGACATCGCCCTGACCCATCGGGGAGGCGATCGCGCCCATGGACTCGATCATGGAGACCTGCGAGTCCGACTGCTGCACCCGGATCTTCAGACCCTGGAGATCAGAAGGAGTCACCACAGCATGCTTGCTGTTGTAGACGTTGCGCACGCCGGCATACAGCGCGGTCAACACCGTGATGTTCTTGGAGCCCTCGATCGAGGTGAACAGGTCCTTGTTGAGTTCTTCGTCGTTGAAGATCTGCTGCTGAGCGTCATAGCCAGCGAACATGTAGGGCAGGTTGTAGACGATGAAATCCGAGTTGAAACCTTCCATCACAGGACCGCCGATGTACATCATCTCGACGGTGCCGTTCGACAGGTTCTGGACGACGTCCGACTGGGTACCGAGTTGCTCATTCGGGTACACCCTGACCGAGTAACGGCCGTCGGTGGCCTCTTCGAGCTTCTCCCCGAAGCTCACAGCCGCCTTGTATTGCGGGTGCTCCTCGGTCTGGTTGAACGCCAGCTTGAAGACGGTCTGACTGCCGCCACCACCGGAGCCACCGTTCGAGCCGCCACCACAGGCGGCCAGGGCCAGCGACATGAGACCCGCCATGCCGGTCAATACCACCTTTGACAACTTCATTGTTGATGTCCTTCCTCAGACAAGCAATGCGACTTTGCGGCGATCACTGCGAAACCCGGACCGGCCAAGCTGCCAGCGGAGCCCCGCAATCTCGACTATGTGAGTGTTCGTCAAACCAAACACGGTTCAGCCTGACGAAACGAGTCTAAGAAGCGGGAACTTTCAGGGTCAAGCCTCTTGGCAACCCGGCAACAAACCATGACCAGATCGTGATCTTGGGTGACCCGAATCTGATCGCCTGTGCAGCACCGCCCAAGACGATCGAGGATCCAGGCTCCCTCGGGAAGCCCGGATCCTCGACTGATATGGATCACGACAGCTGCGTGGACAGCTGAGGGTGACTACTTGGCCGGGTGCGCGGCGTTCGCGTCCTGAACCAGCTGGTACAGACCCTTGCGCACATCGTTCTCGTTCACGCTGGACTCGACCAACGGCTGCACCAATGACTTGAATGCGGCCACATCGACATCGTCATTGAACTGAGCGCCGATGGACGTCGCGTGTTCGATCGACTTCTCGGTGAAGTCGGCGAAGCCATCGTTGGCAAGCTTCTGGATCTCGGGAATGATCTCCAGCAGGGCCGCCTGATCCTCATCGCTCATCTTGTCGAGAGCCTTGGTGCTCATGAGCAGATAGTCGGGAAGCATGAGGTGACGGGTGTAGGAGTAGTACTTCGCGACCTCGCTCTGCTTCAGAGCATCCCAGGTCACCTCATTGTTCTCGGCACCGTCCAGCACACCGGTCTGCAGAGCGGAGTAGACGTCGCCGTTGTTCATCGGCGAGGCGATCGCACCCATGGCCTCGATCATCGCAACCTGGGAATCCGACTGCTGCACCCGGATCTTGAGACCCTGCAGATCAGCCGGGGTCTGGATCGGATGCTTGCTGTTGTACACATTGCGCGTCCCTGCGTTGACGCCGGTGAGCACGGTGATCGACTTGGCTGCCTCGATCGAGTGGTACAGATCATCCAGTGCGTCGGTGTTCGACAGCACGGCGCCCTGAGCCTCGGTGGAATCGAACATGTACGGCAGGTTGAACACGACGAAGTCGGAGTTGAATCCCTCGAGTACGGGAGCGCCGACCCACATCAGCTCGACGGTGCCGTTCGACAGGTTCTGAATGACATCGGCCTGTCCACCGAGCTGCTCGTTCGGATAGACCTTCACCGAATAGCGGCCGTCGGTGGCCTCTTCCAGCTTCTCGCCCAAGGCGACACCGGCCGCGTACTGCGGGTGGTCCTCGGTCTGGTTGAACGCCAGCTTGAAGACGGTCTGACTGCCGCCGCCGGCGCTGGATCCGTCGCCGGAACCGCCGCCGCAGGCGGCCAGGCTCAGCGACATGAGACCGACGGTGCCGGTCAGGATCACTTTGGACAACTTCACGGTTGTTCCCCCTTGACTTGGTCTTTCGCGGTGAAGCCAGCCGCCGGCTCGGCCATTCGGATACTCAGCTTCGAGACTAAAAATCCGATATCGTATACTGCTCGGAACGAACCGGACGCTGGCTCAACCCGTTGTCTGGAGTGTATAAACGCCGTGAAAAACGGGTCAAGGATAGTTGGCAACTCGGCAACCGCGTTGATCGAATCGTGATCTTCGCCCCGACAAGGCAGAAGCGGCCGCGCTCGGCGGAATTGAGACACGATTTGATAACCATCCGGCAACAAGGGCGGCAACCACGCGAGCCGGATTTCTTGACACAGTCGGACAAGGCTATATTCAGTGCCCAGATGGCCCAGGGGGTTGGTAGGGGTGACTATCAGCCCCCTGGTGCTTCTCCAATGCGGCACCGAGGCCCGTGGACCTACTCCTTTCCGCCATCGCCATGACGCAGCCTTCTGGTCAGGAAGTCGGAGAGATCTCCCGACTCGCCGTCGCGTCCGCCCCTGCTCACCTGAAGGGAAGGCTGGGAAGCGACCAGCGCCACCCCCGACAGCCGCTCCTTCAGTCCACCGGGCATGGTCAAGATGTAGTAGCCGCCGTCGCTGCCGATGGCGACGGTCTGATTGACCTTGATATACCAGCCGAATTTGTCGGTTCTGGCGGTACCACCGCCGGATAGATGCATGCGCAGGGGTTCTGGCTTGATGCCGGCCCGCTCGGCCTGTGCGATGAACTCATCGATCAGCTCTTGGGCCTCCCGCGCCTCGCGATCGGCCGCCGCGTTCGCGAGGTCCTCTCGCCGCAGCGCATTCTCGCGCCGGGACCGCGCTGAGGCGTCAGGTCTGTCGGCGGTCACGTCATCGTGACTCATCTCTGGCATCCTCCGACCATACAGCCTGTCTGTGCGCCTGTGTGTCGTTGGCCTCCGCACGCACCGGCACAACCGGCCGCGGGCGCCAGACCATGCGTTTGCGCCAGACGGCTGCGGAGCGGCCGAGGCCATCTCCTACCATGGTTCATCATGGATGCCCTTCGCCGGCTGGCCCGACTGATGCGTCACGCCGGGTTCCGGCGGCTGGTCATCGTCCGCGCATTCTCGCAGGGCGGTGACGCCGTGGTGCAGGTCGGCATGGCTGCATATCTGCTTTTCAGTCCACAGTCCCAGCCCAACGCCTGGGCTGTCACGGCGGTCATCGCGCTGGTGATGTTGCCGTTCTCGGTGGTCGGCCCGTTCGTCAGCCCGATCCTGGACCGGCATGCCCGGCAGCGGGTGGTGGTGGTCTGCGACCTGTTGCGGATGGTCTTGGCCATCATCATGACCGCGATGGTGGTGACCGGACACGCCGGCGTCGCCGGGCAGGCCGTCCTGCTGGTACTGCTGCTCATCACCCTGAGCCTGAACCGGCTGCAGATCGCAGGTCTGAGCGCCGGCATGCCGTTGACGGTCGACTCGGACGAGTATCTGGGAGCCGCTGCGCTGATGCCGATGCTCGGCCCGCTGTCCGGGATGATCGGTGGGGCGCTGGCAGGTCTGGCCAGGCTGGCTTCGGGCAGGTTGCTGCCGACCAACTGGGCCGATGGGCTGGTCTTCGTGATCGCCTCCGTGCTGTTCATCGCTGCTGCGGTGACGGCCCTCGGCTTCGGACGCGGCGAACTCGGGCCGGAGGCCGGGGCGCCGGTCACGACGTGGCGTCAGGTCTTCAGCGGACTGACCGCTGCCGGCCGCGAGATCGTGCGCAAGCGTCCCGCCGCACTGTCCATGATCATGGTCTTCTTCGCCCGGGTGGGCTATGGGGCGCTGATGACAGCGATCATCATGCTCTACCGCCACTACTTCGGATCGGATGCCGATCTGGAGCGAGTGATGGTCGAAATGGGCACCTGGTTCCTGGTCTCCGGGGCAGGGTTCGCCCTGTCCGGCTTCATCGCAAGCCCCGCGTCCGAGATCATCGGGGTACGCCGGACGATCATCGCGGCGTTCGCTGCCGCGGCCGTGGTGCAACTGATGCCGGGCAGTCTGCTTGTCCGTCCGGGACTGCTGGTTTCGGGCTTCATGCTCGGGCTGTGCCTGCAATCGGTCAAGATCTGCGGCGATACCGTGGTGCAGGCTCATATCGATGATGAGGTCCGCGGCCGGGTCATGGTGGTCTACGACATCATCAACAACCTGGGCTATGTGGTCGGGGCGGTGATCGCAGCTGTGCTCCTGCCGTTCGATGGCCACTCGGTTCCCTTCTTCCTCGGACTGGCCGCAATGTTCGCCGCTTGCGCGGCAGCGTTCAGCCTGCTCAGCTCCGATTCGGAGGGCTACCAGCTGGGTGCGGTGGCCAGGCGCTACTGAGCCTTCCGGCGGGGACACCTCAGGCTCGGCGGAGCCGGACCCGGCCCTCCACCACTTCCTGGAGGAGAGTCACGGTTTCCTCCGAGAGGTCGATGCCGAGGGTGCGCGTCCTGCGGGTCAGTTGCATCACCAACCGGTCGGCCAAGGCGTCGTCGCCCTGCAGATGAGCGAGCTGGATCTGGGTTGCGGCGAACTGTTCATCCTCCGAGCCCACAGCCAATCCCTTCTCGATCGCCCACTGGGCCGAGTCCAGGTCGCCGGCTTTCAGAGCCCGGCGGGCCAGCACGACCGCGATGTCGCTGATGGTGGCGATCATGTCGTGCCGCAGTTGCTCGGCCCAGTGCCACTGACCTGGCGCGGCGTCGGCCAGCGGGGCGCCGCGCACCAGTTCGAGGGCGTGCACCAGTGAGGCATTGGCTACCCGATTCACTCCGCCGCCGATGAGCGCTTGAAGCTGCTCCCAGTCGGAGGTGATTCCCGCGTGCAGGGTGATGCGCCCCGAGTAGGCGTCCGGAAGATAGGCGCCGCCGTGGGCGTCCACGCCGAGCCAGCCGCGCAGCCGGCTCATATTCGATCGGCGGGTGGCCTCGGCCACCATCAGGTCGTCCGACATCATCATGGCTGTACCACCGGGATTCTCCAGCAGCCATGCGCAGTACTCGACGCACTGCTTCATTGCCCGCGGTGGTGGCGCGCCGCGGGCGCCGATCAGCTCGATGGTGCCGAGCAGCTTCACCACGGGATGCTCGGTTTCGGCGATGGACGACACAGTGCCTCCCTCCACTGATCCTGGTTTGATCGCTGTCGGCAGTACGACAGGCAGGCCGGCCGTTTCATAGGTGGCCCACCACGGAGCCGGGGGATAGTCGGTGGCCGCCGCTACCTCGAAGATCTCGCTCAGTGCCCGGCGAGCGGGGGCGCCGACCAGATGCGGGGTGAAGGTCTCACCGGTGGGCAGATGGACGGCCCGACCAGCCTCCAGATGAATGGCTGCGGAGCCATCGGCCGGACGCCGGTCGCCCGCGCAGATGATCAGGCTGAGACCCAGACCAGCGAGCCTGCGGGGCAGCCGGGTGGGCATCGCGTCCAAGATCACGACGATCGGCGACCAGGCTTCCGAGAGCAGCGGGTCGGCACGCAGCTGACCAAGCGAAACATCCTCCTCTCGGTTGGCCGCCCGCTGATCGGCCAGGTTGCCGAGCCGATGACACGCCTGATCGACACTCGGGTACACCTCGAGCCGGGGTTCGTCGAGATCGGCGAGCCACCCGAAGGCCGGTCCCGCCACGATCACCCGCGTGAGGGGATCTGCCGCCAGTGCGAACGCCATCGCGGTGGCCATGCTGAGCGCGGCTTCCTCATCGCCATGCAGCCAGGTGACCTGCTCGCCTTCGATGTCGCAGTAGAACTCGCCGCCGGGCGTGGCCGCGCTCGAGTCCTGGACCAGGCCGAGAGCGATCTCGGTCTCGCCCCGCTCGCCGGGCTCGCCGGCAACAGCCGGCACGGCGGGCAGTGTGGACGCCGCGTGCGCCAGCGCAATGCTCGCGGTGCGGGCGTCCGGACCCAGCGCCGGAAGTGCGTGACCCAGCGGACGCTTGGCCAGTTGCTGACGCCTGCGCAGGAAGAACAGGCCCGCCAAGGCGGTGATTGCGCCGGCTCCCAGCGCGGCGACGGTCATCTGTGGACCCGCCTGGTCGGCCGCTGCCGACTCGCCGGGCTGATTCTGGCCGACCGGGGGAATCGGGCACGGCTCCAGGTTCAGCGGAGTCGTATCGATCTGGGGGTCTGCTGCCGGGGCCTGCGCGGTGCGGGTGTCGAGGTCTGCTGGGGTGGGCAGCTTCAGCCGCCAGCCGATATCGATGACATCGGGATCGGTGACCAGTCCCGGGTTCGCAGCGGCCAGTTCGGGCCAGTGCCCGGCATCGCCCAGGTGTTCGGAGGCCAGCTCGCTCAGCGTCTGGCCGGACTGCACGATCACGCTCGGCTCATCGTCTCTGCCAGCCAGATCGGGGATCACGAGCAGCATGCCGGGCTCAAGATGGTCGGTGGAGACGAGCAGCAGGGTGTCGTTGGCCGCGGCGATCTCACGCCACAGGGCACCATCCTGGTAGTACTGCTCGGCCAGCGACCACAGGTCGTCTCCGGCCTGCACCAGATGAGTCCGGGCGTTCGGCGCTGCGCTGCGGCCGGTGGCGTCGTCGGGGGCTTGGGCAGGTGCTGCGCCCATCCGCACGATCTGTGGTGGTGCTGCCTCGGGTTGTGCCGCCGCAACAGGAACGGCGGGTGCGATCTGGTGTGGTGCTGCACCTACCGGCTGGCTCGCGATCAGCCCGAGGACGGCAGCCACCAGCACGGTGCTCACCGGTGCCAGCACCTCGCTGCCCGGGAACCGCAACCGGCAGCGCTGGCGGGTGGCGGCAGCCAGGGCCTCGCTGACGAGCGAAAGCGTGGCCGTCGACCAGGCGATCCAGCCGACGATCGTGATGATGCCGAGCAGCAACGCTCCGTCGTCGGGGCGGGTGAGGATCTCCGACCAGCTGGTGGTCCAGATGGTATCCAGGCGGCCGACCGTCATCAGTCCCCAGGCTCCGCCGATCACGACGGTGAGCATCAGGGCCAGGGCTGCCAGGGCCCGGACGATCCGTATCGCGGTTTTCATGGTGTCCGCTCCCTCAGAACGTCGAGGGCTTCGCTGGCCTGGGCCTCCAGCTGTACCGATCCCGGTAGCCCTGGCACCAGCACATCGGCGAGATCGAGTGTGCAGCCGACCTCTGCGCTGACCGTGCCGTGGGTGCCCGGCGCGGTGCCGAAGGCAGCCGTGTCGATCTGCACGGTCAGTGCGCTGCAATGCACATCGACCGTTGCCAGATCGAATTCGATGGCGGCGGTGGCTTGCTGGACGGCCAGCGATGCAGAACCGGCGAGGGTCGCCGCCCGGGCGCCCGCTGCCGCCGCCTCGGTGACCTGGCCACGCGCCCAGCCGATCCGCCATGCGCCGGCGAGGGCGAGCACCAGCACGATCAGCATCGGGACGATCAGCGCCACTTCGACGGCGGCGCTGCCCCGGGCGGTTCGCGGCCTATTGCCGGCCGGCTCGCGCATCATGCCTCCTTCACCCGCTGGGCGGAGGCGTCGACCACCGTCCATGGACCTGGCAACAGGCCTGGTACCTGCCCGGTGACGCGCACCTGCACCAGCTGCGTCTGCCGGTCGACCCCGACGTGGATCCCGTCCAAGCCGCCGCGCTCGGCCATCTCGGTGCTGACGCGCTCGGCGTCGTCGGCGAGGGCCGAGGCGAACGCCGCCCGCTCTGCTCCGGCCATCGCGGCCTGTTGGGCGGTGGAGCGTCCGGCGAACCAGATGCTCGCCTGGATCACCGCGAAGATGACCGTCAGCAGTAGTGGCATCAGCAGGGCCAGCTGGGTCGAGCCGACCATCCCTCGGCTGCGACCCGGCCCCCGCTCAGCCGAGCTCTCCGAGCTTCGTGGCAACATAATTGCCCACCAATCCGATGACGGTGAGCGCGATGGCGACCGCACCGGTCAGCAACACCGCATTCTCCGTCGACTGCGAAAGGCCTCGCTGATCGCGGTGAACGGCGGCACGCCACACGATGAGGGTGCCGACCGCCCGGTGCAGCAGGCGAGGGGTAGTGGCCTGGGTCGGCCGGGCCAACTCCATATCGTTCATGTCGTCCTCCTGTTTCGGGGTATCGGTGCCTGGTTGTCGGGGATCTCGAAGGTCGGGAGCATGGTCTCAGCCCACCCCCGAAATGCTCAGCAGCGGTGGGACGAGGAAGATCAGCGCGAAGACGATCACCGGAATCGACATCCACAAGGTCATCCGTTCGCTGGTCTGGTGGGCTCGGGTGAGCTCGCGCATCAGGTGCGCATCGCGCAGCTCCTTGGCCCGGGAACTGAGTACGTCCGCGAGCGCGGCGCCCTGTTCGTCCAACCGCATCACATCGGCCATGTCGGCGATGGCCGGCAGGTCCAGCTCCTGGGAGAGCCGGTAGAGGTCGTTCCACGGTGGTCTCTGCTCAAGTCTTGCCCTATCTAGTGCACCGGCTAGACGAATGAATACGGGGACATCGGAGATTCTTGAGGCGGCCTCCAGCGACTGCGTCGCCGACAGATTCGCCAGCCTCTCGAGCACGACGAGATCGAAATAGGTGTTGAGCGCATCCTCTGCATCCGCATTGGTCTGCTGTTGCTGGGAGCGCATCGCGATGTCCGGCCAGAACCAGCCGAGCACCGCGGCGCCCAGCCCGAAGACCGCGGGCATCATGCCCATGCCGCCGGTCAGGGGGCGGATGGCGAGCGCGAGGAGCCACGGCATGAGCAACCCGCCCGCCGCCAGCACCAGCTTGTTGCAGAAGTAGTCGCCGACGGTGCGGCCGGTCAGCACCAGAGTGCGCGCGGTTCCGGCCGGCAGGGGCAGACGGGCGTGCTGATACAGCCAGGCGCCCGACAGCTCCAGTCGGGAGGTGGCATCGGCCACCAGTGCCGGACCGGAATCAAGGCTTGTTCCCGGACGGGCCTCCGCCAGCACTCCGAACGCATCGCCGAGTCGAATGGTCCGGGGCAGCACCGCACACACGACCAGCCACGCACCAACGGCGACGACGGCAGCGCCCAACAGGGCGGACGCGAACAGGGGATCAGGCATCGGCGATCACCTCCTGCGGCTGCAGGCGGACGAGAATGCGTTCGCGGCGCCGCGGCGTGGCGATCCGCCGCAGGACGTACAGGGAGCCCAGATAGCAGCTGCCCAGCACCAGCATCAGCAGCTGCCCCGGTGCGGTCGTGAACGGTTGGAAGTAGCTCGGCGCGAAGACGATGCCGAGGCCGACCGCGCCCACCGTGATGACCGTCACCTGGCGGACGACGAACTGCGGCTTGGCGCGCTCGGCCGCGACTTCTCGCATCGCCCGTAGCCGGTCCTGGATGGAATCGCTGAGCGCCTGCAACGTTGCGGACGCACCGACCCCGCCGCGTTCGCCGACCAGGATCAGCGCCGCGAGCACCGCATCGGCATCGGCCGAATCGAGTTCATCGGCCATTGCCTGGAGCCCATCGCGCAGCGTCCAGCGGTCGTCCAACCGGACGATCAGCCCACGCACCGGCGCGACGAGCAGCGCCGGAGCCTGGCTGCTCGTGGCGCGCAACGCCTGCGGAACCGATTTGCCGGTGCGCACCGATGCGGTCAGCACCCGGATCCAGCGATCCAGGGCCTCGAGCATCTCGATCTCGGGTTGGGGCTGGGCACGCAGCAATTCGGGCAGCACCACCACCAACGCCGGCACCAGCAGCAGAGCCGGGATGAACCCGGTGAAGGCCAGCACGACGATGCCCGCTGTGATGCCAACGGCCAGCCGCCAGCGCATCGGCCGCGGGATCCCACCCCAGCGACGACTGGCGCGGCTGCTCAGCGAGAGATCGTGGCCGGCAACCGAAGGCAGGAAGCCACCAAGCGCGACGAAGATGCCCGCGATGATCATCGCGGCGGCGATGGCAACATAGATGGCGTTCATCCGTGCCCCCGGAAGGCTCGCAATTCGCCCAGCAGTTCAGCGCTGGGCTGCAACTGAAGTGCCCGCCCGTGTTCGTCGGCCCGATAGGCGAGGTGAGTGACGGGCCGACCGTTCTCCACCGCCCCGGTCAACTCACGGACTTCACTGATGAACCGCTTGCGGGTGCCGCCGCGCCAGGTGTCATCCACCAGGCAGACGTGGATGAGCAGATGCAGATTGAGCGCGATCTGGCGGTAGGCCTCGCTCACCCCGAGCACGCCGCCCTGGGCTACCCGGGCCGCCAGCCGGTCCATGGTGGAGGCCGCCGAGTGGGAGTGGGTCGTCGACATCGTTCCCGCGCCGGACTGCATCGCCTCGAACATCGCCCCGGCTTCGCCACCGCGCACCTCACCGACGATCAGCCGCGAGAGGTTCTGCCGCAACGCCTCGGGAATCAGATCAGCGACCGTGTACTCGCCGACACTGTGTCCGTCGTGGTACTCCCCGAGTCCGGTCTTGGCCTGCAGGGCGACCATATTGCGCCGGGTGGGCAGCAGATGGGTGAGCAGTTCGTAGTCGGTTTCCAGGGTGCCGATTCGTTCGGTGCTGGGGATCGCGGCCACCAGGGCCCGCAACAGGGTGGTCTTTCCGGCGCCCTGATCGCCCGAGATCACGATCGACTTGCGAGCCAGCACACAGGCCTCCAGCAGATCGGCCAGATCGGCGGGCATCATGCCGCAACCGGCGAGTTCGCCGAGGCTGATGGTGGTCAACAGGTGCTGCCGGATCACGATCGACGGCCGGTAGCTGAGCCCGAAACCGATCGCGTGCAGCCGGAAGCGGTCGCCGAGGGCCAGCGTCATCATCGGATGCGCATCATCGAAGGCTCGCGCCGGGCTGGCACTGGAACCGAGGAAGCGAATGGCCTCGATCAGTTCGTCGTCGCTGTCGGCCACCGGCGGCAGCTCCTCGCGCCGACCGTCCCCGTGCTGGGCGACCACACAGTCCCAGCCGTGGATCTCAATATTCTCGGCGGTGGGAATCTCGAACAGCGGCTGCAGCCTGCCGTAGCCGAAGATCGCATTCTCGACAGCGGCAGCGTAGGCCTGTTCGATGGCCAGCTCCCAGAGCTGTTCGCCGGTCTGGGTGAGTCGCCCGGCATGTTCGCGGACGACGGCGCCGATCACCGAGCGGCCCATCATCCGCCGGTCGTCCGCGGACATCGGGCGCCCGTGTTCGTTGGCCCAGTGCTGTGAGTTCTCCGCGATCTGCTCGGAGGCCTGCCGGCGCAGCTGGACGACCACCTGCCAGTCGACACCATCAAGCTGCTGGCCTCGCTTGGCGCTGCGGCCCGATCTGATCGGAGGTGACGCCATTTCGCTGTCCACACGCGGAGTCAATGCCGTGAGCGCCTCAGCGAGGTACAACCGCGGAACGGCCGCTGCCGGACGGGTATTGCCGAGCGGATTCATGAGATCACCCCCCGGCCTCTGGTCGTCCGCCGACCACGGACGCCCGGCCGCCCGCCGAGCTGCAATGCCAGGCCGCGCAGCGCCCGCCACAGCGGCCTGTTGGTCAGCTTGCGAGGCGGGACGGCACCGTCGCTGAGCACCGCGGCGGTTGCGGGATCCCACGGCAGATCGGCGAGCAGCGCCATCTCCAGCTGCCGGGCGATCTCCGGCGCGGAGTAGGGCCGGCCCCCACCTGCCACCACCAATGCCGGACTCGCCGGGATCAAGGCCGTGGCATCGGCCAGCTGGGGCAGAGCCAACCGCAGGGTCGCCAGGGCGGGCAGGTTCGACCTGGTCACCACGGCAATGGTGGACGCGCGTTCCACCAGCGCAGACGGCAGCCCGTCGGCATCAAGGCGTCCGGCGTCGATGATCACGTCGATCCCACCGGCCTGCAGATCATCGAACTGGCCGACCAGCCGCTCCCAGTAGCCCGAGAAGAGCAATGCCGAGCGCGGGTGAGTGAAACCAGGCAGGAAACGGCGCTGAGGCGAAGATCCGTCGTCCAACGCCACCGTCTGCTCCAGCAGTCCCCCGGACGAGTCGGACCGCTGGGCCCGGTAGCTCTCGGCGAGCGCGCCCAGCCCACGGCCGCTTTCGGACACGCCCCGAAGGTAGCCGGCCAGCACCGCCTGGCTGGGATGCGGGTCGCAGTCGACCAACAGCACCCCACGCGGCCAGCTGAGCGCCACTCCGAGGGCGGTGCTGGTGACTCCGGGGGAACCGCCCGCCGATACGCAGATGATCAGCATCAGGCATCACCCCGGCGTACCATCGCGATCCGGTCGACCGCGGCCAGCGCAGCCAGCTGCCCGGCCACCGACTCCTCGACCTGCACGTCGACGAGCCATCCGTTGCCATCAGTGGTCACCAGCGGGGCCGAGGCGACCACGGCCTCGTATTGGGCCCCCGGGCCGGTGTTCGCATCCATCGCACCCGGCACGGCGATCAGCCAGACGCGGGTCCCCGGCGGCAGTGGCTGGGAGGGCAGGCGCCCGGCCGCAAGCCGCAGCCCCAGCTGCGCGTGGCCGGCGGGGACGACAAGCACCCCCACCGCGTCCGGGCCGGGCAGCGAGCCGGCCGGGAGATCAACCAGCGCATACTGCCCGACAAGCGCGGACGCCTGATCCGCGGACACCACCGCGACTCCGTCGGCTCGTCCCAACGTTGTCGTCGTCAGATCGGCTGCCTCGACCTGTTCACCGCGCGCCACGTGGGCCGCCATCACGACCACGGTCTGCGATTCCTGCGTGCCGGTCCACACCCAAGCCATGATCAAAGCACCGAGGCAGGCGCACAGCACGCCGAGAACGATGAGCCGGTTGCTGCGGCGCGCGCGCAACTGCACCGCAGCTGGGCGCTGCGGGGGCGCCAGGTCCGTCGGAGGACGTGGTCGTGATAGGGCCATGGGGTGTAGTCCCTTTCACCGCGGCAGGGTGGAGGGGTCGCGGTGACAGCACCTTATGCCACAGATATAGGGCTTGACCAAGAGTGTGGACAATCTGTGGATAACTCTGGCTCGCCGGCCAGGGCCGTCTCGACTTCTATCGCGCTCTCTATCTGCTTTCTTGGGATTTCTCTAGAAATGCGCCCCATTCCTGCCGTATTTCCCGGATTCGGCGCCGATTGTTCGACTGTTCCCGGCCCGTCCAGGTGCTCGCTACCCACACTTGTCGACTCGCTGTAACATGCCTGTGACTTGCCGGTTGTGGGTAGATCTGTGCATAACTGCCCGGCCCGGCGCGGGTTGTCCACAGGCATGCGGAGAAGGCAGCAGAAAGATATCCCGTAGGATGATGGCGTCCGATGGGCGACCCGACGAGCGTCCGCGCAACGAGTCACAAGAGAGTGCTATGGAAGCCTTGGTGCCCTGGTGGGGAATCCTGCCGTTCGCCGCGATGCTGTT
>Ga0334886_1001833_pt1 | contig 23202 bp, 21 predicted proteins | sample GraSluR1_MG_9_FD_207232 | JGI IMG/M metagenome (GOLD analysis project Ga0334886, IMG submission 207232) | Sludge microbial communities from methane-producing bioreactor in Wageningen University, Netherlands - Granular Sludge_27_06-R1 | ecosystem: Engineered > Bioreactor > Anaerobic >... | reverse complement strand
ACAGGGTTCTGGTTGGGCCGATGCGGTCGACCCACCTCTGAACCATTTCCTTCGGATGTGACCATCTCACATGGAGTGGCAGGCCCTCCTCCTCGCCCTCCAGGGAAAGCCTTCTGAGAACAGCGTTAATCAGGCCCCTCACGCCCCGGTCAGCGCCCAGTTTGACCGTCTCGGAAACCGCCGCGTGGGGGGGAGTACCCAGAACAAGCAGTTGAACCGCGCCGAGTCTGAGCACCATGAGGGTGCGTCTGTCCAGTTTGTGAAGGGGACGGGTGAGAAAACGGGCCAGGGCGTTGTCCAGCCTGGCCCGCCATACCGTTTCCTCCCTTTGAAGCCGGAGGGCGAAAGCGAGGTCGCTCCGGGAAAGCTCGAATTGTCCGTCTTCCCCCAGAAGGCATGAAAGAGCCTTGCTCCGGGGGCAGGTGCTAATGAATGCCGGCGAGGTTTTCAACCTTCTCGAGGTCGGGGAAAACCGCCTTCAGGTTCTTCTCAACGCTGTGCTGCAGGGTAAGAGCCGCGAAGGCACAACCGCTGCACGCGCCCTGAAGCTCGACTTTCACCACGCCACCCTCGAGGGAGACGAAGCGGATGTCACCGCCGTCGCCCTGAAGCAGGGGCCTTATCTTTTCCAGTTCAGCCTTCACGTTCTCATCGGTCAGGGGAAGTGCTTCGGGCATTCCGTTCCACTCCTTTCTCAGTTCACCTGGGCCAGTACCAGGGAAACGATGGTCATGAGTTTTATCAGGATGTTGAGGGAGGGGCCGCTGGTGTCTTTGAAGGGGTCGCCGACTGTGTCGCCTATCACCGCGGCTTCGTGGCTGCTGGAACCCTTTCCCCCCATGTGGCCCTCTTCTATGTGCTTTTTGGCATTGTCCCAGGCGCCTCCGGAGTTGCTCATGAATATCGCCAGGAGCACTCCGGTTACTATGGCTCCCGCAAGAACACCTCCCAGGGTTTCAGGCCCCTTGTCTCCGAACCCGAAATACACCGCCACAGGCACCGCCACCGCCAGAAGCCCCGGCAGAATCATCTCCGTCAGGGCTGCCCGGGTGGCGATGTTCACACACTTCTCGGTGTCGGGTTCCGCGGTGCCCTCAATCAGCCCGCTGATCTCCCTGAACTGCCTTCGCACCTCGGTTACCATCTTCATTGCGGCCCTACCCACGGAACGCAGGGTGATTGATGCGAACAGAAAGGGCAGAAGCCCCCCAACCAGAAGACCCGCAACCACATAGGGGTTGAGAATGTCAATCAGAGGAAGACCGGAAGCCTGTGCATAGGCGGAGAACAGCGCCAGCGCCGTCAGGGCGGCGCTTCCAATGGCGAAACCCTTGCCCATTGCGGCGGTTGTGTTGCCAAGGGCATCCAGTTTGTCGGTTCTGCTTCGAACCTGGTCGGGGAGGCCGGCCATGCTGGCGATTCCCCCGGCATTGTCCGCCACGGGACCGTAGGCGTCTACGGACATGGTCATGCCCACATTCATGAGCATGCCCAGAGCGGCAATCGCTATACCGTAAAGACCGGCGAAATGATGGCTTGTGATAATGGCGGCGGCGATTAGAAGCATGGGGAGCAGTGTGGATTCCATACCCACCGCAATTCCCTCAATGATGGTGGTGGCGGTGCCGGTGGAAGTGGCTTCGGCGATCTTTCGCACCGGTCTTCCGCTGGTGTAGTACTCGGTGATGAGTCCGATGGCGGTTCCAACCGCAACTCCGGTGGCCATGGCCCAGAAAACCCCGGGCCCCACTCCGAGCCGATGGATGAACAACCAGCCCAGAGCGATGCTGATTCCGGCACTGGCGAAGGTTCCGTTTCTAAGAACCGAATGGGGTGAGTTTCTTCTCAGCAACTTGACGAACAGCGCTCCCACGAGGCTTGCTCCGGTTCCCAGAGCGGCCAGTACAAGGGGAAGGCTGATCAGCGTCTGCCTGCCCAGGTGGGCCGCGTCATGACCGGCGGACCCGAACAGCCGTTCCACCCCGTCAAGCCCCATGTTCATCGCAAGAACGATGGCGGCGATGATGCATCCGACGAAGGATTCAAACAGGTCCGCTCCCATTCCCGCCACATCACCCACATTGTCACCCACATTGTCCGCAATCACCGCAGGGTTTCTGGGATCATCCTCGGGGATTCCGGCTTCGATCTTGCCCACCAGATCGGCTCCGACATCGGCGCTTTTCGTGAAGATTCCGCCACCCACCCTGGCGAACAGCGCTATGCTGCTGGCGCCCATGCCGAATCCCGCAATGCTTTGGAGGCCTACATCGATTCCGAGAAGATTCGACAGAAAAAGCCTTATGGTTTCCACATCATGGAAGAAGAGAAAGAAGAGGCTTACCCCGAGAAGGCCGAAACCAGCAACGGCGAACCCCATCACGCTTCCGGAGCTGAAGGCCGCCGCAAGGGCGTCGGACAGGCTCTTTCTTGCGGCGTTTGCGGTTCTCACATTCCCGGTGGTGGCGGCTTTCATGCCGGCGTAACCAGCCAGCATGCTCAGCATGGCTCCTGCGATAAAGGCCAGAGCGGTGGCACGGTTCACGAAGAAGAAGAGAAGCAGGGCCACCGCCGCCACAAAAAGCAGCAGAATGCGGTACTGGGTTCTCAGGTATGTCATTGCTCCGGCTCTTATGAAACCGGCGATCTTTTCCATGAGTTCATTGCCCGCAGGGTATCTTTTCAGCCTGAAGTAGACCACAGCCGCCACCGCACAGGTCACCAGGGCGACAACCGGAGCAAGGAGTGTGAAAAGGGTTCCGGATTGCATCCATACCTCCGTAGATTCGGTGTGTTCAAGTGTTCAGAAAAAGCTTCGGATTTCTAACCTATTGCCATTGCCGGGTCAAGGCGCGAAGGTTCTCTCTTGAAGGTCCGTGATCCGGGTTCCATGCCAGAGCCTTTTCAAACCAGAACACCGCATCCTCGAACTGGCCGTCCAACATTGCCAGCACACCGAGATTGTACAAAGCGTCGGTTCCGTTCAGATCAACTCCGTCGGTTCTCATGGAAGCCCTTTCCCATGCCTCCATGAACAGAACCCTGGCAGTGTTCCTGTTTCCCGCGTTGAAATGGGCCATCCCATCCTGAAAGGGCATGTTGACCCCGGAAACCGGAATCGACGCCCCGGTAATGACCGACAGCCCGATTCCAGCAGCAAGGCCCAGTGGTGCGGTCAATATGCCGAGCCTGGGTTTCCTCATAAACCTGGACACCAGAAAAAGCAGAAGGAAGGGGATGATGGGCAACCGGAACCGGGCGGTGATGAAGAAGGGCACCAGTCCCGCGGATAGGGTCAGTATCCAGAGCAAAAGCCGCCTGTCTTCAAGGGAAAGCCTTCCCGCAACCAGTGCTCCGGGCAGAAAAAGCCAGAGAAGAAGCCCGGGGAAAGCCATCGGAGGGCCGGTAACCAGAACCCGGGCCAGGGGCGAGTATCTTCCCAGATAGTACACATCGTAGTTGCACGGGATTTCCACAGGGCTGACAAGGTACATGAGCTTTCCAAAAAGCAGAGCGCCGGATTCCAGTGGTTTTGAGACGATGAAATCCAGGGTTTTCCGGGTCCAGTGGGAAGACACCGCGGAAGGCCGGGCGCCTTCCGGCAGGGGCGCGAGGCTGGCGGCCCATACGTTGTCCACATAGGGAAGGCTTTCCGACGGAACCCTTTCGCCCGGCGGGGCAAAGGCTGTTACCCCGTCTGCTCTCGGGCCGGAACCGATGTAAAAGTTGATGCCTCCCTGGCTCGATATCACGGTTCCGGGATCCCCCGCCAGGAGGTTCACAGCCCAAACCGCCGCCACAGGAATGCACCACGCTCCCCATGAGCGTGGTCTGGGGCGGAACAGATACAGGCTGACCGGGAAAAGAAGAACCGCTCCGGGTCTGGCGATGCAGGCCGCCCCGAGCAGGAACCATGGAAGAGGTGTGTCCGGCCTTCTGCCAAGCTGATGAAAGGAGGCCGTCAGAAGAAGGATGTAAAGGGGGGCGATGAGAAGAAAACCCGAGTAGAGCAGCCATGTGCCCCACAAAGCCCATATTGCCCCGATGGCGAAAGCCGCTCCGCGGGAGGTTGTGCCAAGGGCAAGCCTGTGCAGAAGCACTGATGCCAGGGCGCCGAAGATCATGGAGAGGATGGCCCCGGTGGGGAAAGCCGACCCAAAGACGGCATACCAGCCTCCCAGAAGCCATGGATAAAGCGGAGCCCGGAAGTATGGGGCGTATAAGAAAACATCCCCCTTTGAAACCTCGACGGCCCACCTGTGATGCCACTCCCCGTCCACAACGGGGTTGCTTCCCAGAGGTGAGGCCAGCACCGGAATGTTCACCGCGGCCCATGATGCCAGGAAAAGAACAAGAATGATGAAGGAGTCCCCGGCGCTCCTGGTCATCTTCGAATCAAACCGGTTGTTGAATGCCCGTGAAGCAGGGGAACGATAACCACGCTGTCAGCCAGTTCGCCTCCTGCGACTTCATCCCTGGAATAGTCTCCGCCTTTGACAATTATGTGGGGTCTGAGAGCCGCTACAAGTTCCAGGGGAGTGTCTTCGGAAAAGGGCACCACATAGTCCACATATCGAATCGAGGCCAGAACCGACGCCCTGGCTTCAAGGTTCTGAACCGGCCTGCCGGTACCTTTCAGCCTTCTCACCGAATCATCGGTGTTCACCCCGACGAAAAGCACATCCCCAAGGGCGGCGGCCCTGGAAAGAACATGCACATGACCGGGGTGAAGAATGTCAAAACAGCCGTTGGTGAAAACAATACCGCAACCGGCGCTTCTGAGCACGGCTGACCTGGCCGCGGCCTGCTCCCGGGTGAGGATTCTGCTTGGGTTACTCATCAAGACGGGCTTCCCGAAGAATGTCTTCCGGGGTGACAGCGTACACCCCGGGTTCAGCGCATACCGCTGCGGCCGCGTAGTTGGCGATCACCGCCGCCTTCAAAGCGGGCACTCCAGCGGCGGCGGCCACGCCCATCACGGCGATAACCGCGTCTCCCGCTCCGGAAACGTCGTAAACATGTCTCGCGGCGGTGGACTGTATCAGGGGTTCCTTCGCTCCCCTCAAGCTGAGAATCGATCCACCGGCACCCATGGTGAGCAGCACCGCCTCAGCGTCAAGCATTTCCATAATTCTGCGACACGCGTCGGTAATCTCGTGAATCGGCCGGTCGTCCAGCTCCGCGCCAAGCAGAGCGGAAGCTTCCCGCAGGTTGGGTTTGACCAGGCTGACTTCCCGGTAAAGCATGAAATTCCTGAACTTGGGGTCAGCCAGAACAGGAATACCCCTGTCCCGGGACTCGCGAATAATCCAGGGAATGTTGAAATCTCCGAGAAAGCCCTTGTCGTAGTCCTCGAAAACCACAGCTGTCACCCGGTTCAGCGCACGGGTGATGCTGGAGTTCTCCGGCGCGTTCCTGTCCCTCCGGCACGGGGCCACGGACTCCCTGTCAATTCTTATCAACTGGTGCCCTCTGGAGATAACCCTTGTTTTCCGTGTGGTGGGCCTTTCCGGATCGGTTGAAACGCACGAAACATCCACCCCCGCCTGTTCCAGCAGGTCGATCAGCAGGGCGCCATCCTGATCTTCCCCCACGACCCCGGCAATCATGGGTTTGCCCCCGAGGGAGAGAACATTCAAAGCCACATTCGCCGCGCCGCCCGGGGCAAACCTCTCTCCTCCGGCGTCAAGGGTCACCACCGGCACCGGAGCTTCCGGCGATATCCTGTCGACTCTGCCTTCGAGGTAATGGTCAAGCACGATGTCACCCAAAACAAGAACCCCGGCGCCCTCGAACGATTTCAACTCTTCAATGTAGATCGACAAAGGAACCCTCCCAGCGGGTTGACCACGGTTGCGCAACATTGCATAAGATACCTACATATTACTTTTGCAAGGAGGAATCATGCAAAACCAGCCGCCCCGTATCAACATCCGCGACGGAAAGGCATCCGGGGTTTACGCCAACATAGCCATAGTCAACACCTCGCAGGCAGAGTTTGTACTGGACTTCGCCAGAATCATGCCCGGGCTCCCCGCGGCGGAACTCGAATGCAGGGTCATCATGTCGCCCCATAGAATCAAAGGCCTGATAGCAGCCCTCAAGGCACAGGTAGACCTTTATGAGAAAAGGTTCGGAACACTGGAGGATGCGGGTGAAGCACCGGGAGCCATCGGTTTTCAGGTTCCTCAAACCCCTGAAGTCAAAACCGTCAAGTAGCACCGTCATCATCTGGGGCCTTTCCCTTACGATGGCGCTGGCCATCTGGGCTCTGTCCATCAGAACCGTGGACTTCAGCGTTGCGGTGCCCCTGAAGGTGAGCTACCTTACGGATGAGAGCATTGTACTGCTGGGTCATCCACCGGAGAGCGTGATGGTAACCTTCGGGTCCGACGGTTTATCAATGCTCGGTTTTCAGATCGAAGGAAAGAACCGCAAACTTGAGGTACTGGTCGATCTCCGGAGCGCGATTCCAGACAGCACCCCGGAAACCCGCCGGCTCACGCTGGACCCCTCGCTGGTGACCGGTGTCCCACCCGAGGTTCACACCTCGGGTTTCTCTCCCGCCTTCGTTGATCTGAGCCTGGACCTGGCCGCCACGAGGAGTCTGCCGGTATCGGTGGAGGGCTCAGGCATTCCCGCCCGCTATACGAATCTTCTTTTCCCGGGAGATTCCAGAGTAGCGGTAAGAGGACCGGCATCGCTGCTGAACTCGATGGACAGCCTTCCCGCCGGCCCCGTTTCATTCACTTCCCAAAGGGATCAGCAGGCGCCGCTGCAGCTTCCCGAAGGTGTCACCGCCGAAGTCGCCTTCATTACTGTCAGCCTGAAAACCCCTGTCCCCATCGTAACCGGAGTTACCAGGGCGTATTGACACTGGTCAAAGGGGGTCTGTAAATTATCGGGACCGTCGGCTCAGAGGAAAAAAAGCGGAAAACACAAACCGGGGGGTTCTCATACCATGGGATCTAGAGTTCTTGTGAGGGTCATCATTGTTCTACTCGCGGCGATTCTCATATTCCGGATCCACCAGCGGATTGAAACATACCGCGTCCCTCGGGAGACCTGCCGGGAACAGATGTATGCTCTGTCAAAGGCATGTGTGATGCACATGCTGCATAACCAGGGCATGTCCCCTCCAACCATCGACTCCTTGCTTTCATACAGCGGCCTGTCGGACAGTATGGCGGTCTGCCCCACGCTTTGGGCTCAGGGTTTCACAGACTCCACGTACAATTACGACCCCCGACTCTCTCTGGGCACCCAGTTCGCGGTATCCTGCCCCAACCATGAACGACACGGAGGGGTAATCGGAGGCCTGGTGGAGAAGGAGTTCCCCGACTCACTTTTCTACGAGGCGGACTGGATGACCACTTTCACCAGGTTCGGCTTCGCGGAGTACGCCCATCTAAGGCGCACCGATGTCTCCCGCTCCATCCTGGTAAGGGTGAGTGAAGAACAGGCTTCATACCTCTATAACAGATATCCCACAGCCCTCCGGCCTTCCCGAATCGAGAACCTCGGCATCATTGCTCACGAAGCGGTTGATCCTCTGGGCGGCGAGTACGTATTCGAGATACTGCCGGACACTGTCTTCACTTTTTGGGAGAGGCCAAGGGCCACCGGCCGCGCCCGGGGTCAGTCCATCGACATACAGACTTGGCGTTTCGTGGCTTACACCACTTCAAACCCTGACACCTCCAGGGTCGAGGTCTTCTTTCACCGCCCGCTTCGGCTTCCCAGCCGGACCGACGGCGCTCTTCCCGGCGACAGCGATCAGTTGACCATCATCCGTTACTGGGACAGAACCGAACTCGGTTCCCTGAGGGTGGAAAGACGGGAGATGGACCTGCTCGACATGCCGACCTGGGACTTCCTTATGGAGAACCGCGCAAATCTTGAAGCGGTGCCACAGGAGAACTGATCTTCCGGTTTTCTTTGACAGGGCGGGGGGAACAATTCCCTCCGCTTTGTGTATGTTATGCATGTTTCACTTCATGGCTCACTGCACACTTTTCATGCAATGCAAAAACAGCCCGGAAAGGTGACCGATAAATGAAGTATTTTGAAAAGACCGAGCAGAAGGCCGCTTCTGTTGAGAACCAGTACCTTTTCACCGTTGCGGTGTCAAAAAGAGTCAGAAGCCTCCAGGAGGGTGCGCCGGTACTTGTTGAGGGTGTGGACAACTCGATTGAACAGGCTTCTGAAGCTGCTCTGAGGGAATTCGCCGAAGACCGTCTGAACTATGAAATGGAAACCAAAGCAAAAAGGGAGAATTGAAAGCATGCTGAAAATGGCTTTAATGCCGGTTCTTGTGATACTGGCGCTTCTTGCCGTGTCTTGTGGAACACGACCTCTCGGAGAAGGAGAAGTCGCGAGGATAGGATCGCGAGTAATCACCATGGAGGAGCTGGAGAAGGAACTCCAGCGCATCCCCCCCTACCAGAGGGCCACCTTTGAAACCCTTCGGGGCCGTCATCAACTGCTCAGCCACATGATCGAACGGGAACTCCTGCTGGCGGCGGCGATCGATGAGGGACTGGAGAACGATCCGGCGGTTCTTGCCCAGGTGGCACTGGGCCGGGAAATGGTGGAGAGTGTCCGGCGAAGAGCAATGACCCAGGCTTTCTATCAAACCCATGTAATGGAATCGGTAACGGTTCCCGACTCAATGATTCTCGCCTACTACCAGGAACACCTCGACACTCGATTCACCCGTCAGGCCACCGCCTCGGTACAGCATATTCTCGTTGCTGACGCCGGTGCCATGGCAGAGGCCAGGGCGATGCTGGACCAGGGAATCCCATTCGATTCCGTTGCCGCAATGGCAAGCGAGCACGCTGTGACCAGGGGCATCGGAGGCAGAATGGGAACGGTTGAGGAAAACGGCTCCATTCCATACCTGGGCAATGACCCGGTACTTGCCGCCCGGCTGCTGGGCGCCCGGGAGGGAGAACTGGTGGGCCCCGTGGAAACCTCACTGGGAATCCATCTTTTCCTGGTTACGGAAGTAACCGCTGCGGGGCACATTCCCCTGGAAGACGCCAGAAGATCAATCGAGAGTATCCTGAAACCAGCCCTTGTCAATGAGTACTTCAAGAACACGCTGATTCCCCGGCTTCACGAGAGATACCAGGTAGAGGTGTACGACGAGCCCGGCGCGGAGATCGTGGCCCGGGTGGGTGAACTTGTCATTACCCGGGAAGACATCGAATCGGCATTCGCGGAGATTCCCTACTACCAGAGGGATGCCTACGACACTCCGGAGGGCCGTCAGATTCTCCTGGGCAGCCTGATCGAGCAGGAACTGCTCACCATGGCCGCAGGGGCTCTGGACATGGAACAGGACTCATTTGTGGTAGCCCAGGTAGAACTGGCGATGGAACAGGCAGACATGACTCTGAAGAGCTCCCTGATCCAGGAGTATTACAACCGTTTCGTGGTGGCCGCGGCGCCGGTGCCGGAAGACAGAATCCTGCAGTACTACAACTCGCATCTCAATGACATTTACCACCGAAACGCGCAGACCAGGCTCTCTGTGATAGTCACCGACAGGGGGCCTCTTCTTGAGGATGTACAGACCCGGCTTCAGTCGGGAGTTTCCTTTGACTCCCTGGCCGCCGAGGTCAGCATCCATCATCCCACCGCCTCGGTAAACGGCGACCTCGGCTGGGTTTCCTCGGATTCACCTCTTCCTTACCTGGGCGGCAGGCCCGACTTCACAGATGAACTCCTCGAAGCACCGGTGGGCTCCATTCTCGGTCCCTACACCACTTCACTGGGAGTAACCTTCTTCAAAGTCACCGATTCCGTCGAAGCAGGACCCCGCCCCCTTTCAGAGGTCAGGGACTCTATCGAGGCGGCCCTGCGCCCGGAAGTAGTGAACAGCTACCTCCGGAACACTGTTTTCCCCACCCTCATGGAAAAATACGGGGTGGAGATAAACGAGGAAGCCTTCCTTCCGTCACTGTCCATAGGCCCCGACAGCCTTATGTCCCTGGCGCAGGCTGCCATGGCGTCGGATCCCGGCACGGCGGTGCGATATTTCTCCCTGTTCGTGGACAGGTATCCGGATAATCGCCGTTGCGATCAGGCGGTGTTTCTCAAGGGTTTCACCCTCAGCGAGAAGCTGGGAGACTACGACGCCGCCAGAGAGGCCTTCCGGCAGGTTGTCGAGCAGTATCCCGACAGCGACCTTGCGGACGATGCGCAATGGATGATCGAAAACATGGAAAAACCCATCGACATGTTCATCCCGATTACCGAGGAAACCACGGAAACCGTTCTTTAGCCTGTTTCCCGGGCCCCTGCACCGGGGGCCCGGGGACCTTCCCGAAAATACTTCTCTCCGCCTGACTCCGGACAACCACTGCCTGAATCATTGACCGGGCAGTATAGTTTCCGGTAGACTGCGGACTTGAAACGCGCAACGGGAGGACCCTTTGAAAACCCTACGCTATCTCGCCCTGTGGGGCGCACTGCTTCTGGGCACGGGCTGCGGGCCGGTGCGGGATGCTTCAACCCCTAATGAAATGGTTTCCAGGGCAGAGGTCCTGATGCGGGAAAGCCGGTTCACTGAAGCGCTGGACCTTTACTCAAGGGCGCTGTCAGCCTCGCCCGACGCGCCTGATGCGCCACTTTGGCACGCCGCCTCAGCAGAGGCTCTGGCGGAAATGGGCAGGGTCGAAGAGGCCCTGAACCGTGCGGACAGGGTAATCAACGCCTCCCGCGACCCGGCAGTGCTCTCCCGGGCTTACCTTGCCAGGGCGATCGCGGAGATGCCCTCCCCGTCCGCCGCCATTAACCTTCTGTCAAGAATGGAGATCGCAACACTCGATGAACACCGGCGGGAAAAGGCGGGGGAACTGGCTCGCGAGCTTCTTGGAGAGATGGATCTGAACGCGGTTGTCGCGCTTAGAACCGACAACTGGCTTGAGGTTTTCGTGCTTCTCGAGCTGGAACAGCGTTTCGGTGCGGCGGGAGATGAAGCCAAAGCGTCACTTTACGCGGCTGAGCTTGACAGGCTTTACCCCGGCGCCAGGCAGCGCTGGGGCGTTGAGTTCTCACCTCCGGACACCGGGGAGAAGTACTTCGCCCTGGTTCTTCCCATGACCGGCGAGGGTTCGGACTTTGCCCAGCAGGTTCACCGGGGGGTTCAGCTGGCCTTTGAACGGTTTTCAGACATGCACGCCGCCCCCCCCGAACTGAGGCTGGTGGATGTCAGAGCTTATCCCGGAGGGATTGGCGAGTTGATTCCCATTCTCGGCGCGGACAACTCCTGCATGGGTGTTATCGGCCCCCTTACCAGCTCCGAAACCCTTCAGGCAGCGCCACTTGCCAACCGAAGCCGACTTCCGGTGATCACCCCCACCGCCACCAGTGAAGAGGTCGACCGGGCCGGCGCGTGGGTTTTCCGGCTGGTTGTCAGTGAAGGAAACCAGGCTGCGGTGATGGCGGAGTACGCGGTACTCAGGGCTGGTTGCCGGAGACTTGCGGTGATCCATCCCTACACCGCCCAGGCAAACGGTGAAGCAAGCCAGTTTCGGGCCACGGTGGAAAGGCTCGGGGGAATCATCGTGGCAACCGAGGGTTATCAGCCGGGGGTGACGGATTTTCGAAGCCAGATCATGAGCGTAAGGGCAGCCGGCGCCGACGGTGTTTTTCTGCCGGTAACGGCCTGGGACGCCATCCAGATCGCCCCCCAGTTGCGTTTCTACAGCGTCCGGCTTCCTCTGTTCGGAACTTCGGGGTGGGACAGCAACCTTCTGGTCCGGCACGGCAGCGACTCCATGGAGGGCGCGGTTTTTACTTCGGCATTCGGCCTGGAGTCCGGAAGACCCGAAACCGCCGGTTTCGTCTTCGCCTTTCAGCGAAAGTTCAGCCAGACCCCGTCTATCATCGCCGCCCAGGGTTACGACGCGGCGGGAATCATGCTGGACGCGTGGCATTCCGGTAACCGTTCCAGAGAGGGCATCCAGCGAAGGCTTTCCGCTTTGGGGGCATGGTTCGGCGCCAGCGGAAGAACCGTTCTGGGAAGCGCTACAGATGTGCGGATGTCATGGCCGATGCTCACCGTAAGGGAAGGCGAGATCATCGGAATTGAGTAGGAATTCTTTCTGGGGTGTGGATATCGGTGGGACCACCGCCGTCATAGGCCACCTTGACCACGACGGTTCGTTCAGGATGGCGGAGACCCTCGACACCGGTCCCTGCCGTCAGCCCTCGGCAGTACTTGCGTCGGTCTCCAGGGTGATACGCAGATTCGATCCCTCCCCGAGAGCTGTTGGTGTTGGAATTGCGGGCCTGGTCGACTTCCGGAGGGGCCATCTGTCATTCAGTCCCAACCTTCCGCTTTGGAACGATACTCCTGTGGCCTCCTCGCTATCAAGGCTGCTTGGAGGAGCGCCGGTGTTTGTTGACAACGACTGCAACGCCTTTGCCATAGGCGCTCTCCGCAAGGGCCTGATTCCCGAGACCGGTCTGTGGCTTTTCATAACCCTCGGAACGGGAATCGGCGGAACCATAATCCACGAGGGCAGAATTCTCTATGGAACGGGAACCGCCGGGGAATTCGGTCACATGACCATGAGGGAGGGTGGACGGAAATGCTCCTGTGGCCTCAGGGGTTGCTGGGAGCGATACGCCGCCAGGGAGGCCCTCATATCTTTCTACGATCGCAGGACCGACCCAAGGATCATCGCTAAAAGGGCGCGGAAGGGCGAGGACCGAGCGATCATGGCATTCAGGGAGTACGGGATCTGGCTGGGAAGGGGTATGGCCAATCTGGCAAAATGTCTGGCGCCTGACGGCTTCTTTCTGGGCGGAGGTCTCAGCACCTGCCATCTGCTGTTTCAGAAAGCGGCCAGAGACGAGTTCAACAACAGATGCCCCAACCAGTGGAATGTTTCCCCTCTTGAGGACTCTACAACCGCGGGCGCCTACGGCGCGGCGGCGATGGCCGCGGGAAAATGCTGACACTTCTTCTGATTGTGTCACTCCAGCAGCCCCCGATGGAAACCCTGGGCTACACCGCCGATTCCCTGGAGTACATCGTTACCCCGGGTCAGCTGAAGCTTTTTGGTTCCGCGTCGCTTACATACTTCGACATGACCCTGAAGGCGGATACAATACACTATGACCCGGACCGGGAAACACTGACAGCCACCGGTGAACCGGAAATCACCGAAAGTGGTGAAACCGCCGCAGGCGTGGTGATGATCTACCACATTCCCAGCAGGACCGCCCGAACAACGGAAGCCCGATCGTGGTACGACAGAGCCCTCTACACCGGGGAAACAGTAACCATGCTCAGCCGCTACGAATTCAACGCCGAGGGAGCCAGGTTTACATCCAGCGAAAGGGATACGCTGGACTGGTGGTTCTGGGCGGCATCCATGAAGGTTTTTCCCGATGACAAGGCCATCGCCAGGCCCATCGTGCTCTATGTGGAAGACACCCCCGTTTTCTGGTTTCCCTTCGCTGTTTTCCCGATCAGAAGAGGCCGGAGTTCCGGCTTCACGCTTCCAACTGTCGGCCAGTCCGGAAGGGACGGAAAATACCTGAGGCGCCTGGGCTACTACTTCGCCTTCAGCGACTACACCGACCTTCAACTGAGGGCGGACATCATGGAGAAAACCCGATTCTCGTTATCCCTCCAGGAGAGGCACCGGCTCCGGTATGTTCATGACGGAAGGCTCAGATTGGAATGGCGGAGAGAGTTCGAGAATCACAGAGACCGATGGATGGTGGATCTTCTTCACATTCATGAGCTTCCGGATGGAACCATGCTGAAGGCCCAGGGCAGTTTCCTCAGCGACAGATCCTATCTCGAAGACACCCAGGGCGACCCACAGGAAAGAATGAATCGTGAAGCCAGAAGCTTCCTGTCACTGAACCGCAGGCTGGGAAGAGGGTCTCTTCAGGCGGCGGTGGACATGACACGATATCTGGACACCGATCCGGACAGCGCCAGGAACGAGTTGAAAGACCGTTACTCCATTCCGGACATCAGGTTCACCCTGCCCTCCTCCCCGCTCTTCCCCCACAGCCCTGTGCTGGATCAGTTCTACTGGAACATGTCTCTGAGATACCTGGCGGAAAGGGAGATCCGAGTGGCTTCCGACAGATACGACTCGGGTCTCAGAACGGTTTCCGAACTCACATACTCCCGGAGGTTTCTGGGAGTCCTGGCATTTTCCCCCAGGCTCAGGGTCACGGGGATGGTATACGACCAGGACCTTCAGGGGGAAACCCTTCCCGCGTGGTTCCATGGCTCCGTTTCCACAACAGTGGGTACCGACGCGTATGGAATCTTCGGACCGGGTTTCGGCTACAGCTCCCTCAGACATACCGTCAGCCCCAGTGTCACCTGGACATGGTCTCCTAACCGCTTCCTGGACGGAAGCGGAAGGACGGTTCCGGTGGAATCCGCCGACAGCCTTTTTCCATACTTCGGAGGCTTCACCCTTCCCTCCGGAGGCAACTTGTACACGCTTTCGCTTCAGAACCGTTTCGAGGGAAAGAGATCATCCCGAACCGGGATCGAGCGAGCAACGCTGGCAACCCTTTCCCTGGCTACCACATACAACCCTGAACCCGGGGATGACGCCAGAGCCTTCTCAAACATCGCAGCGGGGTTGGACCTGGCTCCCGGCCGATCCTTCTCGGTTCGGGCCGATGGTTCATGGAATCCTTATGAAAGGGAACTCGATAATCTGACCATAACCTCCACCCTTAGGATGTCGGGGTTTGACCCGTCCTTCTCCCCGGATACAGTGGCCTCCAGGGATATGCCATGGCGGGTGGGGTTCTCTCACCTGTGGTCTCCGGGGCTTTCCCGGGAGTCCGGGGAGATTCACAAGCTGAGATTCAGCGCTTCGGTGGAACTCACACCACAATGGAGTGTCAGCTACCAGGGATATTATGACCTTTATGAAAACGAGTTCTTAAGCCAGAATTATACAATAATTAGAGACCTTGAAAGTTGGGAAGCGCTTTTTACACGCCATGTATCCGATATTGATACGGGCTTCTATTTCCGCATAAATGTAAAAGTGTTCCCTGATATCAAAGTTGAACAGCATGCCAGCAGCTTCTAATTCCCCCATGCCCCTTGACATGGGCTTCTTCACGCCCTAAAGTTGCACTGACAGCAGGCTGCGAACACTTGAAACACAGAAAGGGGTGCAAGTTGAACAAGCGCGAACTTGTGGCGCATGTTGCCGATCAGGCAAGCATTACCAAAAAGCAGGCGGCGGAAGCCGTCGAGGCAATTCTGGACGGAATCGCCGGTTCCATGAAATCCGGTGACAAGGTCAGCCTCGTGGGCTTCGGAACCTTCAGCGTCAAGGAAAGGGCTGCCAGGAAGGGCGTCCTCCCCGCCACAGGCGAGAAGGTTGATTTCCCCGCCAGAAAGGTTCCCCACTTCAAACCCGGAAAAGGCCTCAAGGAAACCGTACTTTAACTGAACGGCCCGGTACTGGGGGGGCGGTGCGCTGCGCCGCCCCCCCATTCATATTACAGGCATGAAAGAGACCTGGTCCGCGGTAATCACCGCCTTCAACAGCGGCTCAACCCTGGGGAACGCTCTTGATTCGATTATCGGCCTTCCTCCCGAAGAGAAGCCGCTGGACATCATAGTTGTCGACAACGCCTCCGGCGATGACAGCGGAAGGATAGCCTCTTCCCGTCCAGGGGTAACCCTGGTGGAAAACCCGGTGAATCTCGGTCTTTCACGGGCAAACAACATGGGAGCAGCCATGTCCCGGGGAAGCAGCCTGTTCTTTCTCAACCCGGATGTGGAAATTGCTCCCGGCGCGATTACAGCCCTTCGCGGCTTTCAGCGCGCCCATCCTGAAGCGGCTCTTCTTGGGCCCCTGATGACCGACGATCAGGGGGTTCCGCAATCCACCGCGAGAACCTGGCCCTCTCTGGCTTCCGTTGCCGCCAGAAGAACCGGCTTCGGCGGAACAGGAGCAGGCGCCGGAATAGCGCGAAGACACCTTTACAGATTCCATACCGGAGCGCCGGAAAGAGCACACTGGCTCGTGGGGGCCGCCCTGTGGCTGACACCCGGGGGCAGGAAAACCGTCGGGCTCATGAATGAGGGTTACTTTCTGTACTTCGAGGATGTGGAGTGGTGTCTTCGGGCGTGGCGCAGGGGAATGGAGGTCTGGATAGTTCCCGACGCGGTCATCACCCATGTATGCAGAAGGCAGAGCGCTGATGTCACCCAGAAAGCCGCCCGGCTTCACTTCAGAAGCATGATCCGGTTCTACTCTGCCAATCCTTTCGCCATGTTCGGAAAGGGCCCGGGAATTCCATGATAAAATCACGAATGAGATGGGCTCTGCCCCTGGCACTGATGGATGTGTTGCTCCTGATCGGGGTATTCATGCTGGGGTACTGGGTCAGGCACTTTCTTCTGGTTCCCCTTGTAGGAAGCGATTTCCGTCTCTCGGAGCTGCATTACCTGGCCAGCGGCACCGTTCTGGGCCTGATTCAGATAACGCTTATGAGCGTGTTCGGGGCTTACCGCAGGGAGTTCGGTCTTGGTAAGGTGGAGGAAGTGGCGGCGGTGATACAGGCGGCTTTCATGGGCACTCTGATAACATTCGCCATAACCTTTCTCACCAGGCAGCTCTTCTTCAGCCGGTTTGTCCTGCTCTTTTCCCTGCCCCTTGGCGCCATACTGGTCAGCGCGTGGCACACCGTTTACAGAGAAGCAAGCAGAAAACTGGCCCAGCGCCGGGGACGCCCTCAAAGGGTTGTGCTTTACGGAACCGGCTCCCTGGCCCGGGAACTGGCGGATTACATGACAACCAGGGCACAGCTTCACTACACCGTTGAAGGCTTCATAGCCCCCGGGTCATCCACCGCTGAACAGGTGCTTGCGCCCACGGTGGAAAGCTCCGGATGGGCGAAATGGATGGAGAGCCGGGGCATAACGGAACTGGTGGTCGCGGATCACTCCCTCTCCCGGGACGAGAGGGCGGAAGTGCTTCTTCTGTGTGAACAGATGGGATTCAGGTACAGGATGGCCGCCGATCTGCACACCATGGTCAGCCTCACATCCCGGCTGGTCAACATGGGTGGAAACACCATGGTGGAATCCGCCCCGCCGCCGCTGGATTCTTCCGGACGGTATCTGAAGAGAGCGTGCGACATACTGGGAAGCTCATTTCTGATGCTGCTGCTTGCCCCGCTTCTCCCTCTGGCGGCCCTGGCAATCTCGCTGGGTTCACCGGGCGGAGTGTTCTACAGGCAGACCCGGCTCGGTAAAGACAACAAGCCCTTCGGAATGGTGAAGTTCAGATCGATGAAGACCGGCGCCCACCGGGAGAGGGACCGGCTGATGGAGAGGAATGAAAGCTCGGGCCCTCTTTTCAAGATGAAAAGGGATCCCAGGATAACCCCGATAGGCCGCTTCATGAGACGATGGAGCCTTGATGAGCTTCCCCAGCTCTACAATGTGCTGATTGGCGAGATGAGCCTGGTAGGCCCCCGTCCCCCCATTCCGGAAGAAGTGAACGAATACAGCCGAAGGGATTTCAAGCGCCTTCGCACAGTACCGGGAATCACCGGGGTATGGCAGGTTTCCGGAAGAAGCGAACTTGGCTTCGAGGAGATGGTGAAACTGGACCTTTTCTACGTGGACAACTGGAGCATCTGGCTGGACATCGCCATTCTGATACTGACAATACCCGCCATTCTCTCAGGTGAAGGCGCCTACTGAACGATTCCCCGAATTCTGTTTAAAACCGCTTGTGTGGCGGCGTATACCGGAATCACACCCTCCTCGCCCAGGGGAACCGAAAGGGTGTCTCCCTGTAACGGGGCATCGGAGGCGTAGTACACCACACCCACCGGGATTCCACCCGGGATCCTCTTTCTAAGAACCGCCTGTGCCAGGGCCTTCACATAGGGAATCCCCTCCATCTCCACACCCAGGGCGTTCCAGTTGCTCCGGAAGTACTCCAGCACATCCCTGTTCTGCATGAAAGTGCCGTCAACGGTCAGCATCGGACCCCCGGAAAGAACCCTGAAGGGAAAGTCGTGGGGAAAATCATCGGCTGAAAGACAGTTTTCAAATCCATATACATCCCCGGTGCCCTGCTTGACAAAATAGGAGGGAAGCATCACATCGCCCCTGGAGCCGGAGAGTGTTCCCGCCTTGCCAATGATGAAAGCGCTTCCAAGCCTCTCCCCGAAGGTTTCACACAGTTCGTTGAAAAGGAAGAAACCCTCCTCCCCGAAGGCGTAATCGATGTTGATTATGCACGCCGAAGAAGAAAGCCCCACGATCTGGCAGAACGGCATGTCATCCGAAACATCCACTGTGCGTATCCCCGCCAGGGCATCGGCGACGGATCTTTCCTTCTGTTTCCCGGGGTCTTGAAGAACCAATCGAATGCCGCTCCAGTCCGCTCCGGTTTTTCTCAGATCGGCAACCCATGGGGACAGCAGATTTACGAGACTGTGCCTGTTGCTGCTGACCAGATGAACGAAACGGGCTCCTTCCACGGCCCGGTCCACCACCGCCGCCCACTGCTTCGCCCTTCGGTTGTAGCTTCCCAGGAGACCGAACCTGTCGGTGAACACCACCCTGAGCGCCCTGCTATCTGAGTTCACCGCGCACAACACGAATTCCGGAAGCCTTCCCTCAAGGATTTCATCCAGCTCCTTCAACTCATCGTACCCGCATCTGAATTCCACGGACAGCCGGTGCAGAAGGCTGTTTCTCTCTCCACCTTCCCCGGGACTGTCCAGACTGTCCCATACGGAAACCGCGTCACGGGAATCCTGGTCCCCGCGCCGGCTGCCCGCCGCCATCGCCCTCATCTTGTCGGTTTCGATCTGGTAGCATGTGATTGCGCTCACGAAGTCCAGAAGATCGCTCATGCCCCCCCTGAAGGATGTCACAAGGCTGTCCGGACCTGTGAGGTATGTGGGCCTTCTCCTGGCGGCGGTAATCACCGGGCTGAAATCCCTGGTGATCATGGGGGAGATGCTTCGGGTGACGGTGAAGGTCCTCACCGCCCATATCCGATCCGGCAGCCTTTGCAGAACATACCGGAGAGCCTGGACATCAATCCTGTCCGGATCAGCGGCGTAGGGATAGAGAGAAGGCGAGGAGAGCGTCATAAGTCGGCGAAGGCTGGCTCCGGAATCCCCCCCGGGCTTGTAGTGGCCCCTCAGGATAATGCCCCTTGCGAGGGTTGTATATTCCTCTATGGCAAGCCTGTTCTCAATCCCCATCTTGCACCTCTTTTCCCGAGGCAATATGCTCATGACAACGGGAAAGAAAAACCCTGCCGGGCCGAAAAGGCGTCTTCCCGTTTCGGCCCCGGATAAGTTTCGTCCCAAGTAAATACCGGGCAACGCATTTCGACAATACCGGATTGGGCATTCATATTGCTTGAAGATTGTGGAATTCGAATCAATTACGAAATCCTGAAGGGAGTTCCCGAGAAATGAAAAGTATAAAGGGAAGGGATATGAAATCCCTGGTCGAGGATACAACGAAGATCACCCTGGTGGACTTCAGCGCTTCCTGGTGCGGCCCCTGCCAGATGGTTCACCCGGTTCTGGAGGCTCTCAGCGCCGAGATGGCGGAGCAGGTAAGCTTCTACAAGATCGATGTTGATGAAAGCCAGGAGGAAGCCCAGGCCATGGGAGTCCGGGGCGTGCCTACAATGATCGTCTTTCACGGCGGCAGGGAGATAGACAGGCAGGTGGGTTTCCGGGAGAAGGCGGACTTGAAGAGAATTCTCGAAAACCTGGCCGACCGTCACCTGAACCCGGGCAAAGCCTGATCGAATGGGTTTTTCCGTCAATCTTCAGCCCGCTTACCCCCCGGAAGGCAAAGCATTCGATCTGATCATCGCCGGAGGTGGCCCCGCGGCCTTGTCCGCAGCCCTTTACGCGGCAAGGTATGGTATCTCACACCTTGTTCTGGAGAGCTGGCAACCCGGGGGTCAGGCGGCTCTCACCTCCCTGATCGAGAATTATCCCGGCGTCCCCTCAGTGTCCGGGGCGAAGCTGGCGGGTCTCATGAAGTCCCAGGCTGTTGAAGCAGGCGCCAGTTTCGTCACCGAAACCGCGCTTCTCGCCTCAGCCTCGGATGAAGGATTTCTTGTGGCCACCGACTCCGGGTCACACCATCATGCAAAAACCCTGATAATCGCCACCGGAGCCGCCCCGGCGAAGCTCGGAGTTCCAGGTGAAGACAGATACATCGGAAGGGGAGTCAGTTTCTGCGCCACCTGTGACGCACCCTTCTACAGGGATAAAAGGGTAGTCGTGGTGGGGGGTGGCGACAGCGCCGTGAAAGAGGCCCTGCATCTGGCCGATGTGGCCCGAAGCCTGGTTCTGGTCCACCGCAGGGATGCTCTGAGAGCGGAACCCCGACTGGCCCGCAGACTTGTGGAGAATCCTTCCTGCACCGTCAAATGGAGTTCCACACTCTCCGCTGTCACCGGAGACGACCATGGAGTAACGGGAGTCGATCTCAATACTCCCCGGGGCATGGAACACCTGGAAACCGACGGAGTATTCCTTTACGTGGGTACAAGACCCGCGACGGAGCCCTTCGCGAACCTTGTGGAACTGGATGAACGGGGGGCGGTGCTGACCCGGAACATTGTTGAAACATCGGTTCCGGGTGTGTTTGCCGCCGGTGATGTTACGGCCAACGCCTTCAGGCAGGTTGTCACCGCGGCCTCAGACGGAGCCAGAGCCGCCTGGGCGGCCTTCGAATACCTTGAAGACCGGAGGCAATCCTGATGCCGATTCTCAGCGAGGAAGACCGCAAAGCTGTTCGACAGCACTTCTCCGCCATCGAGGATATTGTCCCCATCACCCTGACACACCCTCTCGAAGACCCGGGCGATACCGGCGCCATCCTTGGTGAACTCGCGGAACTGTGCGACAAAATCAAACTCATCACTGTTCACTCCCGGGACGATGACCGCCCGGTGGTTTCCGTTGGCGATCACGGCCGGGTTCTCTTCCTGGGAACACCTTCGGGGTATGAGTTCAACTCACTTCTCACTTCGATAATAGACGCGGGCCGGCGGGTTGTCAGGCTTCAGCCGGAAACCGAAACCTTTCTGGAAGAGCTGGCGGAAAACCTGAACATCATGGTTTTCGTCACCCCCACCTGCCCCCACTGCCCCGGCTCCGCGGTTCTTGCCAACAGGATGGCCGCGGCATCCCGAAAGGTAACCTCAAGGGTGATCGAGGCCCAGGAGTATCCTGAGCTGGCCCGGGAATACGGTGTAATGGGTGTGCCAAGAACGGTCATCAACGGAAAATTTCACTGGGAGGGCGCCGTGGGGGAAAAGAACCTTGTTGCTTCCCTGTCCAGGGCCATTGCCGCCTCGCCGGATGCTGCAGTGGTCAACCTGGCGGAGTTCATGCCATAATGGGTGCCATACCTCTTCTTTCTCTGCTTGCCGTCACATTTCCCCTCGAGCCCTCAGGTGAGGTTAACCTCCGATACTTTTTCCAGCACTCCATAGAGCACTTCATGAGGGGCGAAGTCCGGGGAGAGATGAAGACAATTGAAGCCGGCGGTGTGGAATGGTCATTCGGGCTTGCCACCGAAACCTTCATGGGAAGGCAGTGGCACCACCCGGAGATGGTTTTCCATGTCTGGAAGGCCCACTGGACCATCATGTCCCAATGGGCCTACCGTATGGACCCTGTAACAGTCAGGCTCTACTCCGAACACGAATGTTACCACCATATTGACATGGCCGACACCCTGGGACATTACCTCAACAATGTGAAGCTTGGGGTTGTGTACCAGCCTCCCCTTACCGGAACCACCGATCCGGGCATCCGATGGTTTCCCGACGGAGGAATTCCCCGGGGTTGGGCAAGCGCGGTAAGCTACATTCCCAGGGGAACCGGTCTTCAGAAGGGCCACATCTACGACTGGGGGTTGGAGAGTGAGGCCACCGTGCTTTTTACCGCAACCGAATCATCCCGCACCGGCCTGACCGCCCGTTCGGAACTCATAGTCAACCAGGACGGAACCACCCTGGGCAGGGTGGAAGGCGAGGCATTCTGGGGGCTTCGCCGGGAAATCGGCGGCTTGGAACTCTTCGCCAGCTACCACTTCCTCGATAACCGCCCGATCGACCCCCTCCAGGGACAAGGCTGGGTAGGCTTCCGTGTCATTTGGGGGACACCATACTAAATTATGTCAATTTTCCCCCGGGAATTTATAAACATTCTTGCTTCCCGGTTTAAGTTTTTCAGCTCCTTCTATGTGCTTGGGTATTTTATTCCCCCTATCTTCAATGGCGGTACCAGAAAACTGCTTACTCCAACCGGCTGTCCTGCTGCTTCAATACTCCGGAACAGCTCCAGGGGTCTCCAGTTCCATCGGAAGTCCTTCAGGGGACGGGTTACCCTGCCGTTTTCCACCAGGAAGACCCCGTCACGGGTCATACCGGTGAGCTTCAGGGTTTTCTGATCCACGAACCGAATGTACCAGAACCTTCTGATCAGGATACCTTTCCCGGTTTCACTCACAAGATCCCGGGTTGAGCCATTGCCGCCTTCCATCTGAAGGCACTCCGGCATGAACAGCGGTTCCCTTCGTGTTCTTGCTGCCCAGAAGCGCTGGCATGGAAAATTTTCCAGAACACCTTCACGAATCCATACAACACTCCGGGAGGGCAGACCCTCCGGGTTGAATGGAACCCCCTTCACTTGACCGTCTGGATCGGAACTGAGGGTAAGCCCCTTACCGGAGACCGGTTTCCCCTGCATATCACTGAACGCAGTCAGACCCTCGTCCGCCCTGCGGGCGTCAAGGCTCCAGTACAGGAACACCAGAAGGTTCGTTACCGCCAGGGGTTCCAGAATCAGGCTGTATTCACCGGCTTCCGGCTCTGTCTGTCCCTGGTTTGACAGAGCTTCCCGGGCCACCTGCTCCGATGCCTCCCGCCAGGGGATTTCTCTCCAGGATTCATGGTTCAAGTTGCGATAGCTTGAGGCTTCGCCCATGTCCAGGGTGAAGCTGAGGTTTACCGCAGTTTTCTCGTGATGGGCCAGGTTGCCGGTTGAAGTGGCCACCGCGGTTCTCACCCAATCATTTTCGCAGATTCCCCCAGCCTTCAGACCGAAGCCGGCGGCGGTGGCGATGACACCCTTTACTGCTTCCATCCTTTTCTCCACGGGGCATTCAGA
>Ga0334886_1001831_pt1 | contig 23210 bp, 22 predicted proteins | sample GraSluR1_MG_9_FD_207232 | JGI IMG/M metagenome (GOLD analysis project Ga0334886, IMG submission 207232) | Sludge microbial communities from methane-producing bioreactor in Wageningen University, Netherlands - Granular Sludge_27_06-R1 | ecosystem: Engineered > Bioreactor > Anaerobic >... | reverse complement strand
TTACGTCAATTAATAGATATACTACTTGATAATGCAAACAAATATACGAAAAAAAATCAACATATTCAGATAAAGTTAAGTCTTTTATCAAAAAAGTCAATTCTTCTTTCTGTATCAAACGAAGGAGTTCCAATTTTAGAAAATGAGCTTAAAAATATTTTTAGAAGATTTTATAGAGTTGATAAATCGCGAGAAAATCATGGCGGATTTGGTTTGGGTTTATCAATTGCTCATAATATTGTTATGGCACACAAAGGGAAAATATGGGCAGAAAGTTCTCAAACTGGCAATATTTTTTATGTATTATTTTCTCATTCTGTTATCAAATAATTAATTAGAAGATAAAAATAAAAAAGCAACTTTTTTTTAATATTTATCATATTGACAAATTCACTATTATGTTATATAATAGCTTTTGTTAATATGATTGCCGGGGTGGTGGAACTGGTAGACACGTATGGTTGAGGGCCATATGAGAATTGCTCTCGTGCGGGTTCAAGTCCCGCCCCCGGCACCAAAAAAAGAATTGGATTATTCCGATTCTTTTTTTTTGTTTAATTTTAATAATTTTATTGTATAATTGTAGTGGGGAGGTGGGAAAAATGATAGAATATAAAAAATTATCCCAAGATTCTGTTGTTACCCTTCTAAATCTTGTAAATGAAATTTTTTTAGATTACGTAGTGCCTGTAAATTGGACCATTCAAGAATTTGAGCTTGATGTCAGAGAAAACTCTATTTCAGAAAATGAAAGTTTTTTAGTTTATCAAAATGGTTCTCCAGTAGGTTTTTGTTTAGTTTCTTTGAGAGAAAAGAAAGCAAGAATTGATTCTTTTGGTGTTATTAAAGAATTAAGGGGCACAGGATTAGCTTCCGAAATACTTTTTAGATGTTTAGAATCTTTAAAATGGAAAGGGATAGAAAAAATTGTTTTAGAAGTTGCAGAAGGTGAAAAAAGAGCAATAAGATTTTATGAAAAACATGGTTTCAAACTTAAAAGAAAACTTGAATCTTTGAAAGTCACGTGGCCTAACCCAGAAGAAAATCGACTTAAATTTGTTCAAGAAGATTGTCGTTGGGTTCATGATATCGCTTTTACCGCAAAAATGAACTTAAAAAGAAATCTTAATTGGCAAAGAGAACCTTCCACTCTCCTTTTAAGTGAAGATAGATATACGATTGAGAGAATTCTTTCAGGAGGTTTTACGGTTGGTTATGCTGTTTGGGGATCAAATGAGCATAATGGATTTATTTTGGATGCCGCGCCGATCGCAGATAATACTAAATTTAAGGAAATATTAACAGAAGTTACTGAAAGAATAGCACTTTCAAAAAGTAATGTAATCATAGTAGGTGTTCCTGAAGACGACCCTCTAAATAAAGCCGCAAAAAGTATTGGGTACGAAGAATTTTTAAGTCAATGGGAAATGGAACGCAGAATTCGTGTATAAAATCTCAACTTTTTATTAACAAAAATTAAAAAAAATAATGTTAAAATACCTTGTGAAAGGAGTGAAAATAAAATGCCTATATACAGATTTGAATGCGACAACTGCGGTCACGAATTTACAAAACTACTCCCTATTTCACAAGCCGTAGATACATTTGAGTGCGAAAATTGCAAGAAAAAAGCCAAAAGAGTTCTTAGAAACGTTGGTATTTCTTTTAAAGGATCGGGGTATTATATAAACGATTCAAAAAATACTTCTTCAAAAAAAGAATCAAAATCAAAAGAGCCCGCTACAACTTAATCATTTGTTAATAATGTTTTTCTTGACAAAAGACAGATTGTGTTGTATAATGGTTAAGTGTTTTCGGGGCTATTAGCTCAGCTGGTAGAGCGGCTGACTCTTAATCAGTAGGTCGCAGGTTCGAATCCTGCATGGCCCACCAAAATTTAATATTTGAAAGTGAAAGCCACCCGGTTTTCCACCTCGGACAAATAGTCGACAGGGGTTTAAAATAATAATACTATATTAATTTTTTTATAAAAAAGGGTGGATTATATTCCACCCTTTTTACTTTAAAAAAAAGGAGGATGATGTCTTATAAGTGATAAAAACAAAGTAATTAAGAATGAAATGATCAAAGTTCCAAGAATTTTACTAATTGATGATGCGGGAGAAAAATTAGGAGTTATTCCTACAAAGGAAGCTTTACAAAAAGCTAAAGAATCTGGGCTTGACTTATTATTAGTTGCCCCTAATGGAAGACCGCCTGTTGCTAAATTGGTAGATTATGGAAAAATGGTGTACGAGAAAGAGAAAAAAGAAAAAGATGCGAAGAAAAAGCAAAAAAAACAATCGTTGAAAGAAATGAAATTCAGACTTAGAATAGATGAACACGATTTTGAAACAAAAGTTCGTAAAATTAGAGATTTTCTTATTGATGGCCAAAAAGTTAGAGCTGTGATAATGTTTTTAGGTAGAGATATTATGTTTAAAGACAAAGGAAAAGAATTATTATTAAAAGTCATAGAAGATACTTCTGACATTGCTAAAGTTGGAAGAGCTATAAAAATGGCTGGAAGAGATATGGATGTTTTTCTTGATCCTATTACTAAAATTGAAGAAGAATAATATAATTTCATTAAGGAGGAGTAAAACAATATGCCAAAGTTAAAAACTAAACCGAAAAGAAGTTCAAAAAAAAGATTTAAAGTTACTGGAACAGGTAAAATAATGAGAAGAAAATCTGGAACAGGGCATAATACAGGGAAAAAATCAAATTCGCACATGAGAAGATTAATGAGTGAAGTTGAAGTTAATTCTGCTACTTCACATAAAATTGAAAGAACACTCGGATTAAGATAATAAAACAATAAATTTACATTGAAAAGGAGATAAAAGAAATGAGAATAAAAAGAGCTGTTTCTGCGAAAAAGAAAAAGAAAAAATTTCTTAAACATGCTAAAGGTTATAGAGGAGCATTAAAAAGAAGATTAGTACTTGCTAAACAACAATTTTTTAGATCGGGTGCTTACGCATTTGCTGGAAGAAAAAAGAAAAAAGGTGATTTCAGAAGATTGTGGATCACAAGAATTAATGCGGCAGCAAGAGCTGAAGGGTTAAGATATGGTGATTTAATACATGGATTAAAACTTGCAAATGTAAACGTAAATAGAAAAATGTTATCTGAAATGGCTATTTATGATATAGCTTCATTTAAAGAATATATTGAAATTGCAAAAAATGCTTTAAAAGTTAATTAATAAAAAAGAGAAGTCGAATGACTTCTCTTTTTTTACAACATACCGCATTCAAGATAAATAGGATAATTTTTATCAAGTGTTTCTTTAATATTTTCTTTTTTCTCCCAATTAACAAGATAAATTCTACTTTTATAATTAATTTTTGGTATTTTTTCAAATGATTTATTTAAAAAATTTTGATCAGATAACCCCGTTATAAAAAAGGAATATTCAGAATATTTTTTAGAAATTTCTTTAATAAATAATTGAAATAAATCCGGATCATTATTTTCAACACAAAAATATGAAATTGTATAGTAATTTAATATGTTATCAATTTTTGGCAATGAAGGATATCCAAATAATGGAAATAAAAATGAAAAAAATTGTACATATTTAAAAATTTTAGAATAATTTTTTATTATATGTTGTTTATAATTTTTTTGATCCCACACTGCTCCACAACACAATATTTTTTTTTCTTTATCTTTTAAAAAATAAAAATTATTTATCCCTATTTTTTTTATTATTTCTACATCTATTAAGGGAAAGAAATTCAACTTTTTCCCATTTTTATGATAAAAAATTAATATGTCATTTATATCTTTATCCGTACAATTGATTAAATCATATTCATTTTGTTTTACTTTTTGCTTAGTTTTAACTGAATAAACTATATAATCACAAACATATTCATACTTTGGCATATATTTTCTTTCTTTTTCTAACAATTTTCTTGCGGCATAATTTTCTTCAAGTATTGTAGTATAAAAATATTTTATATTCCTATTTTCAAGTATTTCTTTTAAATAATCATAAGAATGATGTAAAAAATTTATTTTTTTTAAATATTCTTTTGAACTTCTCAATCCAAATAAATATCCTACTTCTTGTTTTTCGCCGTTAACAAAACATTCATTAATAGAACATGCTCCAAATCCCACAATTGCATTATGATTTTTTATATCTTTACAAGTGATAAATAAAACTTCTTTTCCCTCTGCCATAAAAGAACTATAAGCATCAGGTCGTCTAGTATACAATATAGAAATTTTACCAGTAAAATCATTCTCTTCAAGAATTTTCAAAATTTGTTCATTATCTTCTTTTATTGCAAAATCAAAAACATATCTATCATTTAGGATTTTCATCCAAACCACTTCCTAAAGGTAATCTTAATTTGCCATCTACTTCTTTTTTTAAATTAATATTTTGTGTCAAAAATATAAGCCATAGCATTAAATCTGATTTTCTAAAAAGTAATTTTGAAAATCTTTTAAATATTGATGAATAAGTAAAAAATTTTCTTCTCGCATCAGCACATTTTTCAGATAATTCTTCTGCCGTCATATTTTTCGGTTTATATGGAATATCGCCGTAAGAATAATTTTCATCAAGCCACCATTTATCTTTTAAAAGTCTATTTTCTTTTACGAACCTTTCGTGTAATTCTGTTCCAGGAAAAGGAAGTAAGTGATTGAAAGCAGCAAAGAAAAAATTGTGTTTAAAAGCAAACCTTAGTGTTTCTTCAAAAGTTTCATCATCATCATAATCAAATCCAAAAACAAATGTTGCATATATATTTATTCCATAACTATGGATTTTTTCGGTTAATGTATCTCTTTCTCCAAGAGATAATGACCAATCTTTTTTCATTTGTTCTAAGTTTTTTCTGTTTACTGATTCGTATCCTATTAAAATAACATCACATCCACTTTTTTTCATTAAAGATAAAAGCTCATCATTTTTTGCCATTGTGAGAGAACCTTGTGCAGACCATCTTATGTTTAAAGGTTCTATAGCTTTTAAAAGTTCTATAGTATAATTTTGATCAGCAACAATGTTATCATCAACAAAAAAGAAATATTTTTTACCTGAAGACTTTATATCTTCTACTATATCTTCAATATTTCTTTTATGGTATTTTCCAGAATAACATGCGGTAATTGCACAAAATTCGCAATGAAATATACACCCTCTACCAGTTTCAACAAGGCCTATCGGAGAATACTTTTTTTCTTTAAATATACTTCTATCGGGAATACCTCTCTCAAATCCAAAATTACCATAATATTTCTTTTTAAGAGAATTATTTTTCAGATCATTTATAACTTCAGTCCATATTTTTTCAGCATTTCCTATCAAAATAGAATCTGCATGTTCTACAACTTCATCAGACATTAAAGTAACGTGATATCCACCCATCATAACTTTTACATTTTTATTCCTAAATTTTTCTGCTATTATATAAGCTCTTCTAGAAGTATACATTTCAACAGATATCATAACAAGATCAGTATTAGTATCGTAATTAATCAATTCAAGTCTATCATCAAAAAATTCTGTTTCTATATCTTTAGGTGTGATACTTTTTAAAGTGCTTATCACTAAAGGTTCCATTTTTTTCCATGTTTTAATATATTTTTCATCTTTTTTCTTTCCTATTGCGGGTAAAATAAAAGTTATTTTCACAAAATCATCCCCTCATTATTAGTTTTTGCCAAAAATCATCCCTTGTTTTTTAAATACTTCTTTTCTAATTAAGGGATTATATTGAAGATAAATTAAAAATCTTATTGGATTTCTCATATGTGTTTTTAAATCTAAAGATCTCTTGAAAATTGAAAAAATAGAATTAAATTTTTTTCTCGCTTTAAAGGCAGCTTCAGAAAGTTGTTCGGGAGTAATGTTTTTAGGTGAAAATGCGGCATTATTAAATCTATAATCATCATGAAGCCACCACTTACCGTCATACAACAATCTGTTTTCATTTAAAAGTTTATTAAAAAATTGAGTGTTAGGATAAGGAAGAAGTACATTAAAAGCAGCAAAAGCAAATTTATTTTCTATAGAAAATTCTTCAATTTTTTCAATAGATTCAATAGTATCAAATTCATGTCCTAAAGTAAAAGCAGCCCAAGTTTGCTGGCCGTAATCTCTCAATATTTGAATTTGTTCGTAATAAGGTTTTTTGTTTTCTTTTATATTATGTAATTTCCCCATAGATTTCAAATTATTAATTTCTAAAGATTCAAAACCAATAACATTGCCAAGACAACCGCTTTTTGACATTAATTTCATTAATTCTCTATCTTCAGTCATATCAATACTCGCCTGACTAACCCATTTTATTTTTAAAGGGATTAAAGCTTTAAAAAGTTCTTTAGATTTTTCTCTATTTGAAATAATGTTATCATCAACAAAAAAAATCAATTTTAAATTTTGATCTTGAATTTCTTTAACAACATTTTCAACATTTCTGCAATAGTTTGTCCTATTAAAATAAACGCTAGAAGCACAATAAGAACAATTATACCTACAACCTCGACTGAATTGCATTAATGAAATAGGTAAATATCCCTTTTTATTAAAAATTTCTCTTCTAGGAAATATATTTTTTTGAGGTTCGCCAAATTTTCCTAAATATCTTTTTTTTAATTGGTTATTTTTAAAATCTTCAATTATTTCAAACCAAATATTTTCTGCATCTCCTATCAAAATAGAATCAGCATGTTCTTGAACTTCTTCAGGGATTAAAGTAGCATGCATCCCGCCCATTATTACTGGAATATTTCTTTTTTTAAATTCAGCACTTATTTCATAAGAACGTTTTGCTGTAAATGTTTCTACAGTTATTGCAACCAAATCAGTTTTTTCATCATATGGAATTTCTTCCATTCTGTCATCATACATAACAACCTCTATATCTTCTGGAGTTAAAGCAGCTAAAATACCCAATTGTAAAGGTTGCATTCTTCCTTCATCTACATAAGAACCATTTAAAATTCTTCCAATATTAGGTTTTATTAGAGTTATTTTCAATATTTTCTCCCCCCAGTTTTTTCCCTTGTTTATTAAAAATCTCTCTTCTGGAAATTAAGTTAGCGCCAAAATAAACAAAAAAATTGTGAATATTTTTTGCATTACTTCTGAAATCCCATATTCTTTTGAAAATACTTGAATAAGAATTAAACCTCGTTCTAAGATCAAAACACCCTTCTTCAAGTTGTTTGGGAGTCATACCTTTTGGCAAAAATACTGTTTCGCCATATTTAAAATTGTCGTCAAGCCACCATTTGTCATATATTAATCTTTTTTCTAAATTTAATCTATTATATATTTGAGTGCCTGGCATAGGTATTAAAGGATTAAAATTCGCAAGAAAAAATTTATTTTCAATTGCAAAATTTAAAGTTTCTTCAAATGATTCTACGGTATCTCCATCATATCCAAAAACAAAAGTTCCATATATCATAATACCTCTTTCTTTTATTTTTTTTATTTTACTGTTATAATCAAAATTTTTTATATTTGTATCTTTATTCATTTGCTTTAAATTGATTTGATTTAGACTTTCAAAACCTATTAAAATTGATATGCAACCACTTTTAGCCATTAAATCGAGCAAACCTTCATCATTTGAAATATCTATACTTATTTGACATCCCCATTTTATTTTTAAAGGAATCAGCTCTTTTAAAAATTCTTTCAACTTTATTTTATTTGTAAAAATATTATCATCAGTTATAAAAAAATATTTTGAATTTTTTCTTTTTATTTCTTCAACGACATTTTTTATACATCGAAATTTTATTTTTTTATTATAAAAAGAACTAATAGAACAAAATTCACAGTTAAATTTACAGCCTCTTGAAAATTGAACAGGAATAACAGAAGCGTATTTTTTTCCTTCAAAAATACTTTCGTCAAAAAAAACATTTTCAACTTCAAAATTTTCACTAGATTTATAAATTTTTTTTAATTCATTATTTTCCAAATCAACTATAACTTTTTGCCATAAAGGTTCTGCTTCGCCGATAACAACACTATCGCAAAATTCTAAAGATTCTTCAGGCATAAAAGTTGGATGATATCCTCCCATAATAACTTTTTTTCCTCTTTTTTTAAATTCTGTAGCTATTTCATAAGCTCTTTTTACAGTGAAAGTTTCTGCGGTAATTGCAATAACTTCTGAATTTGTTTCAAAATTAATTTTTTCAATTCTATCATCAAAAAGTTCTGTCTCAATATATTTAGGAGTCAATCCTTTCAAAACCGCAAAAGCTAAAGGTTGCATTGCATCTTTTGAAAATTCGTCGTTCATGTTTGGTCTTATAAAAGTTATTTTCATAATATAAAACTCCTTTTTATAAAGGAATATCAGAATTATCCGTCATCCTTTTTCTATCAAAATATCTGAGTTTTTTCGCATAATTTTTATACCCTGCATTCGTTAAAATAGCTATTGGAAGCATAATATCAAACCTTAAAATTCTTTTAGCTATAGATAAATTTTTATAAGTTTCTTCCCAAGCCCAAATGTTTCCTTCATCAAGCTCATTAGGAGACATATTTTTAGGTTTAAAAACACAGTGCTGAACATCGTACATTGACCAATCTCTTTCAAAAATTCTTTTTTCAGATTCAAGAGTCTCATAAAGTTTTGTTCCGGGAAATGGCGTCATTATTGAATATCTTGGTAAATCAATTTTTAATTCAAGAACTTTATCTACAGTTCTTTTAAAAACATCTTTATTATCTGAATCTGTACCAAAACAAAAAGTTCCATTTATAGAAATACCATTACTATGCATTTTTTTCATCAAATAAGAATAATCTAATTTTTTATTGTGATTTTTATTCATATCGTTTAAAGAAGATTCAGTAACAGCTTCAAAACCTATTAATAAACCTTTGCAACCACTTTTTACCATAAGTTTAAATAATTCTTCGTCAGTTATAACATCAGCGGTAGAAAGTCCAAACCACCATTTTTTTAAAGGAATCATTTCTTTAAACAAATTTTTTGCATACTCTTTATCTGCAACTAAATTTACATCAATAAATATAACATTTTTCCCTTTCATTTTTTCAAGTTCTGCAATGACATCTTTTATTTCACGCTTATAATGTACGCCTTTGTTAACAGCATAAACAGCACAAAAAAAGCAATCATTCACACAACCTTTTGTAGCTTCTATTGAATTCCCTGTTATAAATTTTTTCATATCCATCAAATCTCTTTTTGGGATTGGATATTTTTTTTCATAAGGTTTATGACCGTTATAAATTTTTTTTAAATTATTATTTTTTAAATCATCAAGAATTTCATCCCATAAAAATTCTCCCTGACCAACAACAACACTATCACAATATTGAGCAACTTCGTTCGGCATAAGTGTAGGATGTGTTCCGCCCATTATTACAGGTATTCCTTTTTTTCTAAAATATTCAGAATATCTATAACTTCTTGGAGCAGTTCCAGTTATTGTAGTTATTCCAATAATATCTGCATCTATATCTAAAGGAATTTCTTCTATTGTTTCATCATATATTTTTATTTCTGGCAAATACTTTTCATCAATACCTGCAGCAAGAGTTGTTAGAGTTAATGGAGCATAATGAAGGGATTTCCCAAAATTTCCAGAATGTCTATGCATAGCTCCTGCAGGAGATAAAAATACTATTTTCAAATTCCTCACCCCTTTTATATAAAATTCCCAGGAAAAATATCTTTCCAGCCAATTTTATTGTGCAAAATACTTGGCTTAATATCCCCAATTTTTTGACCTTCATTCACACATCTTTCTTGATAAATTTTTTTGCCATCTCCTTTCACATGAAATATTTTTAATTTATCAATCTGATTTAATTTCCGGCAGTAATCATAATGAAAGTTTTCTCTAAATTTAAAATCCAAAACATCTGCAATTACGCCAAAATTTTTTATTTCATTACTTTGAAGATAAAGAACATAAAAAAATTTTTCTTTATCTCTTTCAGGACAAACCATATAAAATGAAGGAACGATATTTTCCTTTTCAAATAATTCATTCAATTTTTGATTAACAAAACCTTCATTCAATTTTTCGCCAAAGTAATCAGAATTTTTTGCTTCTTTTCCTAAAAAAGTTATGAGCGGACATTGATTATAAAAACCATCTATAATTACTAAATCTTGAAGATTATATCGATACAATCCACCACTTGTAGTTATTACAACAGAATATATTTTCCCTTTTTCTAATTCATTTATATTTTTAATTTCTTTAGTTTTTTCTTCTATAAACTCATAAAAATGAGAATTTACAGAAATATTCTTGCCTCCAGATTCGTATAAAGGAAAAGATACAATACCTTCAGTTGCCAGAAGACCTTTTCCTTGAATTACACTTTTTTTAAAAAGTACTTTAATTTCATCAATATAAAAAGATGAGTTTCCATCAGTCCAACAACTAATTAAAGTTAATTCAGGCCATAACTTTTCAATATAATTATTAGCGAAATTATCGAAAATATCTTTTAAATCAAAAAAACGTTTGTTATTTTTTTTGTTATTTTTTATTAGTTTTTCTAATATTTTATTATTTTCAACACCTTTTACAGGCAATGTTATTTTTCCGCTGCCGATATCATTTATAATTTGAAATTTCCATTTATCGATATGTGACAATAAAATACTTAAAAATGTTGGGTTCCATACTGAAATTAATCCTAAATCTTTATTTCGCATCATGAAAAGTAAAGTTAAATACCTAAAATTATCTATGTTTTTGATAAATTTAATTTCTGCAGGAACTGGAAAAATATTTTTAAATAAAAGATTTTCAATAAAACCAAAATATCCACCATCATCTTCAAAACCTATACTTATTCCTCCCTTTGTATATTTTTTTTCATTAGTTATTGGAGAAATAGACCAATAAGATTTTAATTTCATCAGTTTATTATTACTATTATAAATATCATAAATCCAAGCAGCCACGCCATTCATAAATTGTTTTTTTAGAGATTTTGTATAAGGGATAAATTTTGAAGATGAAGTAGTTCCACTTGATAATTCAAGCATTAATATTTTTTCTTTTGTAAGGATATTTTTTTCACCATTTGAAATATTTTCTATATATTCTTTGTAATCATCATATGTTGAAATAGGAACTTTTTCTTTATAATCATCTATATTTTTTATATTTTTAAAATTATATTTCAAACCAAATTTAGTATTTTTGTTATCAGATATTATTTTCAAAAGTAAATTTTTTTGTGTTTGCGAAACATTTTTAGTTGATTTTAAATGTTTTAAATAAGAAGGTTTACTAAGTTTCATCCAAATCATATTTGAAAATTTTGTTAAACCCATAAGTTATCTCAACATCCTTTCAAAAACATCTTTAAAATTTGAAAAAGAAAATTGAGCGAGACAAACAAGTTCATCACCATTAACATATCCAGGATTTTTCTCTACAAAAAATTTTACAACGGGATTTTTGAGTTTTCTTTCCGTTACAGGTGCAACATCATCTTTTAAATAATCATTGCTTCCATCATTATATATAATTCCAGTCGTTTTATCATAATTCTTTCCGTACTTTAAAAAAGCATAATTATCCATAATACTTTTCTCAAAAGCTGGAGTATTATATTCATAATTTGGATAATACTTTTTAAAATACATAGGCAGAAAACCGTAAGTTCTATATCCTTTACATATTAAAAACCAATATAAACTTTCTTGAGGATTAGCTTTCAAATATTTAAATATAAAATTTACCCACATTTTTTGTAATTGAATTTCAAATCCAACATCTTTATCTACAATAGTATCTCCTGAAAATACACCCTTTATTTTTTTATTTTCAATATTAAAATCCATAAATTTTATTGTAGTAAAACCTTTTATATTTTCTTTTTCATCTATTAAAATAAATATTTTGTCTTTTTCTGAAAGATCTTTTAAAAATTTTTCAAAAATCATATTTTCATAATGATTTTCCATAATTTTAAACATCTGAGACTTCTCAAAATCAGAAAGATTTAAATAATCTATTTCAAAACCATTCAATTTCATTTGTATCCCCCCCGCACAAAAAATATTTACTTTAATTATACCATATTTAAATTAATATTTTTCTTAAATTAACATTGGGAACATTGAAGAATAAATATCATTTTTTTTATTATTTTTATAATTAACTTAAAAATCACTAAAAGATTATTTTTTAAATAAATCAGATAAATTGTATAAACTTATAATTGCTTTTTTGCAACAATTACATTTTTATCATTATAAATAAAAGTAATATTGTTTTATATTTAAATTGAAAAAATTATTTATTTAAGGTAAAATAGTATAAAACATTATAAATCTTGAAAATTTTTTACTATTAGAGGTGATAAAATTGAGTAAGATAAAAAATATCTTATTTTTTCTTATGTTAATATTTATATTTACAGGATATAGTGGTTCTAAAAATTCAAATAAATTAAAAATAAAAAATACCATTTCAAGCGATCAAAATAATATCTGCGATATAACAAATACATTTGAAGATATTAATTTATTGAATTATATAAGAGAAATTGTTGAAAAATCAGAAGAACCTATTTTGAAATCGGATGTTATTTTTATTGAAAGGTTAGATATTAGTGGGAAAAATATCAAGTCTATCGAAGGCTTGCAACATTTTGAAAATTTGCAAATGTTGGATTTTAGAAATAATCAAGTGAGTGATATTTCTGTTTTAAAAAATTTAACTGATTTAAAATGGCTTTTTTTTACTAATAATCAAGTAACTGATATTTCATCTTTATCAGAATTAAAAGAATTGCAAACTTTAGAAATTTCTGTTAATGGAATAAGCGATATTTCTGTTTTAAAAAATTTAACTGAATTAAAAATTTTATATTTTCCTTTTAATCAAGTGAGTGATATTTCATCTTTATCAGAGTTAATAAATTTAGAAATATTATATTTTTCGTCTAATAAAATAACCGATATAAACCCTTTAAAAAAATTATTGAAATTAAGAGAATTATCTTTTTGGAATAACTTGGTTAATGACATATCTGTTTTAGAATATCTAATTAATTTAAATACTATTTATTTTCCGTATAATTATATATTTGATATAACTCCTTTAATAAATAATTCTGGATTTGAAAATAATACTAATATTGATATGAGGAATAATTATTTAAATCTTTCTGAAAATTCTCGAAATATGAACGATATTCAAACATTAATTGATCGTGGATTTAATATTGTTTATACTCCACAAAGAGACATACCGCAAGATTTAAAAATTGATTATGACATAACAAATGCTTTTGAAGATGAAAACTTATTAAAAGCTATCAGAAAATTAATTGGAAAACCTTTTGGAACTATTATGATTTCAGATATTTATTATTTAGAAAATCTTGATTTGAGCGAAAAAAATATAAAGTCTATTCAAGGATTACAATATTTTGAAAACTTAGAAATATTAGAGATTTATAATAATCAAATAACTGATATTACGCCTTTAAAAAATTTAATTAATTTAAAAAGAATAGAAATTTATAACAATCAGATAAGCGATATTTCTCCCTTAAAAGATCTAAAAAAATTAATAGGATTATCTATCGCAGGTAACAAAGTAACAAACATCAAAGATTTAGAAAATTTAACTAATATGCTTTGGCTAAATATATGTTTTAATCAAATAACAGATATTTCTGCTTTAGAAGGAATGATCAATCTAAGAAGTTTAGCAATAAATAATAATAGAATAAACGATTTAACTCCTTTAATAAATAATTCTGGAATTGGAAATAATACACATATTGATATGAGAAATAACCATTTAAATTATTCATCGAATTCTCAAAATATGATTGACATTCAAACATTAATTGATCGTGGGATTAATGTTGTTTATATTCCGTAAAATAGTGAGAATAATCTATTAATTTTTTTTAATTTAAAATAAAAAAAATTAATTATATGTAAAAAAGAGTGAGCAAAAATTATTGAGCGATATGAAAATTAGAAAATTATGTGATTTGATGTATTTGTCATTTCGAACGAAAAAGTGAAATACTTTTGAGGAGAAATCTGCGATTTTATGATTTAATGAAATAAAATATTTTAACAAAAAAACAAATTCGCAGATCTCTCCTCCATAGAACGTCGTTCGAGATGACAGAGTATAAAAAAAATATTCAAGTTCTTTATTTTTACAACTTTTTTGCTAATTTTATTGTTAAATATACATTTTTTAAAACTATTTGTGTTATAATGATAAAAAATACATTTGGAGGTGCCGTTTTTGTACAATCCAGAATTAATTAGAAATATATCTATAATAGCACATATAGATCATGGTAAAACTACTTTAACAGATAGAATTTTGGAAATGACTCATTCTGTAGATGAAAGAAAGATGAAAGAACAATATTTAGATTCTATGGATCTTGAAAGAGAAAGAGGCATTACTATAAAATCTCATCCTGTTAAAGTTTATTATGATTCAGAAGATGGAAACAAATATGAAATCAACATAATAGATACTCCAGGTCATGTTGACTTTACTTATGAAGTTTCAAGAAGTCTTGCAGCTTGTGAAGGAGCTGTTTTGCTTGTTGATGCTTCTCAAGGAGTAGAAGCACAAACAGTAACAAACACTTTTTTAGCTCTTGATAATGACCTCGAAATAATTGGAGCTATAAATAAAGTTGATCTTGAAAATGCGGATCCAGAAGAAACTATTCTTGAATTGAATGATTTAGTTGGAATAGATACAGATGTAATAAGCAAAATAAGTGCTAAAACAGGATTTGGAGTAAAAGATTTGTTAGAACAAATTATTCAAAAAGTTCCTTCTCCAAGTTCAAAAGGTAGCAAAGATGAACAATTAAAAGCTCTTGTTTTTGATGCGAAGTATGACAAGTATCAAGGTGGAATTATTTATACGAGAGTTTTTAGTGGAGAAATTGAAAAAGGTTCAAAAATAAGACTTATGGCGACTGGAAAAGATTATGAAATTATTGAAGTTGGAGTGTTTCAACCTGAAATGACTCCTTGTGATAATCTTGCAGCAGGTGATGTTGGTTATATCGTTGCTGGTATAAAAGATATCAGTGAAGCTAAAGTTGGGGATACTGTAACTTTAAGTTCGAATCCAATTTCAACACCTTTAAAGGGTTATAAAGATGTTAAACCTATGGTTTATGCAGGATTATATCCTGGCGTTGCTAAATATTATGAAGAATTAAGAAAAGCTTTAGAAAAACTGAAATTAAATGATAATTCGTTAACTTTTATATCTGAAAATTCTAATGCTATGGGATTTGGTTTTAGGTGCGGATTTTTAGGATTATTACATATGGATGTTATAAAAGAAAGGCTTCAAAGAGAATTTGAAATAGCTGTTATATTAACTGTTCCAAGTGTTGTATATAAAGCTACTTTAAAGAATGGGTCTCAATTAGAAATAAACAATCCTTCTGAATTTCCTGATCCGGATAGAATTGCAGAAATTCATGAACCTTTTGCAAAGTTAGATATAATTACTCCTCCTGATTATATGGGTAATTTGATTAATTTAGCTCAAGTAGAAAAAAGAGGAGAATTTTTATCTGTTTCTAACGCCGGTAAAAATAGAGTAGTGTTGCATTTTCATATTCCTATGGCAGAAATTATATTTGATTTTTTTGATAAAATGAAAGCTTTAAGTAGAGGTTATGCTTCGATGGATTATGATTTTCTTGAGTATAGAAAATCTGATCTTATAAAAGTAAATGTTTTAATTAACAAAGAAACCGTTGATGCTTTATCTTTTATTGCACATGAATCAAAGGCTTATGATATTTCAAGAAAAGTTGTAGATAAACTTGGAGATCTTATTCCAAAACATCAATTTGAAATTCCTATTCAAGCTTATTCTGGTGGTAAGATAATTGCACGTTCCACTATTAGAGCATTTAGAAAAGATGTTCTTGCGAAATGTTATGGCGGAGATATTACAAGAAAAATGAAACTTCTTGAAAAGCAAAAAGAAGGAAAGAAAAAACTTAGAGAAATTGGAAATGTAAATATTCCTCAAGAGGCCTTTTTAGCGTTGCTTAGAATCAGTGATGATGATGAATCTTAAAATTTTTCTCTTGTTATTTACAGAAAATTGTTGTATAATGTTATTCGAATATAAATAATAAATTTTATACATTTTTATTTGGGAGGTGTCCTGAGTTGGCACAAAAAGAAGAAAAAAAAGTTGGTTTGGTTCAAGAGGGTTTAGATAAAAGAATGGTTTTTGTTATTGCTTCTTGGATTGTAGGTGTTGGATTTTTGTTATTATTCACATTGGTTTTCAACATACCTATTTTAATTGCGGCTCCTGTACTTATTGCTTTAATAACTAAGCAATGGCTTTTAGCGATCGTTTTAACTTTTGTAAGAGGTTCTGGGATTTTTGGTGTAGTTGATGTGCAAATGTTTTGGATCGTTATGACTATGATGTCTTGTTTTGTATTTGGAATTTACAATTTCTTTTTCAATACAAAAAAATTCTTAAAAATAAAAAGAAAATAAAAAAAAGAGCATTCGCTCTTTTTTTTATTTAAAAACATTTTTCATATCAAGGTTGATTTTTCCATCTTTTATTTCTATTATCCTGTCTGTTTTATCTGCAATTCTTCTATCATGAGTAATAATAACAAAAGTTGTGTTATATTTTTCATTTATCGTTCTCATCAATTCAAAAGTAGTTTCAGAAGTATCTGAATCAAGATTACCAGTTGGTTCATCTGCTAATATTATTTCTGGGTTGTTTATTAACGCTCTTGCGATTGCGGTTCTCTGCTGTTGCCCTCCAGACATTCTTCCGGCAAGGTTATTTTTAACTTTTTCAAGTCCCATTAATTCCATCAATTCTTTTGCTCTATCAGCAATTTCAGAATTAACCTTTTTATTGTTCATAATATAAGGGGTAATTACATTTTCATAGGCTGTAAATTCTGGTAATAAATAATGAAATTGAAACACAAAGCCCATAGTTTTATTTCTAAGTTCTGCAAGCTGATTATTACTCATATTTTTTGTATTTATTCCTGAAATAATAACATCTCCGCTTGTTGGTTTATCTAATGTTCCTAAAATATTTAAAAGCGTAGATTTTCCGCTTCCTGATTGACCGATTATAGAATTAAAACTTCCTTTTTCAAATTCAAGCTCTAAATCAAATAAAACTTGCGTTTTTACATACTTTCCATAAGATTTATTTATTTTTTTTAATTCGATTATTTTATCAACCATTTCGAATCACCTCTACTGGATCAAGCTTTGCAGATCTTCTTGCAGGGATTATAGAAGACAAAGTTGAAGAGCCTATTGCAATAATTGAAGATATAATAACATATTTCATTTCAAAATAAACATTGACTACTGAACCTCCGTCTGCATTAACAGCAAAATTTGAGAATCCCCACAATAAAAATAATCCAAAACTAACTCCGATTATAGCTCCGCCTACTCCTAAAAGTATTCCTTGTATAAGAAATATAAGACTAGACTGGCTATTTTTAATTCCCATTGCTTTTAAAATACCTATTTGTTTAGATTTTTGAAGAACTGTTATTATTAATACACTTGCAATTCCTAAAGAAACTGATATTATAACAAAAATTTGTATTATTAAACTTGAAATGCTTTGACCTGTTAATCCGCTTAATAAATCTGCATTTTGTTCTTTCCAATTTTGTACATTAACCCCTTCAAATTTTTCAATTTCTTTAATTAATTCTTCGGCAAAAATATCGGCTAAAAATACATCAAATATTTGAATTTCTATCTTATTGATGCCTTCGTCAATCTTAAAAAAACTTCTTCCCGTTTCTAAATTTGATATAACCCAATTTTTGTTTAAATTTGAAATACCTAAATCAAAAATACCTGTTACTTTTCCTTTATTTCTTAAAAAACCGCTGTCAAAACTTAATAATTCAATTTCATCTCCAATTTTCACATTGTTTTCTGTAGCAAAATCAATTCCTACCAAAACCTCATTAACATTTCGAGGAATTATTCCCTCAACAATATTTTCATTAAAATTGTAGATTTTATCTGCCTGTTCAAAATTTACACCTCTAAAAAACATTGAAACATTTTTTCCATCTTTAGAAAAGAAAGCAGCATTTTCAATTATTTCTGTTGATGATTTCTTTTCATTTCCAACAATTTTATCTATTAATTGATTTATTTCTAAAAAATCTTTGATTATTCTATCTTCAGCTTCAGATGAAATAATTATATGAGGTGCATTTCCGATAGTTTTATCTATTAAATCAATTTGTAATCCATCTATTAAAAGTGCGATAAAAAATTGTACTGATACACCTATACCTATTCCCAACATTATTAGGATAGTTTGAAACTTATTTGAAAAAAGAAATCTCCACGCTACTTTAAATGGAAAACTCATATCGAATCACCTTCTCTGAACTTTAATATATCTTCAAAGCTTTGTAGTAAATAATCCGCGCCTATTTTTGGAAAAAGATCTTTGTTATTTAAAAACGCATATCCACCTACAAGAATTTTTATTTTTTCATCAGATTCTTTAATTATATCTATAGTCTTTTTTGTTTGAACAAGATTATACGGATCTGTAATACTGAAAGCTATGTAATTAAAATTTAAAACATTAAAAATATTTTTAAATTCACTTTTTGGAGTGTTTCCTCCCACATAAGTAACGGCATAGCCTAAAAGATCAAAGTAATTTGATACCATTATTGCTCCCAATTCATGATACTCTTCAACTGGACACACAACAGCTATTTTTTTATTTATTATCATATTATACTTTTCTTTTCGTTCTTTTTGAACGAAAAGGTATGTGCATTCAATTATAGTTCTTACTATTGAACTTCTCACATGTTCTTTCCATATACATATATTTTTTGTTTTAGATTCACAAAAAAAATCATACATAGCTGGTGTTAATATTTTTTGGTATAACGTGACTATATCTAAAGAGTTTTCTTTTAATAAATCTAAAATATAATTCACGCATTTTTCTTTTTCTTCATCATTTAAATATTTTAAAAAGGTTTTATAAATAGTTTCCATACCCCACCTCTAAATATGCAGACAGGCGTTTAACCTGTCTGAATTTTTTTCTTTTATTTTAATCTCTTTTCACAACTACTTACAAAAATTTATAATTTCATTTAAATCAGGTTGCTCTTTTATAGGATATACTTTTATAAAGTCTACAACACCTTCTTCGTTAACTAAAATATTTGCTCTTTCAGAAAATCCCATATCTTCTTTAAATATGCCTAAAGTTTTTGCATAACCTCCATGTGGCCAAAAATCTGCTACTAAACTTAAATTTTTTAGTTTCATAAAATCAGCCCATGCTTTTTTACAAGGAGAAGAATCTATACTAAAACCTAAAGGAAGAATGTTGAGATCTCCTAATTCTTTAAATTTTAAATCTAAGTTTTTCATTTGAGTTTCACAAACTCCAGTCCATGCAAGTGGATGAAATGAAAGCAATACCTTTTTCCCTTTTAAATCAGATAATTTAAATTCAACTCCATTTTGATCCTTTAAATTAAAATCAGGTGCTAAATCTCCTACTTTAATCATTTTTTTCATCTCCTTTTCTTATTTTTTTGCATTAATAAATTTTTCAAGTTTATCTAAATCATGATATCTTTCATAAAGAGGTGTTTTCTCTTTTTTAAAGATATTTAACTGACTTTCAAACGAAGTTCTTTCATTAGATTGATATATAATACCTAAAGCATATTTACTTTCGTCATGAGCAATTTCATAAGCTTTCATTTTGTTTGAAGGGTCATAATTTTCATCGAGTTTATAACTATTTTCTTTGAACCATTTAAATGTATTAATCTTATTAAAAGTTACACATGGCTGGAATATATCGACAAGTGCATATCCTTTATGTTTTATAGCTTGTTTTATAAGCTCTACAGTAAATTCAATATCTCCAGAAAATCCTCTTGCTATGAAAGTTGCTCCCATAGACAATGCTACTGCAATTGGATTAAAAGGTTTCAAAATAACCCCGTTAACTTGAACAGGCGTTTTCATACCTATTTGAGTTGTTGGAGAAGCTTGACCTTTTGTAAGTCCGTAAATCATGTTGTCATGTACTATATTTGTGATATCAGGATTTCTTCTTATAGTGTGAATAAAATGATTTCCACCTTCACCGTACATATCTCCCTCTCCACTTTCAGAAATAACTGTTAAATGAGGATTTACAGATTTTATAGCAGTTGCTACTGGCAAAGATCTTCCGTGTAGTCCATTAAAAGCATTTATTTTTATGTAATGAGGCATTTTTGCAGCTTGTCCTATACCTGATACAAGAACACAATTTTGAGGGTTTAATCCTTCAATTTCGCTCAAAGCTTTTTTTATAATGTTTTGAATTGGAAAATTACCACAACCCGGACACCAGGCTATATCTAATTCTTTTTCATTTTCGCATTGAAAAATATTTATTTTACCAGTCATAAAATCCCTCCTATATTAACTCTTTTATTTTTTCAATTAATCCTTCAGAAGAAAAAACTACTCCATCATATTTCAATATCTTATTTTCAATCTTTATATCCAATTCTTTTTTTATCAATTCGGCAAATTGTCCTGTAGCATTATTTTCAACACAAATTATTTTATGTGCTTTTTTTAAATAATCTTTTGCTTTTTCTGGTAAAGGATACAATTGATTAAAATGGAGTTGAGAAATTTTATGATGCTCAATATTTTCAACAGCTTCTTTTACAACATTTTTATTAGAACCCCAAGATATTACAAGAGTTTCATAAGAATTTACTCCTATTAATTCAGGAAGTAACGCATTTTTTCTCAACTCTTTTATTTTATTCAATCTTCTTTCATTTAATTTAACTCTCAAATCAAGATTTTCAGTAATATGTCCAGCTTCATCATGTTCGTCACTATCTACAACAACGATTCCCTCTCCAAATGATGGGACACCTCTTGGAGATATAGGTTTATCATTTATTTTGTATCTTTTATAATCAATATCGGTTTTGACGATATTTTTTGTAATTTTATCTTTTTCTAAAATAAATTCTTCGGTATTATAATATGAATCAACAAAATATTGATCAGTTAAAATAAAAACAGGAATTTGATATTTATCAGCTGTTTCAAAAGATTTTTTTGCTAAATAAAAAGCTTCTTCTAAAGAACCTGGAGCGTATATAACCCTTTCAAACTCTCCATGCCCAGCATATAAAACTAAATTCAAATCTTCTTGAGCTGTTCTTGTAGGTAATCCTGTCGCTGGTCCAGGTCTTTGTGCAATATGAGCAACTACTGGCGAATCTATCATTCCCGCAAGACTTATACCTTCAGTCATTAAAGCAAAGCCTCCACCTGATGTTGTTATCATAGATCTTGCACCAGCATACCATCCGCCTATTGCCATATTTATAGCAGCAATTTCATCTTCAGCTTGTTCTACAAGAATATCAAAATCATTTGAATATTCAGCTAACGATAATAAAACACCTGTTCCCGGAGTCATAGGGTAAGAAAAAATCGAATCACATCCTCCATAAATACATCCAAGAGCCACTGCTTCTGCGCCATTTATTAAAATATGATTTTTAACTTTTTCATCTTTTTTGATATCAATTTTTATTTTATTTTCATCGTAAAAATTCTTACCATATTCATAGCCCTTTTCAGCTGCATTAATATTTTTGTTAATAATTTCTTCAGACTTCTTAGAAAATAATTTTTCCATATATTCTTTAATCGAGTTTTTTTGCAATCCAAAAAGACCTAAAATAATTCCAACTGCTATAGTGTTAGAAAAAATTTTATTACCTATTTCTTTTGCATCAGATTCTATCGGTATATGAACGACATTATCACCTTCATAATTAATTGAATCTTTGTCTATTAGAATAATCGTTTTATTGTCTATTCTATTTTTTAAATGTTTTATAGATGATAACGTTAACGGTATAAGGATATCAATTTTATCTACATAACTTCTAACTTTTTTACTTGAAATTCTTAATTCGGTAGAATTATCTCCTCCTCTTATTCGTGACATATATTCTTTTGTAGCAAAAACATTAAAACCCTCTTCTTTTAAAATACGAGTCAAAAACTTTTCTATAGTTTGTATTCCTTGTCCTGCTTCTCCAGAAATTACAATCGAGACATCATCTTTAATTATTTTACCCACAAAATCACCCCCATTATCTTTTTTTGTGTAACTTATTAAAATACTTTTTGAAGTTTATTCTGTTTATATTATAACACAATTAACATAAATAAAAAAGAGCAAATTTAAAAAACATACTAATTTTATCGAATATTCGACTTATTTTGAATATTATGATAAAATATATTATGTAAATTTTTTGAGGTGGTGTTGTTTTTGAAATTAAACTTATTTGAAACAGAACCCTTGGCTGATTTAAAGGAAATTCCTATAGATAATTTTGCATTTATAGGTGATGCCATAATAAATTTAAGGTTTAAGTTGAAATTGTTGGGAGATGGGAGATTTAAAACAGGAAATATATTTATAAAAACAAAAGATTATTTAAGTGCAAAATCTCATTTTACTTTTGTAGAAATGTTGATGCCAGAATATAATGAAGAAGAAATTGAAGTATTTAAAAGAGCTTTAAATTCCAAAGGAGCAAAAAAGAAAGGCAATGATATAGAGTATAGAAAATCTACTGCTTTTGAAGCTGTTTTTGGATATTTATATTTAAAAAAAGATTATGAAAGATTAAATTATTTGTTGGAAATAATTGAAAAAAACACAATTTACAGTGAGTAAATTGTGTTTTACTTAAAGCCTTCAAAAAAATCTATACATATATAAGAAAACTCTTTAGCTTTTTCAAAAATTAAATAATGATCTAAACCTTCAAAAATCGATAAATAAGAAGTTTTTATATATTCAGATAATATATACGAATTTTCTACAATTAAAATATTATCTGCTGTACCATGAATAAGAAGTATATCATTTTCTATATTCAAAAAATCTTCTGGATTAACTTTCCAATTATCTACAATATCCATCTGTTTTTTTACAGGGCCAAATGTAGGAAGAGCTGCATTAGCATTTTTATATAAGCTTTCCAAAACACCTTCAGTATTTAAAGAAGTTGCATTTAATACTGCTTTATTTACTCTTTCCGTAATAACCCCTAAAAAGTATTG
>Ga0334886_1001803_pt1 | contig 23489 bp, 24 predicted proteins | sample GraSluR1_MG_9_FD_207232 | JGI IMG/M metagenome (GOLD analysis project Ga0334886, IMG submission 207232) | Sludge microbial communities from methane-producing bioreactor in Wageningen University, Netherlands - Granular Sludge_27_06-R1 | ecosystem: Engineered > Bioreactor > Anaerobic >... | reverse complement strand
TCCTGGAAACCGCTGGAAAGCATCATTACAGCCCCGGGCAGAATGTCCCCGCCCAGGAAGACCGCCGAGGGGCGCTCCGCTTCAATAAGCCTGAAGAGCTTTTTGTAGCGTTCTGTGTCTCCGTGAATGTCCGAAGCGAAGAAACAGTCTTTCATGGAGGCTAAGATAAGAAAAAAGGGGGGACCCGAAGGCCCCCCCGAGAAACAGGAAGCTTAGATCCAGCCCCTCATTCTGCACGCTTCCACCACACGGTTGACACTGATGATGTAGGCGGCGTCACGCATGTAGATGCCCTGTTTCCTCGCCAGGTCGCACACGGCCAGGAACGCGTCGGTCATCTTCATGTCAAGCTTGCCGAGAACCTCGTCCTTGGGCCAGAAGTAGTTCTGGTTGCACTGAACCTGTTCGAAGTAGCTGCAGGTTACTCCGCCGGCATTGGCAAGAAAGTCGGGTATCATGAAAATGCCCCTGGACTCGATTACCTTGTCGGCTTCCGGTGTCGTGGGCCCGTTGGCCCCCTCGCCGATGAGCTTCACCCTGGAAGATATTCTTTCCACATTGTCCTTGTGAATCTGGTTCTCAAGGGCGCAGGGAAGAAGGATGTCCACATCCTGCTCGATCCAGCTGTCACCGGGAAGCACTTCGTATCCCATCTCCCTGGCCTTGGCCTTGTCGATTCCGCCGAACTTGTTCGTAATTCCCAGAAGGGCGTCGATGTCAATGCCATCCTTCTTGCGGAATGAGTAGGAAGTCTGGTCTTCCTGATCCCAGCTGCTGACGCAGATAACTGTTCCGCCCAGCTGGTTGTACAGCTTGATGGCGAACTGGGCCACATTCCCGAAGCCCTGCACGCTGGCGATGGTGTCCGAAGGCCGGATTCCGAGTTCCTTCAAGGCCTCTCTGACCGTGAAGATCAGGCCGAAACCCGTGGCTTCCTTGCGACCCAGCGACCCGCCCATACCCACAGGCTTGCCGGTGATCACGCCGGGATACTTCGCGCCGCAGATGGCTTCATACTCGTCCATCATCCACAGCATGTGCTGGGCGCTGGTCATAACGTCCGGGGCGGGAACATCCTGAAGGGGTCCGATGTCCCGGGCAATCTGGCGGATGTATCCCCTGCAGATCTTCTCCTGCTCCCTCTGGCTGAGGTCGTGGGGATCACAGATAACGCCGCCCTTGCCGCCGCCGAGAGGAATGTCTACGACGGCGCACTTCCAGGTCATCCACATTGAGAGGGCTCTGACGGTATCAATGGTTTCCATGGGGTGAAAACGGATGCCGCCCTTTCCCGGCCCCCGGGCGTCGTTATGCTGGCATCTGAAACCGCGGAATGATTTAACAGTGCCGTCATCCATCTGCACGGGAATACTGAAGTGATACTCCCTCAGGGGAACCCGAAGAAAATCCCGTGCTCCCTGATCCAGTTTGAGGTAGTCGGCCACCTTGTCAAACTGCTCCTGTGCCATTTGGAACGCGTTGAAGGTTCCGGTTGACATCAGAAACTCCTCTCTGTGTAATGCCCTTCAACGGACCTTCCGTTGAGCGGGCCTGGTTGCATCCCAGCGGTAACTGGTTGATCCGCTTTACTCTGCAGATCAACAGCAAAGCATCGTCAAGCCAAAGAGTAACCGCAGCCCGATTCTAAGCAAAATGTTTCGATTCGGGAAGTGTCTGTCAGTTCACAGTGATTCCCGGAACTGCCTGATTCTCTGTTTCACAGTGATACAATTTGTGGATCAGAATTCGTAACCCACGCTCAGTTCATCCTTTGAGAAGATAATCGAAACCCTCTTCGCCTCATGTGCCCTGTCTATGGTGAGGAAGTCGAGATCATCCCTGAAACCGCCGCCGGCCCATGTGAGATTGCATTGAACCTCACCCGGGGGAATCTCAAGCCTTGAGGTGAACACCTCGTCCGGGGAGATGTTGGTCCAGGTCTGGGAAGCTTCTCCAACGGTGAGGGTGATGGTATCCAGGGTTCGACCGGTGGCGTTGCTGAGGGAAATGTTACCCTGCCCGCCGCAGCCCGAAACGAGAAGCAACAGGACCGGCAGGAACACGATTATCGCCTTTTTCATCCATGTCTCCCTTCTGGAACGAAATACTCCGATGCCGCTACATCAGAGTATAATTCAAGTTCATACGCACCGGAAAGGACCATCATTGGCTCTCCTTCTCCTGATACTCCTCGTACTTGCCTTTCCAGCCCCGGGATATGTGGGTCCGGGCGCGGGTTTCGGAATTGTAACCAGTTTCCTGGTGTTCGTTAACGCCCTGGCGGTTTCACTGCTTTCCTTCCTTTTCTGGCCTCTTCTCGCTGTGATCAGAAAGGCAAGGCAGCTGAAAAGGCCGTTGAAGCCCAAAGCGGGAAGGCTGGTAATCCTGGGTCTGGACGGCCTTTCTCCAAGCCTGGTGGAAAAAATGTGGGAAAAGGGAGAGCTTCCAAATCTGAAGAGCCTTTCCATCAGTGGATCATTCTCCCATTTGAAGACCACCACTCCCGGTGTATCACCGGTGGCATGGTCCAGCTTTCAAACCGGAGTGAATCCCGGCAAACACTGCATATACGACTTTCTTGCCCCGGACAGGGAACGCTACCTTGCGGTACTGTCCTCGGTTCGCACCGATACTGTGATCAGGAAGGGGTTCATGGGGAGAAAACGCACAGTGACCGTTCAAACCCTGCTCAGAAAAAGCGCGCCTTTCTGGAGTTATCTGGGCGGATTCGGTATTCGGTCCACGGTTATCAGGGTTCCCATAACTTTTCCCCCGGAACCACTGGACGGCCACCTCCTCTCCGGAATGTGCGTGCCGGATCTCCGGGGCAGCCAGGGATCATATACGGTTCTAACCACCGGCGAACCTGAAACCATGACCGGAGGAATCCAGGCGAGGCTGGTTCCCCGGGGAAAACAACGATGGAGCGGGGAGATTCCCGGGCCCGAGGGCTCCGCCCACTGCCCCATCCGCCTGGACATGGGCGGCAAAACGCCAAATCTTCGCCATTCAGCCGGAACACACAGGCTTGTCATGAATGAACTCAGCCCGTGGATCCCCCTGGAGTTCTCGGTCAACGGGAAGAAAGCCAGGGGAATAGCCAGGTTCAGGCTGACCCCCGGGCCGGTTCTCTACTGCAGCGCCCTTCATGTGGATCCGTCATCCCCCGCGGTTCCCCTGGGGCACCCTGTTCATTACTCCCGATACCTCTCGGGGGTCGTTGGCCCCTACGCCACCCTCGGTCTTGCGGAAGACACCTGGGCTCTTTCCAACCACCATCTCGATGACGAATCCTTTCTCACCCAGTGCGCCGACATCTTCCGGGAACGGGAGAAGATGCTCTTCGACGCCCTGGCCAAAAACCCTTCGGGGCTTGTGGTCTGTGTCTTCGACACGCCGGACCGGGTTCAGCACATGTTCTGGAAGAACGGTTTCAAGCCCGGCGCTCCGATTCGTGAGATGTACAGCGAGATGGACGCTCTTGCGGGCAGGGTCATGAAGAAACTGAGGCGCCGGGACAGGCTGATCATTCTAAGTGATCACGGCTTTACCTCGTTCCATACCTGTGTGGACTTCAACCGGTGGCTTGTTGAGAACGGTTACATGGCCCTGAAGGAAGGTGTCGAAACCGTCGAGACCTCTTTCCACGGAGTAGACTGGGAGAAGACCAGGGCCTACGCCCTGGGTCTGGCGGGAATCCATTTGAACATCCGGGGCCGAGAGGGCATGGGAACCGTTGAACCCGAAAACGCGAATACCCTTGCGGTGGAAATCGCCCGCAAACTTCAGGAGCTTGCAACGGAAGAGGGAGTGAGGGTCATTCACCGGGCGAGGCTGGGCAATCTGGAGTACACCGGCCCTTACAAAGGCCATGGGCCCGACATCATCCCCGGCACGGCCAGGGGCTTTCGGGCGGGATGGAACTGCGTCACCGGCGGTGTCGGCGGGAAGGTGCTGTACCCGAACGAGCAGCACTGGAACGGCGATCACAGCTGCGACCCGGACCTGGTTCCCGGTGTGCTTTTCACAAGCTGGAAACACAGCACAACCGAGCCCGCCATAACAGACATCGCCCCCACCGCTCTGGTCACCCTGGGGATAACACCTCCGGCATACATGGACGGGAGCCCCCTGTGAACCGCAGAGAGTTTCTGAAGACAGCGGCGGCGGGATCAGCCCTTCTCGCGCTGCAGACCGGCTGCCGTGGTGGGTTTTCCCCGAAAAACAAACTGCTCGTTGTGGCCTTTGACGGCCTTGATCCTGTTCTTGTGCGGCGTTTCGCGGCCAGGGGACTGATGCCCAACACCAAGAAACTTATGGAGATGGGCTCCCTTCGGAACCTGGCCACCTCCAACCCGCCCCAGAGCCCGGTGGCATGGTCCGGGTTCATTACCGGTGAAGGTCCGGATGTCCATGGAATCTTCGACTTTGTCCACAGAAACCCCGACAACCTGCAACCCTACCTTTCCACATCCCGGGTGAACCCTCCGGAGAAAACCCTTGAACTGGGAAACCTGAGGCTTCCCCTGTCGGGCGGTGGCGTTGAACTCCTCAGGAAGGGTGAACCCTTCTGGAGAAATCTTCTTCACAGGGGCGTTCCGGTGACAATGGTAAAGCTTCCCGTGGATTTTCCCGCGCCGCAGGACAGAAACGGCAGGTTTCTCTCGGGAATGGGCACACCGGACATCAGGGGAAGCCAGGGAAGCTTCACCTTCTACACCGATGACCCAAGATCCCTCAGCGACGACACCTCAGGCGGTGTGATTGTTCCCGTCAGGGATGGCGGCGACGGCTGCTACCGCTGCCGGATCGCGGGTCCTGGCAACTCACTTGTCGAAGGCGAGCCGGTTATGGAGACCACCGCGGAAGTATGGGCGGACAGGCTCGCCGGCGCGGTAAGAATCGACGTACAGGGCAACTCGTTCATCATCGGTGAGAAACAGTGGTCCCCCTGGGTGAGGTTTTCGTTTCCGGCACTTGCGGGTATCTCCACTGTTCACGCCATCGGCCGCTTCTACCTGAAGGAGCTTTCCCCCAGGCTCAGGCTTTACCTTTCACCCCTGAACATCGACCCGGAAAACCCGGCCCTTCCCATCTCCGGCCCCTCCTGGTATGCCCGGAGCATTGCTGAGGCCGTGGGACCCTACTACACCCAGGGCTTTCCCGAAGACACCAAGGCTCTTTCCCGGGGCGTCTTCAACGACGACGACTTCCACTCCCAGGCCCAGATGGTCTTCGACGAACGGCTGAGAATGTTCACCCATGCCCTGAACCAGTGGAAGGACGGCCTGCTGTTCTTCTACTTCTCCAGCACCGACCTGAACCAGCACATGTTCTATCGCACCATCGATCCCGAAAGCCCCCTGCACTCATCCACCCCTCCACGCTTCCGAAACATCATGGCCGAGCTTTACAACAAGGCGGACAGGACTGTGGGTCAGGCCATGGAGCTGCTGGACCTGAACACGGAACTGATTGTTCTTTCCGACCACGGCTTCGCCCCCTTCAACAGGGGATTCGGCCTGAACAGCTGGCTGGCAGCGGAGGGTTATTCCCATATCGCCAATCCCGAACGCCGAAACAGTGACATGTTCGCCTGCCTTGACTGGAGCCGCACTTCAGCCTACGGGCTTGGTCTTAACAGCCTCTACGTCAACCAGGCGGGCCGGGAACCCAATGGAACCGTTGCTTCTGATGAGAAGGAAGCCCTTCTGCAAAGGCTCGCGGAAGATCTGGAACGGGTTGTCGATCCCGTCAACGGCCGCCGGCCCATCGAGAGGGCCTACATCGTAAGCAGAATGTTTCCCGGAAGGGAACTCCCCCCCTGGGCGCCGGACATCATCGTGGGTTACTCCCGGGGCTACAGGTGCAGCTGGGAGACCGCTCTCGGCGCGTTCCCCGAGGAAGTCATCACCGACAACACCGATCCCTGGAGCGGAGACCACTGCGTAGCCCCGATCCTCTGTCCGGGAAGCCTCATCTCCAGCGTTCCCATGCCCGAGGGTCTTGCTCTAGAGGATATGGGGAAAGTGATAACGAACATGCTGGACGGGGAATCATGACCGCGGTTTTCGACGGAATTCTCCTCCCCTTCAGAAGCTTCGCACCCATCACCGGGCTTCTGGCGGTTTCCCTGGTCTTCGGTGTGTTCATGATTCTTGTCTTCAAGTACACCTCCAACCAGGGCGCCATTGGAAGGCTCAGAACCCGAATGGGTTCCAGAGCCCTGGGAATGCTTCTGCACCTCCACTCCCCCGCCGCGGTTCTGAGGACGGCGGCGTCGCTCATGGGAGACAACTTCGTCTACCTCTGGATGATTCTGAGGCCCATGCTGGTAATCACGGTGCCCTTCATCATCACCGCGGCCCAGTTGGATGCCAGGTACGGCAGATTGCCCATCCCGAACCACCCTCCCGCCACGGTCACCGTCACATGGAGCGAGCTCCCCCAGAGGGAGACGCTGGAGTTGAGAGCAGGGGGTTTGGTGATTATTGAGCCCGTGGTATTTGTCGACACCCTGATGCAGACCAGTTTCAGAGTGCAATCGGGAACCCCGGGCGGGTTTGTCGCCATCAACACAGACACCTTCCCCGCCGGAGCTTCAAATCCCGGGTCGGGTTCCGTTGTTTACCGGGGCGCTTCCAGGCGCAACCTTCCGCAGAATCTCCTCCTTCCCTTTCACGGAACCATCGGGGACGGGAGTTCCATAGCAGAACTTGAGATACACCTCCCGGAAACCCGCTTCGCCGTTCTTGGTGGCCGATGGAGCTGGCTTGCGGTGTTTCTCACCGCAAGCTCCCTCTCCGCCATTGCCGGCGCCGTGGTTTTCAGGGTGAAACTGTAAGGAAAGAACATGCCGAAACTGAAACTCAAAATTGATGACATCTTTATGGACAGGCTGAAAAAGGTGGCCGGCGCCGGTGGTTACTCCTCGGTGGATGAATTCGTTCTTCACATCCTTGAACGGGAGTTGGGCAAACTTGACCCGAAGGAAGGCGAATCCGAGGAAGCGATCAGGAAGAAACTCGAGGGCCTGGGCTACATTTCCTGATTTCAGCAGTTCCATCCAGGTTGGGCTCGCCAGAAAAGACAAGCCGCCGGAAGGGACGGTTGTTTCTGCCTTGGTGTTAATGCATAGTATTGCAGGAGGTGGACATGGGTATCAGTGACAGCATTTGCGAGAAGCTGAGGGAATTCTGTAAATCCCATGGAATCGATACTATGTACCTCTTTGGTTCCTATGCAAGGAAAGAAGCAGATTCCTCCAGTGACCTTGACCTGCTCGTTGAATTCAATGCAAAGCTTCAGCTCAGCCACCTTGATGTACTGAAACTCAAGGAGGAACTGGAAATGCTCACGGGAACCCGGGTGGACCTTCTCGAGGAGAAGGCTATCAAGAATCCTCTCCGGAAGAAGCGAATCATCGGCGAAAGGGTTCTGCTTTATGATTCCTGAGGACAGGGACAGTGCTCTTCTTCTGGACATCATCTCAGCAGCGGAAGAGATTCTCGGCTTCATTGAAGGATGCGACTACAATGATTTCTCAGAGAACACGATGCTGAGATACGCCGTTGAAAGACAACTTCTTGTAATCGGAGAAGCCTCCAGAAGGTTATCCGATCATTCCCGGGACAAGCTGCCAAACATCCCATGGAATGCTGTAATAGGACTAAGGAACATCATTGCCCATGACTATGGCGAGATACTCACGGAAAGAATCTGGCTGGTGGCATCTCGAGACATCAAGGACCTGCTGCAGAAACTGAAACCCATTTCATTCAATCCATAATCCGGTTCGAACTTCCTGTCGCCGGGTAGCCCGGCAGAGTCTGTCAGGATACTGAAGCCCTCTCTCTTCTTGAAAATCGGGGATGGAAGCTCCCCGGCAGCGAGAACAGCATTGGGGCTGTGCCCGCCGGCCGCCCTCGGTTGCGTGGCCTGGTTTCCGATTTGTCAGAACAACTTGAGCTATGGCGATGCGACAGAATCTTCAGCTCAAATCCGACACCTCGCTTGACACAACTGAACTACTGTTATAGTATAGTAGTACAGATTGGAGGAAGGATGTGTTCCGAATCGATACAGGCTCTCCGGTACCGGTGTATGAGCAACTGAAAAGACAGGTGAGGCTCGGAATTGTCACCGGGGTATTCCCGGCGGATTACCGCATGCCCTCCATTCGCGATCTCGGCGCTCAGCTCACAGTGAATCCGAACACCATCGCAAAGGCTTATCAGCAACTTGAAGCAGAGGGATACCTCGTTTCAAGGGCCGGATCGGGTTTCTTTGTCAATCCCGGGGAGCACAGGGTAATCGAGACCCGAAAGCAGTTGTTCGCAGAACTGGCCGATGAATTCGTTGCGCGGGCGCTTGAACTTGGTGTCAGTCCCGAGCGGATACTGAACGAACTGGCAGCTGTGCTTGCAGGGAGGTCCAGCGTTGATACGACTAGATAATGTAACCTGCGGATACGGGGGCAGCCCGGTCCTCTCCCGTGTATCACTCAGTATTGCCGAGGGCGAGACTGTGATGATCACCGGTCCGAATGGAGCGGGGAAATCCACGATGCTCAGGGTTCTGGCGGGTTTGCTTGCCCCTTCGAAAGGCGATGTGGACTACGGATGGCCGGAAGGAAGAGATCCCCGGCACCTGACAGGGTACCTTCCGGACAGCACATGCATCTACAGATCCCTGAAGGTGAATCAGCTTGAAAGACTCCATCGCGAGTCTTATGGGCTGCCCCGTTCTCATCTTCCTCTTCTTGAGAAAGCCTCGATATCGGAAAGCGCCAGAATCGGTGAACTCTCCGCGGGGCACAGGGTGCTGGTTCATCTTTCGCTGATCCTCTCGACCCGTCCAAGGCTGATCCTCCTGGATGAAGTGCTTAACACGGTTGATCCTTATCTGCGTGATCTGGCTCTTCAGGAAATCGTAACCGCGATGGCGGACACGACACCAGCGGTGGTCATGGTGAACCTGGTGTTCGGCGAGACCGCTCCCCTTGCGGAGCGTGTGGTGTTTCTGGATTACGACGGCATAAAACTGGATGAACCCGTAGACCAGCTTCGGCGCAACCCATTGGTTCAAGCCGCGGGTGCCGAAAAGGGGATACCCGGCATGCTGACCGAACTGATTCGAATAGCCCATGGGGAAAGGCGGAACCGGCAATGAAGAGTTCATTCATGCTCAACATGGAGGTCAGAGACACGCTGAAGCAGACCGGTACTGTTCTGGCGTTTCTGGCTGTGATTCCTCCGGTGTACCTTGTAAACAGCATGAGGCTCGGCGGTGACGCCAGTTTTGCCCACCACGCCTTCTACGGAAGCCTTTTCACCGTGGCGTTCCTGATGATCACCCTCGCAACCTCCATGTTCCGCCGTGAACGAAGCGACGGCGCCATGCAATACCTGAAGACACTTCCCCTCTCTCCAGCCCGGGTCGCGGCGCGAAAGATCATTCCAAGGCTATTTGCTTCATGGATCGTGGCGGTGCTGTTCGCAATCGTCTTTTTCCGCGGATTGCTTCTGATACACAGAAGCGGTTCGGTCCTTGACGCTGTTTTCACTGTCAATGTGATCCTGCTGGCTCCCGCCCTGCTCATGGCCGGGGGTTTTCTCTTCGATGTGTCGGGAAGGAAGAGCCCGGTGCTGGCGTTGATGCTGGCCCTTCCCGCCCTGTTCGTATTCACCGCCGCCGGCAACGGCTGGTTCCCGCTGCTAAGGCTGTTCCTCAGGCTGTGGCGGTGGAGCATGACCCCCGGGCTGTTTCACGCGGCGGCAATTCTCTCGGTGGCTCTGGGAGTTGTGTTGCCGGCCATGCTGCCTCTGCTTGTTCTCGTTCCGGTTTACCGGGCATGGGTCCGCACCCCGGAAAGGGTTCTCACCCGGAGAATGATCCGCAGGGCAATCATCCCCGCCGTGGCTTTACTGGCGCTTTTCGTTCTGTACTTTCTGTGAAGGTATGTCGGGCGGACATGCTTTCCGATCAGTGCACCGTTTGATTGGTCAGGGCCGCCAACACGGTTTCCGCATAAAGCCTGGCTCCCCTGCTGTTCAGGTGAACACCATCAACGGTCAGGTGAAGCCCCCGGCGTTTCGACAGGTAATCCGCCCCGGCCTCCGGCGCGGTGATCAGTGTGTCCACGAAAACCGACACATGTCGGTTGAGAAAGTAGGCGGAGGGTTTGTCCAGGTTCCGCAGTTCCCCGTCGAACGCCCGGGCCACATCCACAAGACCTTTCCGGTGCTTCTCCGCGATGTTTCTTATCACGGTGTTGTACTGGTTTCTGGCCCGGTTCATGTCTGAACCCGGAACCTCGCCGAGGCAGGCTATGGTGGCAAGAAACACCTGAAGCCCCCCGGGCATGCCGTCCAGCATTTCTTCAAAGGCCTTGCGAAACGCCTCGGGAGTTGTCATGGGAACATTTCCCTTGAACTGCAGGTTGCGGGCCAGGGTTTTCCATGGGCCTCCCCGGCGTTGAAACACGGGGATGAGCACATCGTTCGCGCCGATTTCCACCATGAGAATCTGGGGCCTGTGGGTTTGCAGAAGGGGATTCAGACGCCATCGGGCTTCTCGGAGAGTGGATCCCCCGCTTCCTTCCGCAACCAGTGCGACCGGGCATCCGATTCTGGCCAGCATTTCCGGATACCCGACACCCGGATGCCCCGCCGTCAGGCTGTCACCCAGAAGAAGCAGTTTTTCCATTGCAGTCCTCTCGCCGCCCTGTCGTCCAAGTATTGTAAAAGGGCCCCCCGGAGGGGACCCTTCCATCCCCGCGGGCCGTATCAGCAGAAGGTCGCGATGGACTTTCCAATAATCTCAACACACTCCATGAGCTGCTCTTCGGTTATCACCAGGGGGGGCGCGAAGCGGATCTTGTCGCCGTGGGTGGGCTTTGCCAGAAGGCCGTTCTCCTTCATCTCAAGGCAAACATCCCAGGCTTCCCTGCCATTGGTGGGCTTGATCACTATCGCGTTCAGAAGCCCCCTTCCCCTGACCAGAGTAATCATCGGGGAGTTGATTGCCCTGAGTTCCCGGCGAAGAACATGACCCAGGTTTTCAGCCCTTTCCGCAAGCTTCTCATCCTTAACCACTTCCAGCGCCGCCATGGCCACCTTTGCGCCCACGGGGTTGCCGCCGAAGGTTGAACCGTGCTGGCCGGGCTTTATCACAAGCATGATATCGTCGTCAGCCAGAACCGCGGAAACAGGGTAAAGACCGCCGCTGATGGCTTTGCCCAGGATGAGGATGTCGGGCTTCACACTTTCATGATCACAGGCGAGAAGCCTGCCTGTGCGGGCGATGCCGGTCTGCACCTCGTCGGCAATGAATAGAACATTCCTGGCCTTGCACAGTTCCGCTGCCCTGCTGAGATAACCATCGGCGGGAACATAAACCCCGGCTTCACCCTGGATCGGCTCCACAAGGAATCCCGCCACATTGGGGTCTTCCAGTGCCTTTTCCAGTGCGGGCAGGTCATCGTAGGGAATCCGGATGAAGCCCGGTGTGAAGGGGCCGTAATCACTGTAGGCGTCGGGATCGCTGGAGAACGAGACTATTGTTGTGGTGCGGCCGTGGAAGTTGTTGTCGCACACAATAATCTTTGCCTGGTTCTCCGGAATGCCCTTCTTCAGGTACGACCATTTCCGGCAGAGCTTGATGGCGGTTTCCACCGCTTCGGCCCCGGTATTCATCGCAAGCACCTTGTCGAAACCGAAATACTCGGTGACGTACTTCTCGAAAACTCCCAGGACATCGTTGTAGAACGCCCTGGATGTCAGCGCCAGAACCCCGGCCTGGTCGGTGAGGGCTTTCACTATCCTTGGATGACAGTGCCCCTGGTTCACGGCGGAGTAGGAGGAAAGAAAGTCGTAGTATCTCTTTCCCTCGACGTCCCAGACGAAAACACCTTCACCCCGGGCCAGCACCACCGGAAGCGGGTGGTAGTTGTGGGCTCCATACCTGTCCTCGAGTTCCATGGCCATTCGCGACGTGATCTTTTCCCCGGTCATACTTCACTCTCCCCGGTAGTCGGCGAACCCCGGCGCCTGGTTTCAGCGACGGCGGTTGCCGATGTTGCATTGGTGAAGGCGGTGTGAGGCACTGCCTTCGGTAACATTGAGATATGGATGCTAACGAAGCCCCGCGCAAAAGTCAAATCCCCGGGGATTGTCCGGGAAGGCTGACATCAACATATACACCGGAAAGAACCGGAGGAAAAAGGCTGTGGCATCCGAAAAAGGCAATTACATCCCATGGTCGGTGACTCAGATTATCGCCGGCGGGCTGTGCGGGGCTCTCACTCTTCTGTGGAACACCCGTTTCCTGTGGATACTTCTGGCAACACTGGCGGTGATTGGATTTTACAAGGCCCTGTTCCGATGGGATCACAAGGCGGATGAGAGAGAGATGCATCTTATGCTCAGGGTGTTCTCCCTCTCCGGCATATCCACCCTGGCCGTGCTGACCGTGGCCCACCGGTGGCTGGATGCGATCTGGATAAATGCTCTATGGAGTACCGCCCTGATCTCCCGGGGGGTTTTCGGCCTGCTGTGTTTCAAAGGAACGGCAGGAGTTCAAAAGGGGCAGGAAAGAAAGGACAATGTCTGATGAAGGTCTCAATGCTTGCCACCACCGCTGCGATTGCCGCGCTGGCCGTTGCGGCGGATACCGCCGTTATCGTGGAAGTGGCTTCCGATGGTGTATTCTACACCGAATCCCCCTTCTCTCCCTCAAGCCCCGCTTCCCCTTCGGGGGAACTGGACTCCCAGGTGAACTGGCATTACAGCCAGGCAACCGGCCTTCACCAGAAAACATGTCCCATGGGCAACGGCGGTGAGTATGTGTTCACCGGCGGCTGGTACGGCGGCGCCAGAATGTTCCACGGTGTTTCCGGAGACGGCAATGTGCTTTGGCTGTCGGAACCCGAACTTGGTCCCAATGAATACTGGACTCTTCTTGCAACAGGCGCTTCCGCGGCCACAGAGGCGGACAGATACTATCTGGTCCGCACCTTCTCGATATGGAACGACAACGGAACCCCCGGGGATCCCGGCGACGACTACCTTGTTTCCGAGAACAATGTGGAGGTCTGCCTTTTCAGCGGTTCCGACGGAACCCCGGTATGGACATGGAACGGCACCGGAAGCTTTGTTGCCGGTTGGGTGGATGAGCCCGGCAAGTACGATTGCTCATCGGATGGCGGGGCTTTCGCCGTGGGAGGCCTTATCGACGGCCATCTTGCCGTGCTTGTGTTTGGTCTCGACTCACCCGAACCCATGCTTGTCTACCAGAACCCCGAGTATGTCTATGCGCCAAGGCAGCTTCGTGTTACAGCAGACGGATCCAGTGTTGTCTTCAGTGTGGGGGCAACCCTGCTTCGGGTTGATGTGGCTTCCGGGGAACTGGAGGACACATACAACCTCGGCGCGTCCACTGACTGTTTCGCTGTTTCCGCCGACGGCTCCCTGGTGGCGTACGGTTTCACCGCGGCGAGGCTGGCGGTTTGGAACGGCACCTCCTACAACACCGCCTGGTCCAGAAATGTCACCAACTACTATGCCGGCGCGGCCTCGATATCCGACGACAACAATGTGGTGTACTTCGGCTTCTACAGAAACAACTACACCACCAACCGGATCTACAGGTTTGATGCTTCAAGCTCAACCCCGGTATGGCTGTACGACACGCCTACCGGCAGCGGAGGCAACCAGGACATCGTGAGCTGGATGAAATGCTCCTCCGATGGGCGGTGGCTCGCGGCAGCCTCCTGGGGCTGCCAGTACGGAGGCGGCGACGAGGTAATCGTTCTCGATGACCAGGACCCTTCAGCCCCGGTTTTCTCCATCGACACCCCCGGCTCCATGTGGCATGTGGACATCTCGCCGGATGGCAGCCTGGTCACTGCGGCGGGCAAGCATGTTCACGCCAATGTCTTCGGTTCCGGCACGGATGTGTACATGGCTGAAATCACAACCACCGGTATTGAACCCGGCGTACCGCTCAACCTGGGGTTTTCCGTCAACCCCAATCCCGCTCCGGGGAGCATGGTGTTCGGGTTCGACCTTCCTTCTTCCGGGAATGTGGAGATCAGCCTGTTCGATCTCACCGGACGGGTTGTGGAGCGGGCGTTCAGCTCCGGCATGCCCTTGGGTGCCCACAGAGTGCCGGTTTCCACCGATCTGGCCAACGGGCTTTACCTGGCCCGCCTGACCTTTGAAGGTGAAAGCGTTTCGGCGAAAGTGGTGGTAAGCCGCTGACGCCGGAGGTTTTAAATGATGGGTTGGCTTTCTCTTACTCTGGAGGAACAGGATGCCTGACTGGTTGCAGCCGGAATTGATCTGGTTTCTGCTTGGAATTGCTCTGATTCTGCTGGAGTTCATCCTGCCTGGTGTTATCATCGTTTTCTTCGGGGTCGGAGCCGTCCTCACCGCCCTGCTGTCATGGCTGGGGCTGCTGCCCTCCATCACGGCTCAACTTGTCTTCTTCTGCATCTGCTCTCCTGTTCTGCTTTTCACCCTGAGAAGATATCTCGGAAACTTCTTCAGGGGGGATGTGACGGACAGGAACAGGTTCTCCGGGGGCGGTGAGTACATCGGGCGAACCGCCAGAGCCGCGAGTCTCATAGAGCCCGGCTCTCCCGACGGAAGAATCCGCTTTGAGGGAACGGACTGGAAGGCTGTCTCGACGGAACTGATAGAAGAAGGCGAAGTGGTTGAAATCGTGGGAAAAAGCAACATAACCTTCACTGTCCGGAAACCCGCGGAGAGTAGAGAGGCTGATTGAGATGTACGTAATCATCATTGTGGTATTGCTGGGCATCATCACCCTGTACAAAACCGCCAAAATCGTGCCCCAGAAAACCGCCTTCATCATCGAAAGACTGGGCAAGTATTCAAAAACCCTGGATGCCGGATTCCACATTCTTGTACCCTTCATCGACAAGGTGCGGGACAAGGTCAGCCTGAAGGAGGAGGCAATCGATGTTCCCCCTCAGATCTGCATAACCGCGGACAATGTGTCGGTGGAAGTGGACGGCATTCTTTACCTCCGGGTCATGGATCCCATGAAGGCCGAGTACGGCATCAACAACTACAGGTTCGCCACAACTCAGCTTGCCATGACCACCATGAGAAGCGAGATAGGAAAGCTTGACCTCGACCGGACCTTCGTGGAACGGGAGTCCATCAACGCCAATGTTGTCACCGCGGTTGACATGGCTTCAGACCCATGGGGCATCAAGGTGACACGGTACGAGATTAAGAACATCACCCCTCCCGCCTCGGTTCAGGAAGCCATGGAGAAGCAGATGCGGGCGGAAAGGGAGAAACGGGCCGAGATAGCCCATTCCGAAGGCGAGCGCCAGGCCAGGATCAACCGGGCCGAGGGCGAACGCCAGCAGATGATATCGGTTTCCGAGGGCGAAAAGACAAGAAGGATAAACGAAGCCGAGGGCCGGGCGCAGGAAATCGAGAGGGTGGCCCAGGCCACCGCCGCGGGGCTCCGAACCATCGCCATGGCCATCAACGAACCCGGAGGAAAAGATGCGGTTTCGCTCAGGGTTGCGGAACTCTGGATAGACGAGTTCGGAAAGCTGGCAAAAACCAACAACACCATGATAATCCCCACTGATCTGGCGGATATCTCAGGAACTGTGGCCAGCCTGGCAAAGGTGTTCAAGCAGAGCTGAAAGCCAGAAGCGCCGAATGCGGATAGGGATTCAATCCTGGGGCTCGGAGGAACCGGGTCCCGTTACCAGGCATAATTAGTGTCTCCTCCGGGGATGGTGGAAACCCCTCGCCTTCAGGCGAAGTACGGTATAGGTTTTCTTGATGCGACACTATAGGCTTGGCGCACATACGAAGTTTGACATGAAGGTTCACCTTGTGTGGATCCCTAAATACCGGAAGAAGGTATTGGAAGGAGATGTCGCACTTCGAGTGCGAGATTTGTTACGCCAGATAGCGATGGAGCATGAGCTTCAGATACTGTCGGGCAAGGTAGCGAAAGACCATGTGCACGTGTTGGTGGCGTATCGCCCGCACCAAGACATTAGCACGATAATGCAATGGTTGAAAGGGATAAGCTCGAGAGTGTTGCTACAGGAGTTTCCGCACCTGCGCAAGAAGTTTTGGGGCAGGCACTTTTGGGCACGAGGCTACCTTGCCGTAAGTACGGGGAACCTGACTTACGAGATGGTGGCAGCCTATATCGAGGAGCAAGAGGGTGAACCCTTGGAAGATGACAGTCGATTTACAATCGACAACTCTTGAACCCCTCGCCTTGTAGGCGAGGGTTGTTCAGTTAGTTAGGCGCAAGAAAAACAGCCTTGCGCCCTTCTTCTGCAAGTGATAGCTGGAGCCGGATTCCATAACGGCTTACAGTGCCTTCAAGCTGTCTGGACTGAACCATGAATGACGTGTTCGTACCCAGGCTGAGCCAGAGCAATTCTTTCCAAGTGATCAAACCAACATCTTGATGGCGCCCCAGCTATTGCGGGAAAGGCCAACGCTGCCACTGAGTACCATGAACTGGCCGTAAGCCGTTCCATAATGCTTGCACATTCCGATCAAACTTTCCACTGATTCCGGTGAATCTTTCCACGAATATTCCGGATGAATGTTTCCACTGATTCCGGGCCTTGCTTTCCATTCCTTATCCCTGTTTTCACAGCAAGATCGCTGCTTCCGTTTTAGTCTTTAACCTTGGCCGTGACTTCTGTTAAAACACTGTCTCGTTTCCGCATCGAATCGCCCTTCAACTCGATCCTGTACGAGTTATGGATAACCCTGTCCAATGCCGCATCCGCTATCGTAGGATCCTTGAAGGTATCATGCAGCTTTTCCGGGGGAATCTGTGAGACCACTATCGTCGATCGCACATCGTACCTGTCCTCGAGAAGCTCCAAGAGCGACAACCCCTGACGCTGGTTCATTCTCTCAAGACCCCAGTCGTCCAGAACAACAAGATCCGTTCTGGCCATCTCGGTCATTACCTTTTCGAAGGTACCCAGCTCCCGGGCGGCATCGAGGTCTCTCAGAAGGTTGGGCAGTCTTCTGTATCTGGCGGTGTAACCCTCAAGGCACGCCTTGTGGGCCAGGGCACATGCAATCCAGGTCTTCCCGGCTCCGGTGGGACCGGTGATCATCAACCCCCTGTGGTCGTGGACCCACCGGCATGAGGCAAGGCTCATCATCAGTGAACGGTCGAGACCTCGTCCTGCCCGGTAGTCAATGTCCTCCATGCAGGCGTTCACCCGAAGGTTGGCTTTCCTGATCCGCCTCACAAGAAGCCGGTTCTCCCTGGCGATTACCTCCCGGTCTACCATCATTCCAAGCCTGTCATCGAAGCTGAAGCTTCCGATGTCCGCCATGTTCATCTGCTCCTCAAGACAGCCCGCCATGGCATGAAGCCGCAGGCTCCTGAGCTGTGAGGGCAACTGGTGTATCAGCATTCTTCTCCTCCCCGGTAATAGTCTGCCCCTCTGATGTTCTCATGCATGATTGGTTCTTCTTCCTCCCTTCCGTCAGTAACCCCGGCTTCAAGACCGGCTTCCAGAATGTGCTTCACATCCCGGAAGCGCAGTGCGTTAAGCCTCAGGGCAACACCGCTGGCAGCATCAAGCCGCTCTCTCCCGTACTTCTTCCCAAGACCCATGATTCCGAAGATTGCCCTGTAGCCCTGTTGGGGGTGATCCTTGCGCCCAAGTATCTCCTGGGCGAGAAGAGCCGTCTTCTCGCCGGTCTCCGACGCCCACTGCATGATTTTCTCCGGTGTCATCTTGAGGCAGCTCTCATGGGAGGGGGGCATGTGCTCTTCGCAGGTACTCCACTTCCCCCTCCCATAAGAACGAGCGTGGCTCGCAACCCTCCGCTCGTTGTGGAACAGCTCAACTGTCCTGCCTGTGAGACGGGCAAGGAGAGTCATGCCCACAAGCTTCCAGGGTACGCTGTAGTAGTTGTACTGAACCTGGATGTGATGATCCAGGTGAACCTTGACCTTCTGCCACTCTTCATAGGCGAACCGTTCGGAGGGAAGCCGCTTCAGGCATGGCCGGTCAACCTCCTTGAACACGCTGTCGCGGCTTCCCTCGCGAGCATTAAAGGGCTTTGCGTTGATCTTCTCCAACTCCGCCCAAATCGCCGCATTCAACTCCTCAAGGGTGAAGAACACCCGGTCCCGGAGAACGGCGATGATCCAGCGCTCAACCTGCTGAACGCCATTCTCCACCATCGACTTGTCCCTGGGCTTCCTCACCCTCGCGGGAATGACCACCGTGCCGTAGTGCCGGGCCATGTTCCGATACGTGATGTTGATGTCGGGATCGTAACGGCAGGCCTTATCCACCCCGGTCTTGAGATTGTCCGGTATAAGTATCTCCGTTGCCCCTCCGAAGTACTCGAACATCCTGATGTGGGACTCGATCCAGTCCCGGCTCCCGGCGGTAAGGGTGGCCTCCGCGTAAAGTCTGCCTGACACACCGGCGGAAGCCACGAAGACCTGCACATTCTTCCGTTCTCCGGTGGAGGGGTCAACCAGCTCCATTGTCTGGCCGGCATAGTCGACGAAGGTCTTCTCGCCGGCATGGTGACTCTGGTGCATGGATATCTTCCTCTTGCCCCGCCAGTGCCGGTACAGCTCACAGAACCGGCTGTACTCCAATCCGCTGGGATTGTTGTCACGGTATCTCTGCCAGACCAGAAGAAGGGTTGTTCCCTTCCTCTGCATCTGAGTCCAGACATCGCTCCAGTCCGGAAGCGGTCGAGAGCCGACGTAGCTCTGCACTGGACTGAAGCAGAGCTGCTCAAGGGCCACATCATCCAATTCATCGGGAAGCGGCCATGTGTGTCCCGCCTCAAGGACCCGCATGCGAATCTTCTTCACCGTGGGGTGTGAGATTCCGCTAAGCTCCGCAATGTAGCGGTCGCTGTACCCGTCCTCGAAGTGGTGTTGCAGGGATTGTCTGATCTTCCGCACTTCCGTCCTCTGTCTCGGCATGATTACCTCCAGGTTGTGGCCTGAAGATGCTCATGCGTGGTGACGAAAGCAGCGTTTTTTATTGACTGTGTTTATTCCAGGGAACTGGCACCCAACTTAAGAACCGGGAGTGGAAAGTCTGCCCCGGAATCTTTGGAAAGTTTGGACCGTATTATGCAGTTTTTTCAACCAGCTTCTTCAGCAGTTTCCCAGGGCAGAGTTTCAGAGACTTGTGAATAAGAATCGAGCGGAGAGCAGGGCGAAGGGTTTTGCTTCCTGGAGCCAGTTCGTGTCCATGCTGTTCTGCCAGGTTGCCAGAGCAGATTCCCTTCGGGAGATCAGCAACGGTCTCGCCTGTTGTGTTGGAAAACTCAGTCATCTTGGGTTGAAGAAGGCTCCGCCGAAGTCCACCCTGTCCTACGCGAACATGAACAGGCCGGCGGAGCTCTTCCAGGATCTGTTCTATTGCACACTGCAGGACTTCCGCAGCAGGAAGATGCTTGGAGTGCGGAAGCCGTTCCGGTTCAGGAACAAGCTCACGACCTTGGACTCAACGACCATAACCCTTGCTCTGTCGGCGTTCCCCTGGGCGAAGTACCGATCGAAGAAGGGGGGCATCAAGCTCCATGTTCTCATGGACAATGCTGACACCATGCCGGACTTCGTTCACATGACCGAAGCCAGGGCAAACGATTGCAGGGTATTCAGGAAACTGAAGCTGAAGCCGGGTTCCATTGTGGTGTTGGATCGGGGCTACAACGACTTCAGGCAGTACGGGAACTGGAACATGGAGGGTGTGTACTTCGTCACCCGGCTGAAGCGGAACACACTGTTCAAGGTGATTGAAGAGAGGATTCCCCCTTCAGGGCGCCACATCCTGTCGGACGAGCTGATAGTTTTCACGGGGAAGAATGCAAAGAACTGCCCCGACACACTGAGACTTGTACGGGCCGTGGATCCGGAGACCGGGGAGAAGATAGAGATCCTGACGAACAACCTCGAGCTTGGGGCATCCACGATCAGCGGCATCTACCGGGAGCGTTGGCGGATTGTCGTGGGCTGGGGTAGATTCCCCCGGGTTGGCTAGGGGGGTGTCCCCCACTCAGGGGATTCTTTCTGGCTAGGGGGGTGGGTACCACCTGAACCATCCTGGATAGTTGAGGCTCATCTTAACCAAGGAGGGCCTCATTGCTTCAAGGACGGATCCACGTGAACAAAACGATTGAACTTCTCTATCGTCTCAGACTTGGTCATTCCCAGAGACAAATCAGCAGAGAGACCGGTGTTGCCCGAAAGACAATCAGGAAGTACCTCAACCTTGCTCAGCGAGAAGGCTGGTTGCTTGAGAGCGTTCCTCTGCCATCGATGGATGAAGTGGGGCGGGCTCTTGCTGTAGAGGACGACAGGCGCATTACGGAGTACTCGCCCCCTCTGCTCGCTCCCTACCAAAAGGTCATTACAGACTGGCTGAATTCGAAGTACACCCGCAAGAGAATGCTTGTTCTGCTGCGGGAGAATTACGGTGTTCAGGTAAGCTACGACACATTGAAGAAGTATTGCCGAAAGCTGTTGAATGATCCTGCAACGCTGGTAACCATGCGAATGGAAACTCTGCCGGGAAGAGAGGCACAGATAGACTTCGGCGAGGTTACTTGCTGTTACCGGCACCTGCCATCGAAGACCAGGGTGTGGGTGTTCATCATGACCCTTGGCTGCAGCAGACACATGTACGTTGAACACGTATTCGATCAGAAGATGGAAACCTGGTTGCGCTGTCATGAGAACGCATTTCAATTCTTCGGCGGAGTGGTTGAAAAGGTAGTGATCGACAACCTGAAAGCAGGAGTGCATAAGCTGCTGTTCCACGACCCCGTGCTCAGCGAGCCTTACAAGAGACTTGCCCGGCACTACGGATTCATAATCAGCCCCTGCCGCCCCTATACCCCTGAGCACAAGGGCAAGGTGGAGAGCAATGTCGGTTATGTGAAACGGAATCTCTGCGACGGCGCATCATGGACCAATCTGGCCGACATGAACCGGAAAGCACGAGCCTGGGTGCTTGAAGAAGCGGGAGAGAGAATCCACGGAACTATCCGCCAGAAGCCTCTGGAGGTATTCAGAGAGGTCGAGCAGAAGACCCTGAGAAAGTTACCCGCCCGACCTCTCAATTACACAACTGCCTCTCAGCAGAAGCTTCCCAGAGACATACATGTGCAGATTGGTGAGAACCGGTATTCAGCACCTCATGAATACATTGACCGCACCCTCGATGTCTACGCAGAGGGTAAGCTGGTAAAGATTTACTGCGGATCAGAATTGATCGCCACTCACCCCCGTTCGTCCGGCACAGCTCAGTTCATTACCCAAATGGAGCATTACCCTGAGCAGAAGAGGTGGTGGGTTGAGAACCCTCCCGAAGTGTGCATAGAGAAGGCCGGTCGAGTGGGAGAATCCTGTCTGAGGCTGGTAACCCATCTGCTGTCAGATAGTGTTCAGGATCGCCTCTCGGCGGTACAGCGACTTCTTGGTCTCCGTCACAGCGCTGGTACGGCGAGACTTGAGAGTGCCTGCGCCAGGGCCATCTATTACGGGGACTGGAGCTACATCAGGGTAAAGACCATTCTTGGCAAAGGAATGGAGTCAGAGCCCCTTGAGAACGAGGAATACATTCCGGTCAAGGAGACCGGTTATGACCATGCTCGTCAGTTCGGGGGTGTATTGTGATGCTTGCTCCAGAGATTCTTCCACGGTTGAAAACGCTTCGTCTCGGAGGGATGATCCATTCGCTCGAGGAGCGGGTAAAACAGGCCTCTGACAGTGATATGGGTTACCTGGAATTCCTTGAACTGCTGCTCAACGATGAGGTCAATCGTCGCGAGAGCAGGAAGTACGAGAGAAGGCTTACCGAGGCGTGCGTTGATGCCGGCAAGCGCTACGATTCATTCAACTTCAGAATGTCTCCGAATGTGCCGAGGGGCACAATGGAAACACTGATGACCTGTGAATACATCAATCGAAGCGAGAATGTGATTCTCATCGGCCCCAGCGGAACAGGCAAGAGCCACCTTTCGCAGGCTCTTGCCAACAAAGCGGTAAAGATGGGCTACAAGGTCCTCTTCAAGCAGACCCACAAGCTCCTGAACACCCTCAATTCTCGGCGTGCAGACGGTGGTTACCCGCAGTACATGAGAACACTGCAGAATCTCGATCTCCTGATAATCGACGATTTTGGTCTGATGCCTTTGACCCATCAGAACGCAAATGACCTTTATGAAATCATTCAGGAAAGGTACGAGCGGAAGTCCACCGTAGTAACCAGCAACAGGTCCATGAGAGAGTGGGACGAGGTATTCGGGAATCAGCTCATGGCCTCAGCGGCCCTGGACAGGCTTACTCACCATTCACAGCTGATCGATATGAGCGGAGCTGAAAGTTACAGACAGAAAGAAAGGAAAGGAGAACTGATCTCTCCCGGAGATACCGGCGAGGGTGGTATCAGGTAATGGGAAAGTGGTACCCACCCCCTAGCCACAACTGGGGGATACCCCCCCTAGCCATTGACAGCGGATCGAGGAGTTCTTCCGTCTGCTGAAGCAGAACCTGAAGATCAAGAGCTTCGTGGGTACCAACGAGAATGCTCTTTTGACCCAGATTTGGACAGCTCTGACCGCGCTGCTCCTTCTGAAGTGGCTGCACTTCATGTCCAGGGCAGGCTGGTCGTTCTCTACGTTGGCTTCGATGCTGCGGATGAATCTGTTCACCTACAGGGACTTGCTGGACTGGTTGGAGGATCCCTTCAAGGTGCCGCCGTTGGAGCCGCTTCCGGAGCAGTTGAGCCTGGGGTTGTAGGGTATTGGACAGCTTGCGGCAGGAGGGGAAAAAGAAAACCTCCAAAAAGGAGGCCTGATCTCGAAAAGATGGAAAACGGTACTCTAAGTTATTGGCCTGTCACAAGGCCGTGGCAAATCCTGTCCTGTTTTGGACAGCACTGACTCATAAGCCTCTCCTCGATTTGATATTCAAATAAATCGTATTCACAAGATCAATAGCTTTTTTTGAGTTCAAGAACAAGTCAAGCCTGTCAAGGATCGTTCCTGAAGGGAAGAATGTACACGCCTCTGTAGTTCCATTATATTTCTCCAAGCAGCCCTGAATGGCAATTGTTCCCTTTCCACGAGCATTGTTGATGGGTATTGACACCCCCCCCCCCTATCAGTTATCATTACAATAATAATGATCCTTCGTTGCCAATAGCGTCGGATCTTGAGTCGGTTCTCAGTAATTGAAATGGAAAGAAAAGAGGTGTAATATGTTCCAGTTTCGCATAGTTAACATGGCATTGATCGGTGCTGAAAAGTGTTTGAAAACGCCATGTTTGCCCCCTGACCCAGGATGTGGAGATGAGATCCCGGGTGTGTGGGCGGGACCTATTTGGGTCGGAAACGCTGGTTAACAGTGAGTAGAATGATGTCTGGTCAGCTTCTTGTTGATCAGACATCTTATCATCGCTA
>Ga0334886_1001799_pt1 | contig 23511 bp, 22 predicted proteins | sample GraSluR1_MG_9_FD_207232 | JGI IMG/M metagenome (GOLD analysis project Ga0334886, IMG submission 207232) | Sludge microbial communities from methane-producing bioreactor in Wageningen University, Netherlands - Granular Sludge_27_06-R1 | ecosystem: Engineered > Bioreactor > Anaerobic >... | reverse complement strand
GTATAGGTCAGAATTAATAGAAGAAGATAAATATATACTGGAAGTAAGTAGGTATATACATTTAAATCCAGTAAGAGCTAATATGGTAAAAAAGCCTGAAGATTATGAATGGAGCAGTTATAGTATGTTTATAGGATTATCGAAAGAAAAAATTATAAATTCACAAAAGATACTTTCATATTTTAGAACTGGTAAAAATAGAGAAAGATATAGAAACTTTGTTGAAAGTGGAATAAAAATTAAAATGAAAGAAGATGAAGAGGTGGTTTAATGGCGTCTGTTGTAAATAGTTTTGCTATATCTGGCATAGATGCTTATGTTGTAAAAATAGAAACAGACACCATATATGGTCAGCCTTCTGTATCTATTGTTGGACTTGGAGATGCAGCAGTAAAGGAAGCTAAGGAAAGACTTGAGGCTTCAATTATTCACTTTAAATATGAATTTCCAAAAATGAAAATTGTTATAAACCTTGCCCCTGGAGATATTAAAAAGAGTGGATCTCATTTTGATTTAGCTATGGCTATAGGTTTATTAATTCAATCTAATCAAATTAAAGCTGAAGATATACAGAATTTTGGCTTTATAGGTGAACTTTCTTTAAATGCAGAATTAAGGGCATGTACAGGAATTTTACCTATGGCAATGGAAGCAAAAAACAAAGGAATTAGTAATTTAATAGTTCCAAGAGACAATATGCAGGAGGCTTCTCTAGTAAAAGGAATTAATATTTTCGGTTTTGAGAAACTTACAGATGTAATATCATTTTTAGAAGGGGTAAGTCCGTACAGTTCATTAGATAATTTAAAAGTAGACCATATTATACAAAAATCTTATTTACATGATTTTGAAGACGTTCAAGGTCAGGATGCTGTTATAGAGTTTATAGTAGCGGCAGCAGCGGGAGGACATAATCTAATTATGTCTGGTGCACCTGGTTGTGGCAAGTCCATGATTGCAAAGAGAATACCAACGATACTTCCATCTATGACAGAGGAAGAAGCTTTGGATGTAACTAAAATATACAGCGTGGCAGGAATTCTAAAAAATAGAGGAAGTTTAATAACAGAACGACCATTTAGAGCACCTCATCACAACGCTTCTACTAATTCACTCGTGGGAGGTGGAAATAATGCCATGCCAGGAGAAATTTCACTTGCTCACAATGGGGTACTTTTTTTAGATGAAATTGCAGAATTTAATAAAAAAACACTGGACGCTTTAAGGCAGCCTTTGGAAGATAATAAAGTGACTATTTCTAGAGTAAAGTACACACATGTCTATCCTTCAAATTTCATGCTTATTGCAGCAATGAATCCTTGTCCATGTGGATACTATGGGCAGCAAAGATGTCATTGTACAGATTATGAAGTATTAAAATATAGACAGAGATTATCAGGCCCAATCTTAGATAGAATTGATATTCAAAAATATGTGCAGCCAGTAGAATTTATGAAGCTTTCTGATTATTCTAAAGGAACTAGTTCAAGTGAACTAAGAGAGAAAGTTGAATATGCCAGAAATATTCAAAGAGAAAGATATAAAAATATAGAAAAAGTTAATTCAAATGGAGAAATGACACCAGCATTAATTAAAGAGTTTTGTTTATTGGAAGAAGAAAGCACAAAATTATTACAGATGGCTTTTGATAGATTTAAATATAGTGCCAGAACCTTTCATAAATTTCTAAAGTTATCGAGAACCTTTGCAGATATGGATGGTTCAGAAAAAGTTAGAAAACAGGATATTGCAAAGGCTTTAATGTGCAGAGATTTAGATAAAGAGCGAGTAAATATGGTGGTAGTTTAGTATGGAAATTTATGATAAGGAAGATCTAATATATTGGATATGGCTATCTGAAATAAGAGGTATAGGTTCAGTAACATCAAAGGCGTTATTGAATGTATTTAAAACTCCTCAAAATATTTACAAAGCCAGTAAAGAAGAAATCATGAATTTACATGGTATAGGGAATGCCACTACAGAATTAATTTTGAATTCTAAGTCTTTACAGAAGGCAGAAGATATATTGAATAAATGTGAAAAATTAAATATAAAGATACTTACATATGAAGACTCTTTGTATCCTCATGAAGTGAAAACTATTAAGAAATCTCCTATTATACTATATTATAGAGGGAAAATTATAGAAAATAGTTTAGGAGTATCAATAGTAGGAGCCAGAAGATGTACTGAATATGGGAAAAGGGTTACTGTGGAAGCAGCTGAATTTTTAGCAAAATGTAATATACCCGTTATCAGTGGAATGGCAAAAGGAATAGATGGATATGCACATACAGCTTGTTTGAAAAATAATGGATATACAATAGCTATTTTAGGTTGTGGAGTGGATATTTGTTATCCAAAAGAACATAAAGAACTTATGGAAAAGATCATAGAAAATGGAGCGGTTATTTCACAATATCCACCAGGAACTAAACCAGAATCTAAACATTTCCCAGATAGAAATAGATTGATTAGTGCTTGGTGTAAAAAACTTTTATTAGTAGAAGCTGGAGAAAAAAGTGGTTCTCTGATTACTGCAAAATTTGCAAAAGAACAAAATAGACAAGTATTTGCTGTTCCTAATTGTATTTATAGCAGTGAAAGCGTAGGTACTAATAAATTGATTGAGGAAGGGAGTCAAATATATTTGAAACCTTCTCAATTATTACTGGAGGATTATGATAAACAAATAATTAATAAAAGTCATAGTAAAAAAACTAACTTAACATCATTAGAAAAAACTATAATTGATAATATAAAAGATAAGGATATTACTTTAGATGAATTGATAATTAAATTACAACAAGATAAATCACAGATTTTTCAGACTATATCAATTATGGAGTTAGAGGGTAAGGTGATTAATGTTGGTGGCGTTTTGAAAAATCTTTGCTTAAATTGAAGATTTTCGAATGCTTGTGATATAATAATAGTATATTTATAAGCTTAAAGGGAGAAAATCATAATGAATTTTAATATAGATATTATAAGAAAACTTGTAATAGCTAATAAGATACAGTGGCGTGGACATATACTTGTAAGAATGCAGCAAAGAGGAATAAAAATAAAAGATATAATTGATTGTTTAATGAATGGTGAAATAATAGAATATTATGAAAGTGATTATCCTTTTCCAAGTTGCTTAATATTAGGTTTTACTGATAAAAATAGTGGAATTCATGTAGTGTGTGCCGTTGGACAGGAATATGTTTGGATGATAACTACATATTATCCTAATAACGATGAATGGTATGAAGATTTGATAACAAGAAGGAGGTAATATATATGAATTGTATTTTATGTAAGGCTAACTTAGCTCCAGGTAAAGTTAACCATATTGTAGATTTAGATGGACACATTATTATAATTAAAGGAGTTCCAGCAAATGTTTGTAAACAATGTGGGGAATATTTTATTGAAAATGATGTAGCATTAAAATTAGAAAAAATTATTGAAGAGGTTGTAAAAAATAAAGCTGAAATATTTGTTATAAACTATTCTGAAATGGCAGCTTAAAGCAGGGTTATGAAAGACCCTCGAGGATCGTGAGCAAAATGTGAACGAAACAAATTATCAGAATTGGAAAAGCAGATAGATGTAGAAATACAGATACTTTAGCAAAGCTAAGTTTAAAGTTGAAACTAATATAAGTTAATGTTAAAATGTAAGTATAAAATTTACTGGTGGTGGAATAAATGGATAAAGATTTAATAGATGCATTTACAGATATATTAAGAGAAGAATTAAAACCAATTAAAATTCAAGTAGAAGAAAACACCAAAATACTTAATGCATTAGAACATAAAGTTGATGTATTTTCAGCTGAACAACAAAACTTAAAACATGAAGTAGCAGAAATAAGTGGGGAAATTAAGGCTATTAGAAAAGACTTGAGTAATGTTGAAGTTATTACTGCTAGTAATTGGAGTGATATTGCAAAGTTAAAAGCAGTAAAATAGCAAGCTCACTCCGCTAGATGAATTTAAAAAAATATATGTTGATTTTGGAACAGTATGTTGGAAATGCGGAGCCGATTTAAGCAGGGATACTTTATATATTAAGAGTTATGAAAATGACAAAACAATTCAAATGTAGCAGAGCAATTGCTCTGTTTTTTGTGCCGTAAATATAGATTTGACACAATTGACTTAAATAAATGATAAAGTTTTTATGAAATTTGGATATACAAGAAATAGTACAAAGTTATATTAATGAATTGTTTATATTAATGATTAACTTTAAAATCACGTTAAAGTAATATTAATTAAAAACAAATATTTGAAATATAAGTAAACTTAGTTTATAATTAAAATGTCATTGACTAGGTATTTTTAATCAGATTTAAATTTTTATTAATTATATAACAGAATTGAGGGATAAACTTTATGGAAGAAACCAATGAAATGGAATTAAGTGATATTTTTTATGTCATTGCCAAAAGAAAGATGATGATAATAGTCATAACTTTAGTATGTACTTTAGTTTCTGCAGTTGTAAGTTTTTTTATAATATCTCCAACTTATCAATCGCAGACTAGTGTTATTGTAGACAAAAAAGCAAATGGTGCTAATACTCAATATAGTAATAATGATGTAACCATGTATCAGAATCTTGTTAAGACTTATGCCAGTATAGGTGAGTCTGATGACGTATATATAAAAGCAGCACAAAAATTGAATAATGGTATATCTTCAGATGAGCTTGCTAAAAACATTACTATTACTCCAATTACTAGTACTCAATTACTTACAGTTACAGCCACAGGTGGAACGGCTAAAGAGGCATTGGATTCAGTGACAGCAGTAACAGATTCCTTTATCGAGGTATCAAATTCTGTTTATCCTGCAGGAGATATTAGAACTGTAAATAAGGGGAAACTTCCCAAGGCACCTGCAAAGCCTAATAAGAAACTTAATATTGCCATTGGATTTTTTTTAGGACTAATGATTTCAGCAGGATTAGCTTTTGTAATGGATTATATGGATAATACTGTTGAAAGTGTAGAAGATATTAAGAGAAATTTTGATTTGCCTATAATAGGTACTATACCACTAGAACAAGAGAATTAAGGGAGAATATACATATGTTAATAGTTAAAGATAATCCTAAGTCACCCATATCAGAATCCTATAGAACACTTAGGACCAATATACAGTTTTCCAGTTTTGATGATAATATGAGCACTATTTTAATAACTAGTTCTACGCCTTCAGAGGGAAAATCTACAGTATCCTCTAATTTAGCACTGGCTATGGCAGAGACTAATAAAAAGGTCTTATTAATTGATTGTGACTTAAGAAGACCTTCCGTACATAAAAAATTTGGATTGTCTAATGAAAAGGGACTTTCAAATTTATTGATAGGACAGCATAGTTTTAATGAAATTGCTCAGGAAGTTACAGAAAATTTATCTGTTTTGACTTCCGGAACTATACCGCCTAATCCTTCTGAAATGCTTTCTTCAAAGAAGATGGAACTTTTCTTATCAGAAGCTAAAAAGAATTTTGATTTTATAATCCTTGATACACCACCGGTGGTTTCTGTAACGGATGCTCAGGCCCTTTCTACTGTAGCAGACGGTGTACTTTTAGTAGTTGCTTCAGGACAGGCACAAATACCAGAAGTTCATAAGGCTATTGAGCTGTTGCAATACGTTAAAGCTAATATAATAGGTATTGTAGCTAATAAAGTTAAATCCGTTAGAAGAGGCTATAAATATTATCAGTATTACTACTATGGTGAAGGCGATGAAAAGAAGAAAAAACACAGAAGCAAGAGTAGTAAATAATAATGTTTTAGAAATACATAATAAATATAGTAGGGGATAACTTATCAAGAAGGTTGTACTGATAAATTATCCTCTTAACTACTTTTTGTCTTAATTAGTTAGATTACAATCTAAAAATTTTGTTGATTTAGCTATATATATAATGGTACAGAAAATTATTTTAATAATTAACTATATTGACAAAAAATAGATGCATTGTAATATGACACTATATACCATATTTCCTTGTATTTTGCCTGCATGAATAGTATAATATTTAACATGTGTTATTACAATTTACAAAAAATTAATTTGATTATACGGTATTGATTTATAGATATATTCACAAATTGAAATTATCCTCTCTTTAGGATAAAGGTTTAAGGGTATAGGTATATGATGCTGATGGGTAAGTAAATAAATTATATACATATGAAAAATATTGCAAATAAAATTTTGAGCAAAAGTCGTCTGGAGTGGAAAATATTGATAAACGTTTTTATAATAGGATCAAAGGGTATTCCTGCTAAATATGGTGGATTTGAGACCTTTGTAGATAAATTAGTCAGTTATAGGAAAAATAATGATATTAAATATCATGTGGCATGTATGGCTGATAATGAAAGTGAGTTTCAATATAATGGAGCTGGATGTTTTAATGTTAAAGTGAGAAATATAGGTAATGCAAAGGCAATTGTTTACGATGTGAAGGCCCTTAAGATGTGTGAGAGGTACATAAAAGAGAATAATCTAAAGAGCTGCATTATATATATTTTAGCTTGCAGATAGGTCCATTTTTAGCCTTTTATAAAAATAGATTTGAAAAGCAGGGCATTAAAATTTATGTTAATCCAGATGGACATGAATGGAAGAGGAGTAAATGGAACAGATTTGTAAAGACTTATTGGAAGTTTTCTGAAAGACTTATGGTAAAGCATGCTGATTTACTTATATGCGACTCCAAGGGAATAGAGAGATATATACAAGAAGAATACAGCTGTTATAAGCCTAAAACTACCTATATTGCCTATGGAGCAGATATAGAAAAATCCACTTTAAAAGATGAGGATCATAAGTTAACTCAATGGTACAATAAATTTAATATTAAGAAAAATGAGTATTATCTAATTGTAGGAAGATTTGTTCCAGAGAATAACTATGAAGTTATGATAAGTGAGTTTATAAATTCCAATTCAAAAAAAGATTTGGTTATAGTTACTAATGTAGAAGAAAATAAATTCTATGGAGACTTAGTGGAAAATACAAACTTAAATAAAGATAAGAGAATTAAATTTGTGGGAACTGTTTATGAGGGAGAACTTATAAAGAAGATAAGGGAAAATGCTTATGGATATATCCATGGACACGAAGTAGGGGGGACAAATCCATCACTGCTGGAGGCCCTTGCCAGTACAAAAATAAATTTACTTTTAGATGTAAATTTTAACGTGGAAGTTGGAAAAGAAGGAGCACTGTATTTCAGTAAGGAAAACATGTCTTTAGCCAATTTAATTGAGGATGTAGACAAATTTACAGAGGAAAGAATAGATCAGCTTTCAATAAGTGCAAAGGAAAGAATTATCAATAAATATTGTTGGGACAAAATAGTGGATAAATATGAAGACTTATTTGTAAAAATTTAAGCTATAAAATATATAAGTAATGGAGAAATAGTATGAAAAAGATTCTATATTTGCATGCAGGAGCAGAATTATATGGAGCTGATATTGTTCTATTAGAGCTGCTAAAGAATTTGGATAAATCAAGTTTTATTCCATATGTAATTTTGCCTTGTGATGGACCCTTAGTTGAAGAATTAAAAAGAAACAATATATGGGTTAAGGTTATTGAATATCCTATATTGAGAAGAAAATATTTTAATCCAATAGGATTTTTAAATTATATAAGGGAATATATAGTTTATGCATCTAAGATAAAAGAAATTGCAAGTTATGAAAAAATTGATATAATTCATACAAATACTGCTGCTGTATTAGAAGGAATATACATAAGGCGAAAGCTAAAAATACCACAAGTTTGGCATATACATGAAATTATTATAAAGCCTAAGTTTATACATAAGTTTTTGAGTTTTCTTGTAGCAAACAATTCTGATGAAGTGGTATCTGTATCTCAGGCAGTAAAACAGCATTTAAATTCTACTGGATATTTTAAAAAAGATATCAAAGTAATATATAATGGTGTGGATAATGAGGTGTTTAACAAAGAAAATAATACTGAATACATAAAAGAACAATTTAATATACCGGAAGATACTGTAATAGTTGGAATGATAGGAAGAGTTAATGCATGGAAGGGTCAAGGGGATTTTTTAAAGGCTGTGGATATAGTATTAGAAAATAATAAAAATGTTTATGCCATGCTTGTAGGGGGAGTATTTGAAGGAGAAGAGTGGAGAATAACTGAATTAAAACAGAAAATAAACTCTATGAAACATAAAGAAAGAGTTATATTTGATGATTATAGAAAAGATAGTAAGAATATTCACGCTCTATATGATGTTTTTGTACTTCCAAGCACTAATCCTGATCCATTGCCTACAGTGGTGCTTGAAGCAATGGCAAGCAGTACTGCTATTGTTGGATATAGACATGGAGGTATATGTGAAATGGTAAAGGAAAATTATAATGGATTATTTGCAGAAGTGAATAACCCAAAGGATTTGGCGGAAAAAATTGATTTATTATTGAAAAATCCAAAATTAAGAAAAGAATATCAACAAAATTCTTTAATAAGACAAAAGTTAAAATTTTCCTTGAATAGCTATGTAGATAATTTTTCTCGGTTATATGAAGACCTATCTATATAAAAAATAAAATTATATATATTTTATATAAAAACTAAATCTAAAGATTAGGTGAATTTATGAGTAATAGAGTAGATTTAAGTATAATAATACCAGTATATAATGTAAGTAAATATATAGAAGAATGCCTGACAAGTTTAGTTCAGCAAAATAATCTATCTAATTGTGAAATTATAATTGTAAATGATGGATCTACTGATAACAGTCTTGAAATCTGCGAAAAGTTTGCAGGTAAATATGAATATATAACTATACTATCTCAAGAAAACAGAGGCTTAGGTGCAGCTAGGAATTTTGGGATCAGCCATGCAACAGGTAGATATCTTGGCTTTGTAGACAGCGATGATTATATTAGAAAAGATATGTTTAGTACTATGTTGAATGAGGCTCTAAAAGATGATGTTGATATGGTTTTGTGTGATATTGAAATGTATTTTCAAGCCTTAGGAAAATCTAAAATAATTTACCTTGGACTAGAAGAGAACACTATTTATTGTGGTGATGAACTTTTAGAACAATTTTTACAGAAGAAAATACAAGCCTTTGCCTGGAATAAGATATATAGAAGAGATTTGTTTTGTGATATAAAATATGAAGAAGGATTATATTATGAAGACATATATCCTATGTTTAATATTTTGTGCAAAGTGAAAAAGGCTAAAGTAATAAATTTCCCTTTTTATGTGTATAGACAAAGACCTGATAATATTTCCAGCAATGTAACTAATAAGCATATAGAAGATTTTAATTTAGGTATGAGAAAAGTAAATGCTGCCTATAGAAAGTACAAAAATCATAACGAAAAGTTGTTAGGGAGTTTTAATATATCCTATCTTTCTACCAGCTTGGATTTATATATAAAGAACAAAAATTTTAATACTAAAAAAATATATGAAGATTATGAGAACATATATTGTAAACTACCTAAATATAGCTTGCCGGAAATTATGTTTAATAAATATTTAGATTTTAAATATAAAAGAGTCTATATTTTATGGGTTATGAAACTGTTGCCTTTTTTAAAAAAGATTAGATACAAAAATTGATTTTTTTAACAGTATGAAAGAGTAGTTACATTTACTCTAAAAGGAGATGAATTCATGGAAGCTTTCCCTTATTTAGTCAGTGTAGTTATTCCTACATATAACAGAGCTAAAACAATAGTAAAATCTATAAATAGCATTCTCAGTCAAAGCTATTCTAATATTGAAATTATAGTTGTTGACGATTGTTCTAGTGACAACACTCATCAGGTAATCTTAGATGAATTTTCTCAAATAAATAATCTAATATATTTGAAACATGAAATTAATAAAGGTGGAAATGCAGCTAGAAATACCGGAATAAATATAGCAAAAGGCGAATTAATAGCATTTTTAGACAGCGATGATGAATGGGTTGACAGTAAAATAGAAAAACAAGTTTATAGAATAATAAAAAATAAAAATTGTGGTTTGATTTATACTGCCTGTACTAATGTGGATTTAATAACTAATAAGGTTGTTTCTTATTCCTATGAGGAACCAAGTAATAATCCTTTTTATAAGTTATTGTGTCAAAATTTTATTGGAACAACCTCTTCTATTTTATGTAAAAAGAAGTGCCTTTTAGATATAGGTAACTTTGATGAAAGCCTGCCAAGTTGTCAGGATTGGGATCTTTATATAAGAATGTCACAAAAATATAATATAGAATATATTAATGAACCATTACTAAAATATTATGTTCATGGTGACAGCATTACTGGTAATTGTGCTAAAGCCATTGAAGGTCATGAAATTATTACTGAAAAAGTATTAAAAATAGTAAATAGCAGCAAATTGTATTCACTAAAGAAAAAAATTCTGTATTTTCATTACAAAAAAAGAGCCGATATATATTTAAAGTTTGGTATAATGAAAAAAACTATTAAATATAGGTTAAAATCATTTAGGTATAATCCACTGGATTTTAAAAATAATATACAACTGTTGATATCCTTTGGCGGTAAAAATTTTTATGACAGCATTACTGGTATAAAAAAGACCATTAAAAAAATATAGATGTAACTGCTGCTGTATGGGATGGTTATGTAAAATATATACTATAATTATTGAGGAGGCTGTCTATGGATGATTTTAGAATGGCTTATGCTATTCAGTGCCATAAAAATCCTGAACAATTAAATAACCTTATAGATAAGATTAGTGATGAAGAGGTAGATATATTTATACATGTGGATGAAAAGTCCAGTATAATGAATGCAATAAACAAAAATAACAATATCTATTTTACAGATAAGAGATTTAATGTTAAATGGGGGCACAGCAGTCAGTTTTTTGCCACTGTTGAACTGTTAGAAAAGATTGATAAAACAGCTGATTATGATTATATTCACTTTATAAGTGGACAGGATTATCCCATAAAGTGCAAGGATGAAATAAAAAGTTTTTTTAAAGAAAACTATGGGAAACAATTCATACAATACAGGCCTTTACCTAACGACTGGCCCTACAATGGCATGAGCAGAGTTTTAGTCCATTATCCCCATTTTCTATTTGCCAATGAATTTACAAGAAAAATTATGTATAAGTATGAAAAGCTTGTGATGAAAATTACTGCTTTTCAAAGGAATATTGAAAGTTTACCTAAGTTATATGGAGGCTCCTGCTGGTTTTCAATAACTGGGGATTGTATGAAATATATTTTGGAATTTCTCCACAAAAATCCTGACTACATAAAGTTTTTTCAGAATACTCACTGTGGAGATGAGATATTTTTTCAGACAATTTTAGTTAATTCAAAATATAGACAGCATTTGTTTAATGATAATATGAGGTATATTGACTGGAGTAATGGAGGGGCCTCTCCTAAGGTATTACTGGAGGAGGATTTTCAAAAATTACAAAACTCTCATAAGCTGTATGCCAGAAAGCTGGATTATAATATGGACAGTAATCTGTTTGAAAAATTAAATGAAATTGTGTAGCTTATATTGGTATGAAAATTTAAATGACTTATGTTTTTATCAAAAATATAAGATAATAGTATTAGAATAGGAGGAAAATATGACTGTAAAATTATTAGTGTTTATTGTAGTTGTACTATTGGGCTTATTTGCTTTGAAAAGACAAAAATTTTTTTACTATAAACCCTATTATAACATGGGGCTTATATTGCTTACTCTATGTGTACCCTTTTCAATAATGACCAGTTATGAGGACAGTGTTTCTCATACTTATTTATATATATCTTCTACATTAATTGTAATAGCTGCTATTTTTATTATAAATATAAGTAAATCTGTTTTGGAATTTACCTTAGAACACATATTTTTTATTTTATTAATGGCGGACATTGTATTTATGGTCTTCAATGTGTGGATACTTAATCATGTGAATTTTATTAATTTAAGTATTACTTATATAAGTATATATCTTATTTATCTCATATATAAAAGTTTTAGTAAAGTCTATGAAGGTTATGGACAGAAAATATTTAATTATTTCACATATCTGGCTATATTTAATGGCATATTTGGAATAGTTCAGTATATTACGAATAAAAAGCTGATTTATGGCAGATTTAACGAAAATATAATATATACAGAGGGATTAGTTAAAGTAAAAAGAGCTGTGGGAATAGCCATGACCAATAATGCCGGCGGTAATCTGTCAGCAATTTTATTTACAGTGGTTTTTTATAATTATATAGTTAACAGAAAAAAGAGAGATTTGGCAGCTGTAATTTTAACGGGTATATTTTCAATCTTAACTTTAACTCGTATAGCCTATGTAGCTATATTTTTGTCAGTGGTAATTTATATATTCAGTTATAACTGGAAAAGTGTGCGTTTAACCACTAAAAAATTAGCTGCTATCCTGTCTGGAGCACTGGCAGCTGTCATACTTTTAGCTCTATCCTGGAACAGAATATATGAAACTCTATTTGTAAACAGGGGAAATACCCAAGGCTATAGATTTATACAGTATGGCAATGTGACTAAGTATATTTTACCTCATGTAGAGGCACTTAAGGGCGTAGGCCTTGGTCAATACAGAAATTACATATATTATTACTACAAGGTCAGCGACATTGATTTACATACCCAGTATTTAAATGTACTTATAGAGCAGGGCTGGCTTATATTTATTCTATTTACAGCTTTTAATATCTACATACTTGTAAAAGCACTGAAGGCTTCAGATACTGCGGTAAAAAAAGCTTTTGCCATAAGTTTGTTTGCCGTAAATTTAATCTGTTCCAATTTCAATCCTAACCAGTATTACTATGTGAATAATGTAGTATATTATCTTTTGATGTTCAATTTTTATATGATAGATAATAAATCAAAAGGATTCAAGAGGATAGAAAATTAAAAGATCTGAGGTATATATCATGAAAATATGTGTCATCACCTATTCATTTTTTTCCCACGGTGGAGTTCAAAGGGTAACCAGTACACTATTCAATGAACTTTCACTAAATAATCAAATAGATATACTATATGTAGGCAATGAAAAATATTCCAAGGATGGACTCTATGGTCTGAATGAGGATAGAATAAATATTGAAATAAAGCCTCTTAAATTGAGTTTTTTGGAAAGAAAAATTAGAAAAATTGTTACAGTTTTAAATAATAAATTGGGGATTTTTCATAATAAATTTCTGTACGGATTGCTGGAAGCCGCCATCTTTCCAAAGTCTTTAAGAAATGTATATATCAATTATCTAAATAGTAAAGACTATGATATAGTTATAGGTTCAGAAGGGGAAATAGGTCTCTTGCTTGCAGCTATGTCAGATAAATTGAAGGCAAAGAGCATCAGCTGGCAGCATAATTCCTATGAAGCATATTTTAATACCAGAGAAAAATACCTGTGGGGAAGAGAGAAGTCAGCAGAAAAACTGTATCCTAAACTTGATGCAGTAGTAGTGCTTACAGAAGATGATAAACATAAGTACAGGGAAAAGATGAATTTACACTGTAAAAGAATATATAATCCCCTTAGTTTTTTCAGCAGTGAAAAATCAAATTGTCTGCATAAAAATATACTATCTGTAGGGAGACTGGATAGGCAAAAGGGATTTGATCTGCTCATAAGAGCTTTTGAGAAGATTGTCAGAGAAGATAATCAGTGGAAGCTCACTATTGTGGGGGAAGGCTCAGACAGAGGACTTTTAGAAAGTCTTATACAAGAATTAGGTGTTTCTGGCAGAGTGGATATTGTGAATTTTACTGATAATATAAAAAGTTACTATTTAAAATCTTCAATTTATGTATCCTCCTCAAGATGGGAAGGCTTTGGTCTTGTAATAACTGAAGCTATGGAATGTGGCCTGCCGGTAGCTGCCTTTGAAAATGCCGGACCAAAAGAGATAATTAATGATAATGTTAATGGTATTTTAGTGCCCTGTGAGGATATTGAAGCTTTGGCACAGGCTATTTTACAGTTAATGCATAATGAAGAAAAACGATTGAAAATGTCTCAAAATGCCATCATTAGAGCACAGCATTTTAACATCAGTATAGTTGCTAAAGAATGGCAGAAGTTATTTGATAGATTAATTAGTCCAAGCTGGAGGAAGAGCCGTGAGTGATATAGGATTAAAAAAAGGAATTTTAATAAATTTTGTTGCAAAGTATAGTAATGTTTTAATACAGCTTTTATTGACTTCAATTTTAGCAAGACTCCTCACTCCTGAGGAATACGGAGTAATATCTGTTGTACTTATATTTATAGTATTTTTTAATATGCTTGGAGATATGGGAATTGGACCTGCAATAATTCAATATAAGAATTTAAAAAGAGACGATATGTCAAGTATATTCATATTCACCTTTTTAATTTCAATAATCCTAAGTGTCATATTCTTTGGATTTTCCTATGTGATTGCCTACTTTTACAACAATAGTGTCTATATAAATATAGGACATTTATTATGCTTCAGCATCGTATTGAATTTGCTTAATATAGTGCCAAGCAATATACTTTTAAAGTACAAGAGATTTAAGATTGTGGCTCTGTCCAGTTTATACTCCAATGTTCTGGCAGGTATTTTAACAATTATATTAGCATATATGGGATTTAGCTATTATGCCCTAGTATTTAATTCTATAATGCAGGCATTGATTAATTTTCTCATTTGTTTTAGATGCAGCAGGATTAAAGTGAATTTTAAAAAATTCAGTATGGAACCCATTAAGGAGATAAGAAGTTTCTCCATATATCAATTTTTATTTAATATGATAAATTACTTTTCAAGAAATTTGGACAATCTACTCATAGGAAAATATATGGGTATGGATGCCCTGGGTTATTATGATAAATCCTATAAACTTATGCTGTATCCCGTGCAAAATCTGACCTTCGTCATAACTCCAGTGCTGCAGCCGGTGCTTTCAGAATTTCAGCATAGAAAAGATATAATACTTATGCACTATAAAAAAATAGCAAAAATTTTAGCACTGATGGGGGCTTTTATAACGGTATTCTGCTTTTTCTCCGCCAGAGAAATTATACTTATAATGTATGGTGAAAGATGGATTGGAAGTATTAACAGTTTTCGTATATTATCCATAAGCATAGTTATTCAAATGGTCTTATCTAGCTCAGGATCTATCTTCCAGGCTACAGGTCATACTAAGGAATTATTTCAAACTGGAGTCATAAGTGCCTGTACAATGATTCTGTTTATAATAATAGGTTTAAGGCTTGGTAAAATAGAATATCTGGTAGGTCTTTTAGTATTGGGATTTTTACTGAACTTCATACAGGGATATTATATTCTCATAAAAAAAGTATTCCAGCAGAGTTATTTTAGCTTTTTAAAGGAATTTGTCAGTACTATTATAATTATGTCTCTAATGGCAGCAGCTTATATAGTGATTTACAGGGTTATTAAATTAAATATACCTAATACAATTATCAGTGCCGCAGTAAAATTTATAATAGGAATAGTGTTTTATGTAATAGGTTTAGTTATTACTAGAGAATATAATTTTATAAGGACTGCTCTTTTTAAAAGATGATTTGAATAAAGTATAAAGTTCAAAGAACAAGTTATTTATGAAGATCAGATCAAAAATATAAAAATTGTGTTGGAATATGCTGTTACACAATGTATAATATATAATAAAAAATATGATATTACTATTTCATATATAGGATGAATCAAAGAAAAGAATGCAAGGGGAGGAGGAGAATAAAATGATAGATATACATTGCCATGTACTGCCGGGCATTGATGATGGTTCTAGAAATATTGATATGAGTGTTGAAATGCTTCGTATTGCAGAAGAAAATGGTACCAAAAAGATGATAGCTACTCCTCATTATTACAGAGGAAGCTATGAAAATGAATTTGAAGATGTACTGGGGCATGTAGAAAATTTAAATGCTCAACTTAAAACAAAGGGAATAAATGTAGAAATATTTCCCGGGCAAGAAGTTTTTGTAGACAGATATACCTTGGAAGCTTATAAAAGTGGAATTATACATCCTTTAAATGCTTCAAAGTATATGCTCATTGAATTTCCTATGGACGTGCTGCCGGATAATGCCATAGATATAATCTATGAGCTGAAGATTCTAGGTGTAAAACCCATAGTTGCCCATCCAGAACGATATCTTTATATAAATGGGGACTTAACTAATATAAATAAGTTCATTGAGGAAGGCTGTCTGTTTCAGCTTAATACCACCAGCATAATGGGACTTATGGGAAAAAGAGTGAAGGAAGCAGCCTATAGCTTAATGGATAATGGCCTTTGTCACTTTATTGCCTCTGATGCTCATTCTACGGAAAGAAGATGTCCAAATCTCGGCTTACTTATGGGAGATATAAAGAAAGATTATGAGAAAATTTATAATTCGGTTCAGAAAAATGCCCAGTGTATTTTAGATAATGAAGAAATAGATGTGGATTTAAAAAAGATAGAAAAGAAAAAAGGATTGTTTTCCTTTTTCTTTAATAAGAAATAGTTGTATTTTTTAATTTATTGAAAAATACTGTAATACTAATAAATATAGGGGTACAGATATTCACAATATGTCTGTACCCCTATTACCATTATTATAGTAGAATAAAGGCTGTAAATTCATGAAAATTCCTATAAGTTTTTTAGATATGCAATCGGAAGTATAAATTTATAATTGGTAATATTTATACGTTAAAGTGTATATCTATAATAAAAATATAAATTTTTATTAAGCAAGAGTCATTAAGTTAAATGGTAAAGTTATGAAAAATATGTTACAATAAACAAGTAATATAAAATAATATGTTGAAAGGTGGTATAAATGAAAAATTTATGGAAATTTGCATTGCTGTTTTTTGCAATTATCTGCATTAGTATTTTTACTAATGGTACTAAAGTAAAAGCAGTAGAAAATAAACTTTCACCACGAATGTGGATAGAAACACCTCAGAATAATGTGAGCTTAAAGGAAAATTCTATTGACATAAAAGGCTGGTCTTTAAATCCCTCTGGGGTAAAACAAGTAGCCATATATGTAGACGGAAATAAGGCAGGTAATACTGATATAGGACAAGCAAGACCAGATGTAGATCACAACTTCCCAGGTTATACTGGAGGAGTAAACAGCGGCTTTAGCTATAAGCTTGATGTAAGTAAGTTAAACGGTGGTCAGCATACTATAACAGCAGAATCCGTAGGAAATGATGGCAGCAGTCTTAAGCAAGATAGAAAGATAAATATAAATAAATTAGCACCAAAGATGTGGGTAGAGACTCCTAGTGATAATGCCACTGTAAATAGAACAGCTATTAATATAAAGGGCTGGTCTTTAAACGATTCAGGAGTAAAGCAGGTAGCGGTATACATAGATGGAAATAAAGCAGGCAATGCCAATATAGGACAAGCAAGACCAGATGTAGATCACAATTTCCCAGGTTACACTGGAGGAGTAAACAGCGGCTTTATCTATAATCTTGACATAAGCAAATTAAGTGGAGGAAAGCATACTATAACCATAGAATCCATAGGAAATGATGGCGGCAGTCTTAAGCAGGATAGAAGGATAAATATAAATAAGTTAGCACCAAAGATGTGGGTAGAGACTCCTAGTGATAATGCCACTGTCAATGGAACAGCTATTAATATAAAGGGCTGGTCCTTAAATGACACAGGAGTAAAACAGGTAGCAGTATATGTAGATGGAAATAAAATTGGCAATGCCAATATAGGACAGGCAAGACCAGATGTAGATCACAATTTCCCAGGTTACACTGGAGGAGTAAACAGCGGTTTTACCTATAATCTTGACATAAGCAAATTAAGTGGAGGAAAGCATACTATAACCATAGAATCTACAGGAAATGATGTCAGTAGCGTTAAGCAGGAAAGAAAGATAAATGTTACTAGAAAAGCATCAAAAATGTGGGTAGAAACTCCTTCAAATAATGCAGTTGTCAATGGAATTTCTACCAATATAGTAGGCTGGTCTTTAAATGACACAGGAGTAAAGCAGGTAGTAGTATACGTAGATGGTAATAAGGTGGCAAATGCCAGTGCGGGTCAGGTAAGACCAGATGTGAATCGCATATTTCCAGGTTATACTGATGGGTTAAACAGCGGATTTAGTTATAAGCTTGATATAAGTAAATTAAGCGCTGGGAACCATACTGTAATAATAGAATCCATAGGAAATGATGGCAGCAGTCTTAAACAGGAAAGAAAAATAAGCATAAACAGACTGCCAGCAAAAATGTGGGTAGAGACTCCTATTAACAATTCAACTGTAAGTGGAAAAATTGCACAGATAAAGGGCTGGTCCTTAAACGATTCAGGTGTAAAACAGGTAATAGTATATATAGATGGAAATAAAGTGGCCAATGCCAATATAGGACAGGCAAGAACTGATGTAAATTTTGCATTTCCAGGATACACAGGGGGAATAACCAGTGGGTTTACTTATAATTTAGATACAAGTAATCTTAGTGGGGTACAGCATACTATAACAGTAGAGTCCATAGGAAATGATGGAAGTGTTATCAAACAGGATAGAAAAGTATCTATAAATAATAAGGTGATTGCCATAGATATAGGACATAATGTAGCACCAGTAGATGTAGGGGCTGAGGCAATTATAAAAGAAGGACCAGTAAATTTATCAGTTGGACAAAGAGTCATCAGTAAGCTGGAGAGCCTAGGATATACTGTGGTACAGACAAAACCAGTTTTAGCAACTAGTGAATTGGATTCACTACAGCAGAGAGTTGCCGCAGCCAATGATGCCAAGGCAGATTTGTTCATCAGTATCCATGCCAATGTCGGAGGTGGTGTTGGAACAGAAGTTTGGGCTGGTGGAAGTGCTAAGTCCATAGAACTTGGGCAGAACATTGAGGATAATATGGTAGCACTGGGATACAGAAATAGAGGTGTAAAAGTACAAGGTATAGATGGAGATCATCTGTATGTACTGAAGAATACAGTAATGCCTGCAGTGTTAGTGGAAACCTTCTTCCTTGATTCACAGGAAGATGTAAACAGGTATAAACCAGATGCCATTGCCAATGCCATTGTAAATGGTATAATCAGCAGTTTGGATTAGGAAAAATAGTAATAATTTTGATGTAAGCTGTAAAATCATATATACATTTTTATGGAAAGTTAAAACAAGTATTAGACATAATTAAATTAAAAAATACAAATATGTCTATGACACTATGGGCAGTCTAAGCAGAATGCTGAAAAGTACTGACAGCACTGAAAAAACCACCAACTATAGTTGGAACAGCGGCAGGTGGAATTAATGCATTGTGATATTTATAGGATAAGATAACAAAAAAAGAGAATCGTCATTTTTGTGGCGATTCTCTTTTTTTGATGGATTAAACATATATATACTTAGTAAGTATATGACTTCAAGTCATATATTATATGGGATACAATTCTAGTTGGCAAATTTTTTCTTAAGTTTAAGTATCTTTTCTAAACTTAACCCAGTGCCTTTAGCAATAATTTCTTCAGCTATTCCAAGTTTTAAAAGATTTACAGCAGTTTCTTCTTTTCCTTTTTCAATGCCTCTTTGTTCAGAAGTCTTAAAGCCTCTCTCAATGGTTTTACCTAAATTACTTACCATATCTTCCACCTCCAGTTCGGATGTTTCTTTTAAAAGTTTGTTTATGTTTGTATCTATATTGTCTTTAAATCTATTTCTTAGTATATTTACAAGCCAAGCTTTAAATATTTTCTGCTGTTCTTTAGAGGAATCTTTTCTAAGTATTCTTCCTACCAGTTTAAGTCTATCTACTATTTCTATATCATTTACATTTTGATCCAATAAAAATACTGCACTTACTATATTAGCTATTTCTAATAGTTCTTCTTTTTCCATTCTATTAACGTCAAATAACAAGTATCTGAAATCAACTACATTGTCTTCAAAGAGTTCCTGACCTTTAAGTATATGTTTAAAATTTCTCACTGCAGTCCAGTTATGCTTTCCGTTGTATACCACCATAGGAACTATGGCTGGCAGTCTGTAATCTTTTTTCTTTTTGGTTTTATCATCTGTATTTTTAAGTTCATCTCTCCAGATTTCAGTCATATACATGAGAAGCCTAATAGGCATTGAAAAATCTACTTTTGACTGAAATTCAAGAAGTACATAGAATATAATGTCATTTCCATCTATATTTACTCTGTAGACTATATCTGCTTCTTCCTCTTTAAAATCCTTAAGGATAAATTCTTTGTCTATTAAAATTAGATTATCTTCTTTTATTAAGTCTACCCAATCTTTCTTTACAAAACCTTTAAGGAATTGCAAAAAGTTCTTTTTACTGGACAGTATATGCTTATATCCTAAATCATGCTCATCTTTTATGCTTTTATTCATGGGTTTTCACCAGCCTTTTATAGTCTAATTATATCATAGAAAAAGGTGGCGATGCTATAGAGGATTGAAGGATAAATATATTGAATTAAAACTTAAAGAGAAAACAAGGATTATCTATAGTTTATTTTTAGGATAACCAATTGATGTTTTTACTGTAAAAATATATAAATTAGTCAAAGTAAATACAATTGTTTTAATTCTTCAATTTATAGCATAATTATGTATGAACAAATCTGTAGAAAAATCTTTAGAATTCCATTTGGAAAATAAATAAAATATTAAATAAAAGACTATAGGAAAAGAGGTAAGGATATGTAACTGCACCACCAGTACAGCCAAAGCCAGATACCACCCCACCAGTAACACCCTCTTATGATCCTGTAGGGACCTCCACCGGGTCCCATAAAATAGATACTACAGCCTTAAAGGTAAGTGGCGGAAGGGACTTTCAATTTGATTTAGGCTATGATTCCTCTAATTTAGTAAAGAGGACTATGGGAAAGGGCTGCAACTATGAAAAGCGTATTGAAAAACATAGTGATAGCTCTCTTTATTATTACAGCACTCCTTCCCTTTATACCCTATTTACTGAAAGCTCTACCGCAGGAGTATTTACTACTTCAAGTCTTGGAAGGAACAAAGGAGTTAAGCTGGTGGATAAGGTTAGTGATAGTGGGAAGATAGCGAAAGGTGCTAGTAATTCTGAGCTAATAGAGGATGCAAGAAAGTTCTGGAAAAATATATAGAGGAAACTAAAAATGTAGTGAATTTTAATGCCAATATAGCTTTTTTAACAGAAAATATTATAGACAAATTTGATTCATTTATTGAAGCTGTTAATCAAAGTACTTTAGTGAGTGAAGAAATTATAGCAATTGAAATGAATAAAGTTATTAAATAACAATTAGAGCCACCTTTTAGGTCATTCTAATGAATGTCTTAGAAGGTGGCTTATAATAAAATGTCTATTTTGAAGTCTCACTAATAATTATTTTTCATCAATTCTAACCTGCCCCTGTTCAATAGTACTATTTTTTACAACAGAAGTCTTAGAACCCTGAATGTTAACTAAAAAGCTTGGTGCAAAGGTAGAATGATGATCATTAAAAAAGCTTCTATTTGTCATATAGCTTGTGATAATTACATTATTACTATCAGCCTGTGGTATGGCAAAATGAGAGTAAGTAAAGGTGATATCATAAGGGTCCAGATTCATATAGAGTACAAGACCGTTGCCGTTTAGCGGTTTATAAGGTCCTGTTATGGAATCAGAAACATATCCTAACATGTATATATCTCTATCGCTTATTCCATCAATGGTCATTTTAGATCCCCTTGAATCTGTGAATAGATACCATTTATTTTTTAGTTTAAATATATTGGCACGCTCTATTTCATCTGTTACTGTGTTAGATGTAATCAATGGCTGCATGGTATTTTTCACAGTGTAGTCATTATTTAATTCCACAATTCCAAGAGCACCATTGGCTAAAGATGCCAGGTGTTTTTTAGAACTCTTCAACAGTTTAGCCTGTTCTTCTCTGAAAAAGTCATCACTTCCACCATAGTATGCTTTATTGTATAAAGAATCATCTCCTTGATAACCATTTTTTGTTCCCGTATTGGCTTCAAATACAAGATACTTATGGCCATTGTCTTCCACATAGTGGGGATCTCTTAAAGTATGATTATCACCAGAGCTCCACAACCCCTGATCTCTGAATTGCTGAATGTTTTGATAGATTGTACCATTTCCTCCATCAAAGATGGATTTATGATCTGATACGCCATTAATCTTAAGAGTTTTGGTATCGGGCTGAGATACTTTCACTTCAGCAGTTGTCAATGTTTGATTGCTGTCACCAGTTCCTCCTGCCTGGGTAGAACCAGAGAAATCTGTATAAAATAATCGGATTTTACCATCTGAAGTTAAAGTAGCAGAACCAGACCATTCTTCTGTCTGATGTTTAAGGTAAGGATCATTTTTTCGAACAAATTTATCGCTATCCTTAAAAACTCTTCCTGCATTTTTCCAACTGTTTATGGAAGTTTGTCCTGTTTTTTGATAGAACAAATAAATAAAGGTTTCACCATTTTTAGGGTTACCTGCTAAAGCAAAAACAATATTATAGCCCTTATAGTTTGCTACTGTGCCGTCAGCATTTTGCAGCGGCCAGCTGTCCCAGACATCAAGGCCTTTTGCGGAAGGAATATTTTTTACTTTTGATGCATCAAATCCAGGCACCTTAAATTGTGAACTGTTTTGTTCTTTTGCTACTTTTTGCATATCATAACGTGTTATGTGAGAAATACCAAAGTCATTATCAACTACTACAGTTACATCACAACTTGCAGTTTTATTTCCATCGTATGTAGTTGCTGTAATTTTTGCTGATCCTGCAGCTTTTGCAGTTATCTTTCCTGTATCATCCACTGTTGCTACAGCATTGTTTGAGGATGTCCAATTTACTTTGCTTTCAGCATTTTCTGGCAGAACTGTTGCCTTTAAAGTATCTGTATTTCCTACTGTCAGCATATCTTCAGATTTATTTAAACTTACTGAGGATACTTTGAATTTTTCTTGGGATGGTGTGCTTCCATCAGCATTTTTAACTATTCTTATTTCAATGGCTTCAAGCCTTAAAGATCTACCTTCTGTGCCCGCCATTTGTCCATCAGATACCCAGTTCATCCAGCCAATATTTTGTACATGAACTCTGTACTGCACAGAGTATCCTGGTAGATTTTCCAAAGCTATTTTAATGGCCTCAAGCCTTAAAGATTTGCCATCTGTGCCTGACATTTCATTATTGGATACAGGATTTTGCCATCCTACATTCTGTACATGAGTTTGATAGTTTATCTTGGCTCCTTTAGGAGCATTTAATAGTGCTATTTTAATTGCTTCTACTCTTAAAGATTTACCTTCTGTGCCAGATAACTGTAGACTTGTAATTTAAAATCTCTTGAAAAAGAAAGTTTATTTCAAATTTATTTAACCGATAGAATAAAAAATGGATAAAAGAATGTGAAGAGAAGATTCAACATTCCTTTATCCAATATTT